>JAESFN010000946.1_pt1 | contig 17567 bp, 14 predicted proteins | sample 9269411 | NCBI WGS metagenome assembly JAESFN01 (sample SAMN14505399, study PRJNA617100) | algae metagenome | isolation source: Iphinoe sp. HA4291-MV1 and co-occurring heterotrophs from trail next to... | place: USA: Maunawili Falls, Hawaii | collected 2009-07-25
GGTAAGTGTTTTTGGTGCTAATCGTACCACGTTCTCGTTCCTTTTATGCGCCCTAACTACAATTTTTCTGTGTTGACTCCAGTCTCGCATATTATGGGTACATTATTTCCGCCGTGTTGTACTAGGTGAATTTTTAAGCCTTCTATCTTTTGAACTGATGACTGCCATGTTTTCCATGCTTATATTGAATTCTCCACCAAAATCAACATACGTTGAAGGCATCATCACTTTTGTAGCAGCAAGCGCAGTCATATTTGCAGGTGCTATCATCGCACGACAAGCAATCAGAGGCTCACCCAAATTTGCCTGGATTAGAGAAAAAGCAGTATTCTGGGCTGCAACGGGTGGGACATCCTTTTATAGCGAAGATTTAACAGACGCTTGCTTTGACGGTGCAGATTTAAGACACACTGATTTTAGAAAAGCAAATCTAACCCGTACTAGTTTTAAAGGTGCAACTGGTTTAGAACTAGCACGACTGCAAGGAACTATATTAGAAAATCCTAAAGTTAGAAAACTGCTAACAAATAATAACGGTTATGGTGAAGATTTTACAGAAGCAAATTTATACGGCGCAAATCTGAGAAAAGCAGATTTAAGAGAAGCGATTTTAGTGAAAGCTCAACTATTAAATGCAGATTTATCAGGAGCTTTTCTAACAAATGCTTGCATACAAGACTGGAATATTAACCATAATACTCGTTTTGAAAATGTTGATTGTCAGCGTGTCTATCTAAAGTGTAGCCACAGTGGACATTTTTTAGAGCCAAAACCAGACAGTGGAGAGTTTCAACCAGGTGAATTTGAAAAATGGATTACGGATGTCAGAGATACAATTGACTTAATTTTTCAAAATGGATTGAATTGGAGAGCCTTTGCATTTTCTCTCACTCAAACTGCTCTGAATAATGAAGGAGTAGATTTATCTGTTCGCAGTATTGAAAATAAAGGTGATGGCGTAGTTGTCGCTAAAGTAGGCGTTTCTTTAGAAACTAACAAAACTGCTCTTCACGAAGAAATCACAAATCATTATCATGAAGCAGTAAAAGCAATTGAGGCGAAGTACCAACTCGTGTTGCAAGCCAAAGATGGGGAAATAGAGCGATTAAGAAACTTTTATGATTCTCAACAATATTTTATTCAAGGATTAATTACGAGTATTGCTGAACCTAGAGGAAAAGTCCTGATTCAAGGTGAAAGCAATCGTGTATACATGATGAATCAAGCAGGAGATATTATGGAAAACAATAATGAAGGTATCAACATAGGTGGAAATGTCGGTGGAAATATAGACACTGGTGACAAAATATCTGTGGGCGGAGATATGAACCTCACTGCTTCCAGTTTGACAGGCTCTCTCAATAACGTTACCAACACAATTCAGCAGTTAAGCGATATTAAAACTGAAAGTAGTGACCAGCTAGCAAAGATTTTAACTATCCTACAAAAATCTATTACAGAAGATTCTGTGCTTTCGGACAGTCAAAAGGAAGAGGCGCTTGAAGCAGTGGAAACAATAGCAGAAGAAGGGAAGAAGCCACAAGAACAACGTACTGTCAAGTTTTGCAAAATGGCTCTAAATGCCCTTAACGGTGTAGCAGCAACTGTCACCGATGCCAGTAAACTAGCTGAAGCTCTCAAAAACTATCTGCCTATGCTAACCAAATTATTGGGTATTTGAAAATCTTTCATAAGCAATACCACAATCTACAATTTATACTCACGATCGTTATTTACCTCCCACTAAAATATTAAATTGCCAAATCAGAGAATCCATGATTAATGAAGGTTCCATTCTCAAAAATTGCCACAAGCTAGACAGGAAAAGAGTTTCCAGACAATCTTGCAGAAAAGGTAGAGCTTTTGCATAGGAATCACAAAATTGTTCGTCATTTGAAAATCTTTCATAAGCAATACCACAATCTACCCTCCCCCCCTTATCAGGGGTCACAGCTAGCCCTAAACTGAAGGTGAGAGTTGAAGAAAGGCAGTCGGGAGAAATCTTGTGAAAAGAGTTTTGGCAATAATTCTTGGAGGGGGTGCAGGTACCCGCCTTTATCCACTCACCAAATTACGCGCTAAACCAGCCGTACCAGTAGCTGGAAAATATCGTTTAATCGATATTCCTGTCAGTAACTGTATAAACTCAGAAATATTCAAAATCTATGTTCTGACGCAATTCAACTCAGCTTCGCTGAATCGCCACATTGCCCGTACTTATAGCTTTGCTGGTTTTACAGAGGGTTTTGTAGAAGTTCTAGCTGCACAGCAAACGCCAGAAAACCTCAACTGGTTCCAAGGTACAGCTGATGCGGTTCGCCATTACTTATGGTTGGTAGAAGAATGGGACGTAGACGAATATCTTATTCTTTCCGGTGACCACCTGTACCGCATGGACTACCGTCATTTCGTACAGCGTCACAGGGAAACAGAGGCTGATATTACTCTCTCGGTACTACCTATTGATGAGCGCCGTGCTTCTGACTTTGGCTTAGTAAAAATTGATGAGTCTGGTAGGATAATCAATTTCAGCGAAAAACCCAAAGGTGACGCTTTACACAAGATGCACGTTGATACAACTGTACTGGGATTGACACCAGAACAGGCTCAAGAACAGCCCTACATCGCCTCAATGGGGATTTATATCTTTAAAAAAGAAGTTTTGACTAAGCTGTTGAAAGAAGCTTCAGAACGGACGGATTTTGGAAAAGAAATTATTCCCGATGCCTCAAAAGATTACAACGTTCAAGCCTACTTATACGATGGATACTGGGAAGATATCGGAACAATCGAGGCATTTTATCATGCTAACTTAGCACTGACCAAGCAACCTCAGCCGCCCTTTAGCTTCTACGATGAACAAGCGCCAATTTATACTCGCGCTCGTTACTTACCTCCCAGTAAAATGTTAGATTGCCAAATCACAGAATCCATGATTGGTGAAGGTTGCATTCTGAAAAGTTGTCGCATCGAACATTCGGTGTTGGGAGTGCGATCGCGTGTTGAAGCTGGTTGCGTTATCCAAGATTCCTTAATCATGGGAGCAGATTTTTATCAACCATTTGCGGAACGTATGTCAGACTGCGAAACTGGGGAAATTCCCTTAGGTATTGGTGCTAACACAACGATTCGTCGTGCCATCATCGATAAAAATGCCCGCATAGGTTGTGATGTGCGAATTGTCAATAAAGACAACGTCCAAGAAGCTGAGCGCGAGAATCAAGGCTTCCACATAAAAAATGGTATCGTTGTCGTGCTCAAAAGTGCTGTCATTCCCGATGGAACGATTATTTAGTCACTAGTTAGTAGTTAGTAGTTAGTAGAACAACCAACAACTAACTACTAACAACCAACGACTAACGAATGACAAAGAACAATGGACATAGGCTGCAGTTAATTTTGCTGATAGGTCTTCCTGGTAGCGGTAAGTCCACTTTGGCAAAGCAATTGCTAGCAGAATGTCCTTGGGTGCAACTCATTTCTACTGATGCTATCCGGGGACAACTGTTTGGTAATGAAGCCCTTCAAGGACCTTGGCTATTGATTTGGCAGGAAATTTTGCGGCAATTTCAGCAAGCGCTAGCCGCAGGTGGTACAACAATCTACGATGCCACCAATGCCCAACGACGCCATCGCCGTGAACTCATTACCATAGCACGCGAATTAGGCTTCACCCATATTATTGGGGTGTGGGTAAGAACCCCAGTATGGTTGTGTATAGCACGCAATAAAAAACGGGAACGTAAAGTGCCAGAAGATGTCATATTTCGTATGTATCGTCAACTTCGCGATGCCCCTCCAAGCCTAGAGGAAGGGTTTGATAATTTGATTTATTATTCTCCGGAAGCTCAGGAGTACGGGAATTGCGCTCGTGTAGCGAGCAAGAACCGCACTTGAGTTTATTTAATATTTGTTAATTTATTAACAGAGTATATGTACCGGAATTATATCTGGAGCACTATCTCGTATTTCTTATTGATTAATATTAACGTTAAATTTTTAGAGGAGGCTGGTAGATGGCTGCAACTGACTTTAAGGATTATTACGCAACTTTGGGCGTTAGTAAGACTGCCAGTCCAGAAGAAATCAAACAAGCCTTTCGCAAATTAGCCCGAAAATATCACCCCGACGTCAACCCAAACAACAAACAAGCTGAGGCACGCTTTAAAGAGGTCAACGAAGCATACGAAGTTTTGTCAGATCCGGACAAACGCAAAAAGTATGACCAATTTGGTCAATACTGGAAACAAGCGGCTGATGGCTTCCCGTCTGGTGCTGGTGTTGATATGGGCGGTTTTGACTTCAGCCAATATGGTAGTTTTGATGAATTTATTAACGAGTTATTAGGGCGCTTTGGGGCTAATGGTACACGCGGTGGACGGCAAACTTATTACCGCACTTCCACAGGTGGACCTAGTGGTTTTGGCGGTTTTAATGATTTTAATTTTCAGGATATGGGTACTGCTGGCACTACCCAAGATAGTGAAGCCGCGATCGCTTTGACTTTTTCCGAAGCGTTTAATGGTGTACAAAAGCACCTCAATCTCGGCAACGAAGTTATTGATGTCCGCATACCCGCAGGTGCTAAACCTGGTAGCCGTCTACGTGTACGCGGCAAAGGACCAATAAGTCCTTTCACCCAACAACGTGGCGACTTGTATCTAAAAGTTGAAGTTCAACCGCACTCTTTCTTCCAGTTTGAGGGCGATAACTTGGTGTGCGAAATACCAATTACTCCAGACGAAGCCGTTCTAGGAGCCTCAGTTGAGGTACCTACACCTGATGGTTCAGTGAGTGTAAAACTTCCTGTTGGAGTACGTTCTGGTCAATCTCTGCGCCTGCGTGGCAAAGGCTGGCCTCTCACTCGGGGTGGACGCACTGACCAGTTAGTGAAAGTCGCTATTGTTCCACCAAAAGACATCAGCCAGCAGGAGCGGGAGTATTATGAAAAAATCCGCGCTATGCGTACTTTCAATCCCCGCTCGCATTTGCAGAATATTAGACTCTAAAGATTTTGTATTGGGATTTGTTTGTTGTAGAGACGCATCATGACGCGTCTCTATATTTTTGTTGGTTGTCAAAAAGAATCACTAACCAGAGAGCCGGTCCACTACTAATATACGTTGACAAAAACTGGAGGATATGCATTGCAAAAAAACACTATTTTAGGCACTTACCAGTAAATAAATATCCAGCCGTCAAACTAGATCTCTCGTCGTAGTCCCAATATTCGGACATACGGCTGGATATTTATTTTTATGGATCTCCCTTAGGTGAAACATCTGGGTTAAAAATATGAATGAGATACGCATGATTGCGTCTGCGCTCTGCGCAATCACCAGAAATTACGACCAGAATATTTCGCCAATGCACACCCATATTCTAGATCTTGTGTCAATCACTTCTACTAGACCAGCTCTCTAGGGCTGCCTACGCCTCAATTGTATTGAGCCAGCAATTTCTCTACACTCGCGTTGTGGTCAAGGAAGGAAAATAAATGCTTGTAGCAAAGCTTACCTTCTTTATCTAACACAAATTGTGCTGGTAAGGGCACTCCTAACGCTTGTCCGACTTTATAGGCACGAAACACACGACAGCTTGGATCACTGAGCAACGGCATTTTTAGACCTAAATCCGTCACAATTATTTGACTTTGCCGTTCGTCGGTACTAGTCATCATGAAAACTTTTATGCCCCGATTTTGAAATTGCTCGTAGTTTTCATTTAAGAATTTGATATGAGGATAGCAAAGAGGGCAATAATGCTTTTCTGTCAAGATACGAGTAAAGGCAAGTAATACGGGTAGCTTACCTCTATAATCAGACAACTTCACTAAAGTGCCATGAGTGATATCTGGCAATTGGAAATCTGGTGTTGTATCTCCCAATTCCAACATATTGGATGCTGGAATCGGTAAAAAGTTACGGAAAAATCGTTCATTGAATAAGTCACTAGAAGCAGTTGAAGTTACCATCTTTTTATCCCAGATATAATTAAATTTTTAATAAAAAACCACAGATGTACACAAAAATTCACAAAATAATTAGTAACTTGTCACTCGTAATTTATTATAGTTATAGATTACGAATTATCAATTACGAATTTGATTTGCCTGTGTTTATCTGTAGCTAAGCTTGAGTAAAGTTGTAGTAGCACACGAGCGTGCTACTACGACCCTATGACCTTTGAAACCTAAACAGCAGCGAAGTAAACTTTGGACTTCACTGGATCGGGAACCATTGTCTTGTCGCCTGGTTGCCAGCCAGCAGGGCAAACTTCATCTGGGTGGGACTGAACGTATTGAATGGCTTGCAAGGTTCGCAGGGTCTCATCAACGTTGCGACCAAAAGCTAGGTTGTTGATGGTAGCGTGTTGTAGAACACCCTCTTTATCAATAATGAACAAACCGCGCAAGGCAACACCAGCTGCTGGGTCAAGCACATTGTAAGCTGCGCTAATTTCTTTCTTGATGTCGGAAACTAAGGGGTAGTTGAGGTCTCCGACACCACCAGACTTGCGATCCGTTTGAATCCATGCTAAGTGAGAGAACTCACTATCAACAGAAACACCAAGGATTTCAGTGTTAAGATTCTTAAATTCTTCGTAGCGATCGCTAAAGGCTGTGATTTCAGTGGGACAAACAAAGGTAAAGTCTAGAGGATAGAAAAACAGCACAACATACTTGCCGCGATAGTCGGAAAGTTTAATGGTTTTAAATTCCTGATCTACCACAACTGTGGCTGTAAAGTCGGGAGCCTGTTGACCTACACGGAGGCATCCTTCTGATGGGTAAGTGAGAGGCATTAACCTAATTCTCCTTCAACTTATATCTGTTTAGTATTGCCGGAGTTCGGGCAGGTAAATCTCACCCGTTCTCGTCATCATCCTTCTCTTGTCACCAGACGCACTCGCGTTTGGGTATCTCCTATGTCTTATGTCCAGAAGACACGCTGCGCGTGTACCCGTAAGCGGGGGTGCTTTGCGCTCAGCGCGTTAGCTCCTCTTCTAGGAGGCACAGAGAGACGCTTTGCTGTGTTGGCGCAAGCCTCCGCAGAACTTACGCGAGTTAAGAGGGCGTAGGAAAACGCTACTTGCACTCTTTGCGAGAGAACCTCCAAAGGTGAAGGGCTGCCCCTCCTACTCCGATTGGCTCGCCTAATGCCTGCAACAACGCTGCGCCAACAGGACTGGACTCACAATTTCATTACGATCTGTTACAACTATATCATACTCATAACGATTTTGAGTAGAAAATGGATGATTTAGATACAAGAGAATGGTTATTAACTAATGGCTTAGGAAGTTTTGCCAGTGGAACAGTTTCTGATGTCCGCACTCGCACTTATCACGGCTGGTTGTTTGCCGCTACTAACCCGCCTTCTGGACGTATGCTGCTGCTTTCGCACCTAGAAGCTAGTCTAGAACTACCAGATAGAGTTGTGGCATTGGGGACAAATTTCTGGGGCAGTGGTCAGATAGAGCCAAAGGGTTACCAACTGCTGCGCTCTTTTGATATTAACCCAGTTCCAAAGTGGATTTGGGGTGAAGACAACTGGCAGTTGACTAGACTTTTGGTCATGCCATATGGGTTGATTGAGGAAGGACAAGACAATTCAAAATGGACTGCGTCCCGCTGCGCTAACAAAATTCAAAATTCAACATTACCATCTCCTTTATCCTCCTCATCCCCCTCATCTCAGTTTTGCCATCGTATCTTAGTTCAGTATCGCTACGAAGGTACACAAACAGCTACATTGAAGCTGCGACTGCTTATAGGCGATCGCGACTTTCACCATCAACAAAAGGTTATTCCAGAATTACAGTTCTCGCAATTGCTGGGACAACAGCAAGTCTGCCTGCAAGCAATAAGTTCTCACAACTTTGGAACACCTTGGCACTTGCGCTGGACGCAAGGAGACTATCAACCAGACGCGTTTTGGTACTGGGATTATAAGCTTCCTGAAGAAACTCTACGGGGGTTGAGCGATCGTGAAGACCTCTACAGTCCTGGTTACTTAACAGTCAAGCTTAGTCCAGGAGATGTGGTGACTGTGGAAGCACAAGTGGGTTTTCCCAGCGAACTGCAAAGTCCCCTGACTTGTGAAACCTTTGCGGAAGTTGTGGAAGCAGAGCAAGAACGGCTGTCTCAGATTTTTGGGTGGGGAGAAATCAATTCAAAATGGACTGCGTCCCGCTGCGCTAACAAAATTCAAAATTCAAAATTAGAAGTCTCTGCCTCATCCTCCTCATCTTCCCAATGCCCATTGCCCATCTCCCCATTTCCTCTCTGGCGACAACTACTACAAGCTGCGGATCAGTTTGTTGTTTATCGTGCTTCTATTGCTGGTCCTACCGTCATTGCTGGATATCATTGGTTTAATGACTGGGGGCGCGGTACTTTGATTGCCTTACCAGGGTTGGCACTTGTTCCACAGCGTTTTGATTTGGCAAAAGGACTGCTGCAAACTTTTGGGCGTTACTGTCATCACGGTTTAATTCCAAATGCATTTCCTGACAAGAGTGGCGAACCGTTTTATAACAGTATTGATGCGGCACTGTGGTGGATCGAAACTTTAGGGCTTTACTTGGAAGCGACCCAAGATTGGCAATTTTTGGCAGAGCAATATCCAGTGGTGCAACAAATCTACAAAGCTTTTATTGGTGGTACGCGCTATAATATACAGCTTGATGTTACCGATGGGCTAGTTGGTTGGTATGCTCCTGGTGTAGCTCTTACCTGGATGGATGCGATAGTAGAAGGGCAGCCTGTCACACCCCGTCGTGGTAAGCCAGTGGAAATTAATGCTTTGTGGTATTCTGCTTTATGTTGGGCAAGTCGATGGGCAGAAATCTTGAGCGAACAAGAAGTTATGCTTGACCGAGCGCGTCTTGCTAAGCAAGCCTTGCGTTACACTCAGCTAGCACAACAAGTGAAAGCTTCTATGCAACAGTACTGGAATCCTCAACTGGGTTACTTGTACGACATCATTGAACCAGATGATCGCCGAAATTCTCAGATTCGCCCAAATGCCGTTTTGGCACTTTCGCTTTCACATTGTGCGTTCTCTCAACAGCAAGGGCAAAATATTCTTGACCTAGCGCGTTCTTGCTTGCTCACTCCTTATGGTCTTCGCAGTCTCGCTCCCACAGATCCAGAATACATTGGCAAATACAAGGGTAACCAGGAAAAACGCGATCGCGCTTACCACCAAGGTACAGTGTGGAGTTGGTTGATTGGTCCTTTCATCCGTGCGAGTGAGCGTTTTTACCCTGAAAAACCATTACCCTTTGATTGGCAACCCCTGCTCAAACACTTTTTATCTGATGCCTGTCTTGGTTCTATTTCCGAAATTTTCGATGGTGATAAGCCACACACACCGAGAGGAGCTATAGCTCAAGCTTGGTCTGTTGCTGAGGTCATTCGACATTTAAAGATGTAAAAACGAACTCAAAAAGAATGAAAATAGAATTGTTTTTTCTGTCTTCTTTTTTCTGTCTTCTTTTTTCATTTGTGAGTGGCTCAGGTCAGACTCGAACTGACGACCAAGGGCTTATGAGTCCCCTACTCTAACCAACTGAGCTACTGAGCCATATATTTTTTCTCTGCTTTAGTTTAGCATACAAAAATAAGTGTATGGCAACAGCAAATGATTTGCATCAAACTCATTTGATACTCTCCCATTTCCTCACATATACCAAAAAAAGCAAAAGAGGGAGTCTAGCTCCCTCTATAAAATAAGCAATCACAGATTGCCAATGACTACAGACGTGCTACTGGCAGAAAAGCTATTGGGTTGACTGCACCTCTGCCAGTTGGATGGATTTCAAAATGACTATGCGGACCAGTACTGTAGCCAGTGCTACCCATCGCCGCAATGATTTGACCTTTATGTACTTGTTGACCAGCTTGCACCAAAAGCTTGCTATTGTGACCATAGCGAGTCATGCTGCCATCGGTATGACGGATATCCACAAGGTTGCCATAGCCACCACTGTTCCAGCCTGCCTTTTCTACGATACCGTCAGCTGATGCGTAAATCGGCGTGCCAGTTGAGTTAGCAATGTCAATTCCCTTGTGCATTCTTCCCCAGCGCATACCAAAACCAGAGGTCAGAGTGCCCTTTGCAGGCCAATTGTAAGCTGTGGTAGAGGTAGACGGGGGAGGTGTATTCTCGTCAATTGGTCTTGGCAGATATCTATCGACTGCTGCCAAAGGTGGTAACTGTGGAGAAACTGTACTTCCCCGCATAGAGCCAAGGGAGCGAGAGGCATCAACTCCCATCGGAGGTGTTCCTATCGCTTGATTTGGTAGCAGTTCTGGATTAATTGGTTCGTTTGTAGGTATTCGATTAGCACGGTATACTCGTTTACCTGGTTTGCCATCATAGTTAGGTGCTATCGGTCTGGGAACAGGTATCACAATTGCAGCGTTGTTCTGTTCAGTCACAGGTATTTGCACTGCTGCATCATTTGGTTGGGGAACAGAAATTGGTATCGCACCATCATTTTGATTGGAAACGGGAACCGCTGCTGGGATTTCATTAGCTTCAAACCTCTCTGGCACAAATGTATGACCAGTTTGCTGAGAGCGGTATTTCTCCCGTAATTTCTCAATCTCCAATTGCAAGCTGCGGAGACGTTGATTCTTTTGTACCTGTTTTGCTGTCGCAGCAGTTGGTCTTTGTGCCAATTGAATTTCTGTAAAAACTTTTGGCACTGGGGCATCACCACCAACACCATAAGATGCGACAACACCAGAAGTTTGAGAACTTTTGATAGTATTTTCTGCTAAGTTAACAGTCGTTGATTCAATGTATGACCGAAACTTGGTGTTACCAAGTACTGGTGTCGGAACGGTTACACTTGTATCTCCTGGCTTCACTTCGTATGTTGTTGCAGTTGCCGTTTGTGCTACTGCTGATGGTGCAACAACTGCTGCTGAGTCTGGTACTGATGACGCCTGCACTTGTGACCTTTGCTTTAACCTCGACACGAGGCTTGCTTTGCTAATATCGCTGGTCGCATCCGACTGCTCTGTAGCACTGAGACTTGTGCTTGTCTGTGGTATTGTCTCAGCCATAGTCATTGGCTGTAAGAACCTAGTCGCTGCTTGTTGTGATAAATCTTTGGTTTCCTCAGACCTCCATTGAGCCAGACTTTTTCTTAAACGGTTTGATTTTTCCTGTAATCGATTGAGAGCGAATTCTTGCTGCGCTTTCAGTTGAGCATTGACTTCTGGCTCTGGTGTGTTCTTTTGGGCTGTTTCTAATCGAGCAGATATGGAGGATACCCTTCGTACGCCTGCGATCCCATCAGCATTAGAGAGTGCTTGTGCTCCTAGCTTTCTGGACTGTTGTACGTTGTTTTTTTCCCAGGCAATGTTTCGTTCCTGTGCCACTTGAGGCGAACTTGGAACTACCACTGGTGCAGACGCTTGCACGGACATCCTGCTTGCCTCCACTTGCCGTTTCGCTCTGGTGGTGGGTCCAGTTAAGTGTGAAATGGCTGTTGGTTCCACTACAGCAGGATTTTCTGGTGTGCTCACTGATGAGACGGCTTGCGACTGTAGTTTCTTGGTGGAAGTAAACTTCACCTGGGCATCAGAAGTAGGAATCGTTGAGGTTGTATTTTGATTACCTAATGCCTCCGCTGCTGCAGCTTGATCGCTTTGTCGAGTCACCAAAAGGCTAGTTGCTCCCATTGATATTGCCAAGCCAATCATTGCAGCTGTTGTTGGCACACGACATTGGTTAATCCTTGGATGAACTGCGTCTGTTGGTTCCACTGGAGCACCATCACTTGGGGTATTTTCCAACTCAGCTTTCACTCTCTTTTTCAATGCTCGTTTCAAAGACGACCTCCTATGATCACGCTTCGCTTAACTGACCTCAATTTCTCAGTCTGAATAGTCAATGATTTAGATCACTACAAGCTATAGATCAATACCACATACTCCAGAGATAATTAGCAAGATTAACCTGGTTCTCCAATTTAGACAAGTTATTTTCATACCATAAATTTACGTGTTGGCTTGTTCTGTTCACACCTCACAGTTTTCCCCACATAGACTACATCAGTTTTCTTCTTTACAGTTTGCGCCTTTATTGCTAAAGCCGCCCAACTGACAATGACACATTAGACACGTCTTCTGCTGCTTTGAGCAATTGGATGCTGCGACTTCAAGAAATAGCACTACACCTTGCTGTAGATATTTTTTAGAGTTGTAGATATCTTTGGTGAGTTTTTCTATCCCAATCCGCCTCTTTCTCCACACGAGACTTTACGTTGATTCTTCCCCAAAAACAACCGTATTAACTCGCAAATGTTTTTAGCCAAAATTAAAATGACACATGTAACAAACTAGCTTAAACGCTTGATATGACTGGCTCATGATGTTTTTGTTCCCTGATTAATAGAAACTTCAAATTCATGAAAATCTATCATTCAACTTTGGCTGTCCCTCAAATTCACTATACAAATTTCTTATATAACTCTCTCCATAGTCTTAAGTAATTTTCACTAATTATAACTAGAAATACCATATCACAGTGTATAATATAATTCAATTGTTCTCAAAAACAGTAGTTACATGCACTAAAAAAAAAGGAACCAAAAAAATGTTACCTGTCTTGGGAGAAATGAGCAGGTTCACTCAAGCAATTTGTAACATTTGCTCAGAAATGAATATATAGAAAAAGAGCAATGTATTAGATTTTCTAAATCTACCTTAAGACAGAGGACTTCTCAGGAAAAAATATAAGAAAGAATGAAATATCTCCAAAATTGTATAGAAGCAAAGTACTAGCTCCAAAACGACTTGAATTACTCTAAACCCAACTGACGACGAGCTTCAAATAGACCCACTGCTACGCTCACAGAAAGATTTAAGCTACGAACATTCGGTTCGCTCATGGGAATATAGAGAGTTGCATCACAAGCTGATGTCACCTCATGTGGTAAGCCACTGGTTTCACAACCAAACAGTAACCAATCATTAGGTTGAAACTGAAAATCTATGTACCTACAACTGCCTTTTACACTAAAACCTAACAATCTTCCACCACGTGCCTGATGTACAGACTTAAAGGCTTTCAGAGATTCGTGATAGTACAGTTTGACATAAGGCCAGTAATCTAAGCCAGCTCTTTTGAGGTAGCGATCGCTAATTTCAAACCCCAAAGGTCCTACCAAATGTAATTCAGTGCCTGTAGCAGCACAAGTGCGAGCAATGTTACCTGTATTGGGAGGAATAAGGGGGTTAACTAAAACGACCTGCGGCATTTGTGTAGCAATAAGTATATTGAAAAAAGCAGTATATTATTTTTTTTTAATCTACCTTAAGACAGAAGGCTTTTATAGTTTTTATTAATGTCCATCACTTATATTTTTTGATTAGAAATTTTAAATAGATATGAAATAGATCTCAGAATATCTGAGAGACAGACTGAGATTTATCATGATTTATTAAGTTATATGTAGCTGTCTTACACAAAACTTATTATCTTACACAAAATGTGTTATTCTAACTAACTATTGATGAAGTTCAGACTAAGCAACCAGAGGCGAACACAATTTGTCTTCTAGTTCCACTTCGCATTCACTGGTTGCACGGATAGCCTGAGTGAGAACGTGCCTTTCACTCAAGCCAAGTGCATGCAATTGCAGCCATTTTTGAGCTTCATTGCCTTCGCGCAAGATTTTTTGTAATGGTGAAAGGAAACAGGCAAAGCCACGCTGTTTAGCGATCGCCCAGACTTCTTGATATATTTCAGCAATCCAATCTCTAGCTAAGAGACTTCTACCATCTTGCCAATGCCTGAGTTGAGCATCAAGACTGGAAGTTGCAGCAGCAGCTTCATTGGCATAGGTTAGGGAGATAAGCTCGTCTGGCAAGAATTGACTTTGGATTAACGGATCGAGATAAGGATCATTGATAACTTGCACTAGACGCGCCTCTAGTAAGGCTGTTATCGCCAGTAAAGCAATAGGATCTGTAACTAAATCGCAAATTCGTAACTCTAAGCGATTTAAGTCATAAGGACGGCGATCGCCATTTGGTCGCACTGAGATCCAAAGATGACGGACATTTTGCATAGTCCTAGCCATCAACTGGTTTTCCACCCATTGAATGTGATGAGCGTGGCTTTCAAATAAGGGGACTCGAGAAGGCGTTTGCGGAAAAATACTCCAGCGTGTGGAATGATAACCAGTTGCTTTGCCATTCAAGAAGGGAGACGAGGCACTTAGAGCAAGGAATAAAGGTGCTTCTACCCTTATAACCCGACACGCCCGCATTAATACTTCTGGGTCGTCAATTCCCACATTGATATGAACGCTAGCGGTTACGACTTTAGTACCGTATGTTTGCTCAATGTAGTCATGATAAGGATTTGTTGGGTCAGAGCGAAAAAAGCGATCGCCTCCACCTAATGACAGAGTGCTTCCTGGAATGAGCGTGTAATCACCCAATTGCTTGATGAAGTTCCTCAGTTTGAGCCGAGGACGCAGCAAGGCACATAAAAGCTGGTCGTAATTCCGTGCTGGTGCAGTTATATATTCGACGTTTCGACTATCTGGCTCCCGGACAAATCCATCCAAAGACGCAACAATCTTGTCGGAGAGTCCGACGATATCACCATTGCGCGTGCCAGTATACATCTCAATTTCAAAGCCTTTCAATAGCACTGGTTTGTTCTCCTCGGCTCTCCTTACCTCTAGATTGTATCGAACGCGACGGAATTTGTGCTTATGACGTTAGAGTGAATTAACAGTTGGGGTAACGGATGACAAACGGATACAACGGTGGCAACGGATGAAGTAACAGATGTAACGCATGGGTTAGACAATTTATCCGTTACATCCGTTATGCCGAAGGCTATTCGTTGCTCAATTTAAGCCCCAAGATAGTGTATGCCTGCAACAGGAAAGTTTAATCTGAGGCGTGTAATATTGGGAAAACAATTATGTCCAGCAACGAAACAACTCCTAATCAAGCCGAAAAGACAAATCCACAAAGCGAGGAATCGCAATTAAGTCCTGAAATACGTGACAGAATTAAACATCCTCCAAAAATAGATGATGTTATGTTGGATCAATCGCCAGAAGAACGTAGAGGTAACCCAGCTTTAGTTCCTCAAATGCTGGATGAACCAAGCGATGAAATTATTGGGTTTACTAAAGAGTAGCAAGGATACAATTTCATTGAGAATCTCACTGCTCACTTTACTCGCCCTATGCTACCAGTCATCTATTCCGACGAGTTTCTGGATCACAAGACTGGGTTTTTCCATCCAGAAAGACCAGAACGTCTGACGGCGATCGCCACCGCTTTAAAACAAGCTGCATTTGCAGAACAACTTGAATGGCGCTTACCAACTTCACCCCAGAAGCGCCATATCATCTCTGTGTTGGAACAAGCACACACCCAGCGCTACATCAAAAAAGTCCAAGAAATTGCTCTTTCTGGCGGTGGTTATTTGGATGGAGATACGCCTGTTTCTGTGCGCAGTTATGATGTTGCTTTGTTGGCGGTTAGTGCTTGGTTGGATGGAGTTGATGCTGTGCTGGAAACTGGCAAACCAGCTTTTGTCTTAGCGCGTCCACCAGGACATCACGCTGAAAGTCATGCGGGGATGGGGTTTTGCTTGTTTTCCAATGCAGCGATCGCTGCTCTGTATGCTCTGCAACAACCAGAAATTCACCGTGTTGCCATCCTTGATTGGGATGTGCATCACGGTAATGGTACGCAAGCGATAGTAGAAAATTATCCACAAATCATTTACTGTTCTCTGCATCAGTACCCCTGCTATCCAGGGACTGGACATCATACAGAGAAGGGTCTTCATAATAATGTATTGAATTTACCTTTTCCTCCTGGTAGCGATATTGAAATATATCAACCAGTTTTTGAAAAAAAGGTTGTGCCCTTTTTATCCAGTTTTCAACCAGATTTACTGATTGTGAGTGCAGGTTACGACGCCAACGCCGATGACCCCTTAGCTAGTATAAATTTGCAACCACAAGATTATGGTTTATTCACAAATTATTGTCTAGGAATAACTCGTAAAATTCTGTTTGGCTTGGAAGGTGGTTATGATTTTGACGCACTTTCCAAATCGGTTTTAGCAACAATTGAACGTTGCGTCGCCTAGGCAGTGAATCAGAAAATGAGGACATTAAGGGCATCAGATAAATTCAGGGAGATAAATTGAGGAAACTTTTCAAAATTTGAAAAATTTCTTGAACTAACTCAGTCTGGCAAATGAACTATTCATCGGAACTTCTTCTATGTGGCACTGCCATATCTTGGAAAACCGAAAAATACGATATTTTGTAACATCAGGATGACCTATCGTCCTCTTGCTGAATTCCATAATCAGAAGTCACAACTCCACAGGCTAATCGTCCCCCGCCTGTTTCTGCTGCCGTTCCGCCAGCTTTTTGCTGATCAGGCAACTGGTGAATGATAATTGCACTACCATTGTCGTCAAACACGCTGAGGGGACCTTCACTCAAGGTCACGCGACTAGTCAGCGCATAGTACGTTGCGTGTCCATGCTCATCCACTACCAAGTTCGGCAAGTCACCCATATGGTATGGATGGTTCTCCTGTACGGGAAGTTCTGAACCGAAAGGACCCGGGTCAAAATGTCCACCAGCGGTAGTAAAAGCTGGTTGAGCATCAGGTTCGCACAAGCCCACACCATGAATGTGGAATCCGTGTAGACCGGGAGTCAGTATTGCCGGATTGCCTTGAATTGTGGCTTGAATCCCTACCAACCCATTCTTTCGCTGCGTCAGGATAAGGCTGCCAGTAATGTCTGCACCCGCAAGCTCGACTCGTGCTCCAAGTGGACTATATGCCAAGCTCGGTAGTCCCAATACAAGGGAGCAGACGAGTACCAAGCAAAGAGTGATACCAAAGAGAAACAAAGATTTTTGCTGTGAAAACTTAATCATCATAACTTCCTACGGGAATAATAAATAACTTGATTTAAATTCTACATTCCGTAGGACTCTCAGTAAGTAAAGAATATTTTAGAAATTATATATTGACAAAAAAGGTAAGAAATGTTTGATAAACGCGTCATATCATGTCCGGTTGATTAGTTGTGATTCCCGCAATATCTGCACCCCACCCCTTAATCCCCTCCTGTTAGTAAGGGGAGGGGCGGTTTTGGCGCAAGACAAAACCGGGGTGGGGTTGTGCGGGATTTATAAGCAATTAACCGGACATCATATAAGTCCCTAAGAACTCGCGCTCAAAACCTCATCCTCGTTTTTAGCGTAGCTAAAATGTTTTCGTTTTCCTCTCCTTGAAGGAGAGGGATGCCCGACAGGGCAGGGTGAGGTCAAATCAACGTGGAATTAAAGGAACCAGCTAGGAGGGATTAACGTCGGTGGAATACAGGGAGAACGCTGCACTGTGTACTGGAGGAAATTTAACGTAATGCGAAAGTCCCTATCTTCAGCGAAGCAAGGTAGGGATGAATAGCAGGATACGACGATTGCATCTTTGACCAACAACAACCGTAGGTTGATAAGGGAAAAGATGTATGAGGAGTATC
>JAESFN010000947.1_pt1 | contig 17537 bp, 18 predicted proteins | sample 9269411 | NCBI WGS metagenome assembly JAESFN01 (sample SAMN14505399, study PRJNA617100) | algae metagenome | isolation source: Iphinoe sp. HA4291-MV1 and co-occurring heterotrophs from trail next to... | place: USA: Maunawili Falls, Hawaii | collected 2009-07-25
GTACTACGACCCGCTGGCCGGGCTGCGCGCCTTCGGGCGTGTCTACGCCCCGTGAGTGCAAATGATCGCTATAGCGATCATTTGCACTCACGGGGCGCGGCCGTGCTCTGATGGGGGCATGACGCTGCGGATCGATCACGACGGCCCGGTGACCGTGCTGACCCTGCACCGACCGGAATCCCGCAACGCCCTGTCCGCCGAGCTGATCACCGCGCTCCGCTCCACGCTGGCCCGGCTGGGGGACGACGACACGGTCCGCGCGGTGGTCCTCACCGGCACGGACCCGGCGTTCTGCGCGGGCCTCGACCTCAAGGAGCTGGCCGGCTCCGGGGCCAACCTGGACCTGACGATGAGCGACGGCTCCGGCCCGTGGACGCCGATCGGCAAACCGGTGATCGCCGCGGTCAACGGGGTCGCGGTGACCGGTGGTCTGGAGATCGCCCTGGCCTGCGACGTGCGCATCGCCGGCGAGCGGGCGGTGTTCGCCGACACCCACGCCCGGGTCGGCGTGATGCCCGGTTGGGGGCTCACCGTCCGGCTGCCGCGCATCGTCGGGTCGGCGCGTGCGCTGGAGATGAGCCTGGCCGGCGCGCGGATCGACGCGGAGACGGCGCTCACCTGGGGGTTGGTGAGCCGCGTCGTGCCGCACGCGGAGCTGCTCCCCACCGCGCTGGATCTCGCGCACCGGATGGCGCAGCCGGATCCGGTCGCCGCCCACACCCTGCTGCGGATGTACCGGGACGCCGCCGAGCACCCGCCGGAGGAGGCGCTGCGCCGGGAGCACCGGGAGGCGCGGGCCTGGAGCGCCGCCATGGACCGCTCCCGGGTACCGAGCCCGGCGCAGCTCAAAGCCGCCGGCGACCGCTAAGGTCAGCCGGGTAGGCGGCGATCGCGGAGAAGGTGGGTCGACATGGCGGACGACGCCACGCTGACCGCGCTCGCGTTGGCGGCCCGCGCGGGTGACCGGCAGGCGGCCAACGAGTTCGTCCGGCTGACCTACCAGCAGGTCTGGCGGATGCTGCTCGCGTTGAGCAACCGGCGGGTGGCCGAGGACCTCACCCAGGAGACCTTCGCCCGGGCGTTCCGGTCGCTGCCCGGGTTCCGGGCGGAGTCCTCGGCGCGCACCTGGCTGCTGTCCATCGCCCGGCGGGTGGCCGCCGATCACCTCCGCACCGCCCGCACCCGCCCGGTCGCCGAGACGGGCGCCGAGCCGGACGACCGCGCCGCCGCCGGCGACATGAGCGAGTCGGTGGCCCTGCGTGCCCTGGTGGCCCGGCTGGACCCGGAACGGCGGGTGGCGTTCGTGCTCACCCAGCTGGTCGGGCTGAGCTACCTGGAGGCCGCCCAGGTGTGCGACTGCCCGGTCGGCACCATCCGGTCCCGGGTCGCCCGGGCCCGCGACGAGCTGGCCACCGGGCTCACCCAGCCGGACTCGCGGTCCGACCCGGAGCGCCCCCGGCCCCGGCGGGACGCCGGATCGTGAACGATCGGCCGGGCCCGGGAACCAACCGGGCCGCTCCGGCGACCAAGAAGTCATGACCGACTGTCACCTCCACCGGGAGCACCTGTCGGCCGACCTCGACGGTGAGGCCGGGCCGGGCGGCGCCGGGCTGCACGGCGCCGGGCTGCACGGGGCCGGGCTGAGCGCGACCGGGCTGGACGCGGCGCAACGGCATCTGGCGACCTGCCCGGACTGCGGCCGGTGGTGGGCCGAGGCCACCCGGATCAACCGGCTGGTGCGCACCGCCCCGGCCGACCCCGGGCCGGGCTTCACCGCCGAGCAGCTGGACGGGTTGCTGGACCTGCTGCCCGAGCCGGCCCGCACCGGCCCGTCCCTGGCCCGGCGGTTGCTGCGGATCACCCTGGCCGTGGTCGGCGTGGTCCAGGTCGCGCTGGGGGTCTGGTCGCTGTGGGTGCCGCACGGCGGCCCGGACGCGCACGCGGCGGGGACCGGGATGCTGCACATGTCGCACGAGTACTCGGCCTGGAGCATCGCGCTCGGCATCTCCTTCCTGGCCGGCGCGGTGTGGACCCGCCACCTGGCCGGCGCGCTCCCGGTGCTGGTCAGCTTCGTCGGCGTGCTGCTCGTGGTGAGCACGATCGACCTGATCAACGACACCGTCGACCTGGATCGGGTGGTCTCGCACGGGCTGATCGTGCTCGGCCTGGGCCTGGTGGTGGCGATCGTGATGACCCGGCCGGAGCCCGACCTCCGGCCGTCGCAGGGCCCCGACCGGGTGCGCCAGGACGTGGACGAACCCGACCTCACCGCCCCGCGCCCCGTCGGCGCCCCGGCGACCCGCGACGGCACCTCCGACACCGCCGCCCGGCACCACGCCGCATAGGAGGCGGCCCGCTTCGAATTCCGGTTAGATCGGCACCGGGACGAACGGTCGGAAGGGTGATGGGATGCGCGCGGTCGGCTTCACAGAGTTCGGCGGGCCCGATGTGCTGCGGGTCCTGGAGGTCGAGGAGCCGCACGCCGGCCCGGGCCAGGTCCGGGTGAAGGTGTCGGCGGTCGACGTGAACCCGTCGGACACGGTGGGCCGCGAGGGCGGCTACGCCCAGATCATGCGGCAGATCAACCCGGACTACGAGATCCCGTCGCCGCCGTGGATCGTCGGTTGGGACGCCGCCGGGGTGGTCGACGAGATCGGCCCCGGCACCGACACCGACGTCAAGGTGGGCGATCGGGTGGTCGCCACCGCCGACGCGGTCGCCATGCGCGGCGCCTACGTGGAGTACCTGGTGGCGCCGGTGGAGCGGGTGGCCCCGTCCCCCGCCAGCGTGGACGACGTGGCGGCCAGCACGCTGCCGATGAACGGGCTGACCGCGCGGCTCGGGCTGGACAAGCTGGCCCTGCCGGCCGGGGCCACCATCGCGGTCACCGGCGCGGCCGGCGCCTACGGCGGCTACACCGTGCAGCTGGCCAAGGCCGACGGCCTGCGGGTGATCGCGGACGCCTCCGAGGCCGACGAGGACCTGGTGCGCAAGCTGGGCGCGGACGTGGTGGTACGCCGGGGCCCGGACGTGGCCAAGCGGATCCGCGAGGTGGCCCCGGACGGGGTGGACGCGGTCGCGGACGGTGCGGTGCTGGACGACGCGGTGCTGGACGCGGTGCGTGACGGCGGCGCCGTGGTGACCGTGCGCAACTACACCGGGGCGTCGGAGCGCGGCATCACCTGGCACCCGATCTACGTGTCCGAGTACCTGGCCGACCGCGCGAAGCTGGAGCGGCTGTGCCGGCAGGTCGACGACGGCGCGCTCACCCTGCGGGTGGCCGGGACCTACCCCGCCACCCAGGCGGCGGAGGCCCACCGCCGGCTGGAGGCCGGCGGCACCCGAGGCCGCCTGGTGATCACCTTCTGAGCCGCACCGGGCCCGTGAACACCGGGCTCAGTGCGCCTCGAGGTAGGTCAGCAGCAGCTCCAACGCGCCCCACACCTTGAGCACCTCGGCCTCGCTGTCCCCGTCGTGCTGGCGGCGCAGCAGGTAGCACCACACGGCGGGCCTCGGCTCCTGGACCACGTCCGGGAACTCGGTGTGCTGCCAGGCCAGGAACGACTCGACCTCCCGGTAGACCCGGGTGCGCTGCGGCAGCGGCACCCGCTGGCCGGCCAGCCAGACCACGAAGCCGGCCATCCCGGTACCGGACAGCGCGGCGCCGGCCGGCGGCGAGCCCGCCGGAACGGCGACCAGACCTCGGCCCGCCGACGGCGTGCGCTCGGTGAGAATCACGTGTGTCTCCTCCAACCCCCCGCCACCGGCCGCCTCCCGTCCCCCGGACGGGCGCGGTGTGGCGCGCGACACGTGAGTATGCCCGGTCGGGCAATCCCGGGTGACCGCCGGTCGTGGAATGTCCCGACAACTTTCGGGCCAGGCGGCTCCCCCGACCCAGTGACCTCAAACCCGAGGGCATCCTCGGATCCGCCGGCTCAGTCCACGCTCCACTCGAAGCCGATCGAGGCCAGGAAGGGCAGCAGCGCGTCGACGTCGAAGGCCTGGGACACCGCCTGCACCCCGACCGGGGCCCCTCCCCCGCACAGCCGGGTGATGCCCTCGACGGCCAGCGAGGCGGTGTGGCCGTAGACGTCGGTGCCGGTCATGTGACCCCGGGTGGTCCGGCCGTCCGACCCGACCGCCTCGGCCAGCAGGGTGAACGACGACGCCCGCCGCTTGTCCTCCCTCGGCCCCTCGGGCAGCCGGTCGATCACCCGGTCGAGCAGACCGCGCACCGGGGTACGCAGCACCGCCCCGAGGGCCGGCGCCACCCGGGCGGCCGCCGAGGCCACCGGCGCCGGCAGCGCGGCGGCCAGGTCCATCACCACCTCGACCTGCCGCGCCTTCACGTGGCGGGGCACCGTGATCACCTCGCCGCCCGGGAACCGAACGGTCGGCGTCGGCGCCGGGCGGCCCGGGAACAGCAGGTCCCGGCCGCGGCGCATCGGGCCGGCCGGTACCCACTCCCCGCCCTCGAAGCGCATGTCGTCCCCGGCCATGAGGCCCAGCCCGGAGTGCATGGTGCCCCGGGTGGCCCCGAATCCGCTGATCGAGTAACCGATGGTCAGCCGCTCCAGCGGCTCCCGGCCGCGCGCGGTGAGGTGGGCGATCACGTCACCGGGCACGATGTCGAAGCCCATCGCCGGCACCACGGTCACCCCGGCGCCCCGGGCCGCCGCGTCGGCCGGCCCGTCGAACAGCCGCTGGATGAAGTCCTGCTCACCGGTGGTGTCCACGTAGTGGCAGCCGGCGCCGATGGCCGCCCGCACCACCGGCTCGCCGTACATCGTGAACGGGCCGGCGCAGTTGACCACCCCGGCGCAGCCGTCGAACGCGGTGGCCAGCGCGGCCGGGTCGTCCACCGCCGCCGGCCGGGTGTCACCGAGCCCGAACTCGGCCGCCCGGACGGCCAGCTTCTCCCGGCTGCGCCCGGACAGCACCACGTCCAGCCCGCGCCGCACCGCCTCGGCCACGACCAGCTTGCCGGTGTAGCCGGTGGCCCCGTAGACCGCGATCCGCATGACTACATCAACTTCCGCATGATCTTCTTGGCCGTCTCCGAGTACGGCGGGTACATCAGCGAGGGGTCCGGCTTGGCCGGCTTGGCCAGCACCGACTTGCGGTGGCTGAGCGCCTGGAAGCCCCACTCCCCGTGGTAGGCGCCCATCCCGCTGGTCCCCACCCCGCCGAACGGCAGCTGCGGCACCAGGACGTGCATGGCCAGGTGGTTGACCACCACACCACCCGACGAGGTCTCGGCCAGCACCCGCTCGCGGGCCTTCTTCGAGCCGCTGAACAGGTAGAGGGCCAGCGGCTTGTCCCGGGCGTTGACGAAGGTGATCGCCTCGTCCAGTGAGGTGATCTCCAGTACCGGCAGGATCGGGCCGAAGATCTCCTCCCGCATGAGGTCGGACTCCGGCAGCGGGTCGACCACCACGGTCGGCTCGATGGCCGGGTGCGCGCCCTCACCGGTGGTGCCGCCGCCGAGGGTGACCCGGCCGCCGTGGCCGGCCAGCAGCCGGGAGAGCCGGTCGAACTGCCGGGAGTTGACGATCGGCTGGGCCGGCGGGGCCTCCCGCTGGAAGGCGGTGACCGTCTCGGCGATCTTGGCCAGCAGCTTGTCCTTGACCGTGTCCTGCACCAGCACGTAGTCCGGCGCGATGCAGGTCTGCCCGGAGTTGAGCAGCTTCACCATGGCGATCCGCCGGGCGGCCACGTCCAGGTCGGCGTCCTCGAGCACGATCACCGGACTCTTCCCGCCCAGCTCCAGGATGACCGGGGTGAGGTGCGGGGCGGCGGCCTCCATCACCTTCTTGCCGATCTCCGGGCCGCCGGTGAAGAAGGCCAGGTCGACGCCCTGGGCCAGCAGGTCCTGGGTGACCGCGGCGTCGCCCTCGAGCACCGCGACGGCGTCCGGGTCGAGGTACTGCGGCAGCAGCTGGGCCAAGATCGCCGAGGTGGCCGGGGCGTGCTCGGACGGCTTCACCGCGACCACGTTGCCGGCGGCCAGCGCGGCGATGATCGGCCCCAGGGTGAGGTAGACGGGGTAGTTCCACGGGCCGATCACCAGCACCACGCCGAGCGGTTCGTACTGGTAGAAGCCGCGACCGGGCTGCATGCTGAGCGGCAGCGAGGTGCGCCGGCGCTTCATCCACTTCTTCAGGTGCTTGCGGGCGAACGCCGCCTCCGCCGCCGTCGAGGCGAAGTCGCCGAACCAGGCCATGTGCGCGTCGCGGCCCAGGTCCGCCTCCAGCGCGGCGGCCAGACCGGCCTCCCGTTCGGCGAGCAACCGCTCGATGCCCTCGAGCTGGCGCAGCCGCCAGGCGATGTCCCGGGTACGGCCGGACGCGAAGGTCTGCCGCAGCCGGGCGACCTCGCTCGCCGCCGTCGTCGTCGTCGGGCTGGCAACCGCTGTCATGGCTACGGTTCCTTTCGTTTCCGGACTGGTTACCGGCCAGTCTGCCTCAGCGACCGGTGAAACGGGGAGTGCGCCGCTCGAGCACCGCGGCCAGGCCCTCCCGGGAGTCGGCCGTGCCGGACAGCTCGGACACCGTCCGGGCCTCCTCGGGCAGCTGCGCCTCCACCCGGCCGCCCAGCCCGGTCCAGACCAGCCGCTTGGTGGCGGCCATGGCCAGCGGCGCCCCGGCGGCGATCGTCCGGGCGACCGTCAGCGCCTCGTCGTGCAGCTGGTCGTCCGGCACCACCCGGGTGATCAGGCCGATCTCCAGCGCGTCCTTCGCGGTCAACGTCGGGTTGGTCAGGAAGATCTCCAGCGCCTTCCGCACCCCGACGATCTGCGGCAGCGTCACCGACGACCCGGCGTCCGGGGCCATCCCGACCCGCACCGCCGCCGACATGAAGCTGGCCGACTCGGCGGCGATCACGATGTCCGAGGCGCAGACCAGCCCGAACCCGCCACCGCCGGCGGCGAACCCGTGCACCCCGGCGACCACCGGGGCGCTCAGGTTGAGCAGGCCCTGCACGCAGTTCTGCAGCCAGGTGGTGGTCTCCCGCAGGTAGTCCGGCAGCTGTTCGCCCTTGCTGGCGAACGTCTTGACGTCCCCGCCGGCGCAGAAGTGCTTGCCCTCCCCGGTGAGCAGCAGCACCCGCAGGTCGGCCTGGCCGTAGGCGGTCATGACCGCGTCGTAGAGCGCCCGGAGGAACTCCACGTTCATCCCGTTCAGCGCCTCCGGGCGGTTGAGCCGCAGGTGCCCGACCCCGTCGTCGTCCAGGGAGAGGAGTACCGGGCCGCTGTCGATCAACTTCACTGAGACTCTCCAGGTGTGTTCTCGCGCCAGCGGTCCGCCGACGGGTCCAGCAGCTGGTCGAGACGCCCGTCGGGCAGCCAGACCAGCGTCTCCAGCTCCAGGGCGTCCAGGTAGCGGATCCGGCCGCTCTTCAGGTCCTCCAGCCGCAGCCTCGGGCTGTTCGCGGTGCCGTCCACCCGCACGGCGACCTGCGCGAACTCGTTGTCCACAACCTGATCCACGCGCCGACCCTAGATCAGGAAGGACATGGTCGGCAGGTCGTGGTCCCGATCGACCAGCGCCACCTTCTTGTAGGCGATCCGCAACTGCCCGTCGACCACCCGCAGCCGGTAGGTGTAGCGCCCGGCCCACATCTCCCGGCTCCGCGCCCGCGACTCGACCAGCACGAAGTTGGCCTCCACCGTCACGTCACCGTTGTCCTCGGTGCCCAGGATCTCGACGTTGGACACCACCCGGCGCATCCGGGAGCGCGGGATCTGGCTGTGCCGCTTGCCCGTCTTGAGCTGGCGGATCCGCAGCCCGATCCGGCTGCGGTTGTCGAAGATGATCGACATCTGGGTGTTCGGGTCGTCGCCGCCGGCCGGGACCCAGTAGACGGCGTCGTCGGTCCAGAGCGCCTCCCAGGCGTCCAGATCGAACTCGTCGGCGAACCGGGCCTCCCGGTAGAGGAACTGCTCGATCTCCCGGATGTCCAGCTCCGTGGAGAGGGCCGCGCTCACGACTGCATCAGCTCCTTGTAGTGCGCCCAGAAGCCGCGCATGCCGGTCTCGTCGTTGGCCGCGCCGATGGTGAAACCGTTCTCGTCGGTGCGCTCCCGGACCAGGCCCCGCCGCACGTCCAGCCACTCCGGGCGCAGCTCGGCCACCCCGGCCTGGTTGCGCTCGTACATCTCGGTGTCGTCGGCCAGCAGCATCCCGGCCGGGCCGACCGACCCGATGGTCTGGTGCAGCAACCGGCGGTTGATCTCCTCGCCGCCCTTGAGCTGCACCGCCGTGACGTGCTGCACGGTGAGGTCGGCGGCCAGCGGCTGGATGGCGAACATCTGGATCTCGGCGATGAACAGGTTCGGGAAGATCATCACGTGCGGGGCACCGTCGATCAGGATCTCCTCGGCGGCGTCGCCGTGCTTCTCCCGCATCCTCGCCACGTAGTTCGGCACCTTCTTCTCGGTGGTGCCGAACCAGCCCATCGGCACGCCCAGCCGGCGGAACTCCGGGCGCAGGTCGTTCTCGCTGTGCCCGCCACCCAGCGCCCGGGTGACCGACTCCGCCCCGTCGGCGTAGAGGTCGCCGATGCCACTGTCGGCCACGGTGAAGATCGACGAGTGGACGAACTGCGGGTGGTAGCCGTCGGTCTCGTTCTCGGCCAGCAGCTTCCAGTTCGCCCGGGCGCGGTGCTTCAGCCAGCCCGCGTTGATCTCGATCTCGCCCTCCGGCGAGAGGTTGACCAGCCGGTCGATCTCCCCGGCCGCCGCGCCCAGGTGCTCGGCCAGCGTCGGCCCCTCCTCGGCGAAGCTGCCGAACACGAAGCCCTGATACACGCCGACCCTCGGCACCCGGCCCATGCCCATGACCTTCGGGTCCATCTGCCCCTTGCCGCCGTAGCCCTTGGCGTACGGGTATCCGGCCAGGTCACCGTTGTTGCGGTAGGTCCAGCCGTGGTACGGGCAGCGGAAGGAGTTGGAGTTGCCCCGGTCGGCCTCGCAGACGATGTTGCCCCGGTGCGCGCAGCGGTTGAGCAGCAGGTGCACCTCGCCGTCGCGGCCCCGGGTCATCACCACGTCCTGCGGGCCGATCGTCTTGCGCACGTAGTCGCCGGGCTTGGCCACCTCGCTGACGTGCCCGACGAAGACCCAGGTGCGGTACCAGATCCGGGCCAGCTCCTCGGCGAACACGTCCCGCGAGGTGTAGAGCGAGCCGTGCACCCGGGCCGGCTCGATCAGCCGGTCGTAGTCGACACTCACCTTGGGCAGGTCGGCCAGGGTCATCGTCGCCTCCTCAGCGATTCAGCGTGCAGGGCATGTGCTGGACGACATCGAGGAAGTTGCTCACCAGCGGCACCGGCTCGCCGGCCTCGATGTTCGGCACCCGGGTCAGCAGCTCGTGGAAGATCGCCCGCAGCTGGGTGCGGGCCAGCATGTTCCCCATGCAGAAGTGCGGACCGCCGCCGCCGAAGCCCAGGTGGTTGTTCGGGGTGCGCCGGACGTCGAACTGCCAGGGCTGGTCGAACACCCGGTCGTCCCGGTTGGCCGAGGCGTAGAACATCACCACCCAGTCGCCCTCCTTGATCTGCTGGCCCATCAGCTCGCAGTCGCGGGTGGCGGTGCGCCGGAAGGTGGTGACCGGGCTGGCCCACCGGACGAACTCCTCGGTGGCCGTGCCGATCGTCCCGTCGTAGTCCTCCATGAGGATCTTGCGCTGGTCCGGGAAGTCGGTGAGCGCCTTCAGCCCCCGGGTGATCGTGTTGCGGGTGGTGTCGTTGCCGGCCACGGAGAGCAGCACGAAGAACGCCGCGATCTCCTCCTCGGTCAGCCGGTCGCCGTCCACCTCGGCCTGAACCAGGTTGGTGAACAGGTCGTCGCGGGGTTCCCCGCGGCGGGACTCGGCCAGGTTGAGCCCGATGTTGATCAAGCTGATGATCGCCTCGGTCATGTACTCGGCGGGGTGCCGGCCGGCCAGCACCTCCTCGTCCGACCACGAGACGAAGGCGTCCGCGCCGTGGGCCGCGGGCAGCCGGTCCTCCTCGGGTAGCCCGCACATCTCGTAGATCGTCCACATCGGCAGCTTGCGGGCCACCTCGTCGACGAAGTCGCAGTCGCCGGTGACCAGCAGATCGTCCACGATGCGGCGGGCCTGACCCTTGATCTGGTCCTCGATCTGCTTGACCCGCTTCGGGGTGAACGCCGAGCTGACCAGCCGGCGCAGCTTGGTGTGCCTCGGGGCGTCCATGGCCAGGAACGACGAGGCGGCCTCGGCCAGCTCCTCGGGCACGTCCTCCATCTGGATGCCCTGACCGGAACAGAAGTCGTCCGACCGCTTGGACACCTCTACGACCCCCGCGTGGCTGGTCACCGCCCAGTAGCCGGCGTCGTCGGGCTGCGGCATCATCGAGCCCTCGGCGGGGCGCTGCCAGCTGATCGGGCGCTCGTCGCGCAGGACGCGCAGGCTCTCGTCCCGGCCGGCCGGCGCTCGCCGCCAGAACTCCAGCGAGCTCACCGACACGGCGTCGTAGTCGGGCTTCCCGTCCGGCATGAGCGCCCCCTTCGTGGTGGTGGGGAGAGGTTTTTAACTTCGATTAATATACCGCGTCGTCGGCGAGGGGTGTCAAGAACGCCCCGCCGGAGACCCCGCTCACGCTACGGGTACCCCACTCGCACCCGCCTCGGTGATCACTACCCGAACCGCACAGCCCACCGCCCCACCGCCGCACCGCCGCACCGCCGCACCGCCCCACCGCCCCACCGCTTGATCATCAGGGCATGAGCGTGGTTCTGGAGGCTCCACACCACCGCCATGCCCTGATGATCATTCACTGAACGGTTACGTCGGTGGATACAGCGGGGCGCGGGCAGCGGAGTAGCGGGCGGAACGTCGGCGGACCGGCAGCGGTGCGCCGAGCCGGACCTCTGGCCGTACCGGGCACGCTAGCCTCCACGCGATCGGTGCGGCAGTCGACGAGCACAGCACGCGATCGGTAAGGCACGTGAACGGTACGGCGGGCGGACGGGGAGCGGGATGGATCTGGGACACGCGGGCGCACGGGTGATCGTCACCGGGGGCGCGGCCAACATCGGTCGGGGCATCGCCCACCGGTTCGCCGCCGAGGGCGCGCGGGTGCTGGTCGTCGACGTGGACGGCGCGCAGGCCGAGACGGTCCGCCGGGAGCTGCTGGACCTGGGCGCGCCGGACGCCCAGGCGCTCACCCAGGACCTGACCGCCGAGGGGGCCGGGGCCCGGGTCGCGGCGACCGCGCAGGAGCATTGGGGCGGCGTCGACGTGCTGGTGAACAACGCCGGGTGGAGCGAGCCGGGCTTCTTCACCGAGCAGACCGACCGGGCGCTGTGGCAGAAGACGATCGAGATCAACCTGTTCTCCGCGTTCGACTGCACCCAGGCCGTGCTCCCGCTGATGCGCGAGGCCGGGCGGGGAGCGGTCACCTTCATCTCCAGCGACTCGGCGTTCGGCGCCATCCGCCAGGGCATCTACGGCACCACCAAGGCCGGCCTGATCGCGCTGGCCCGCACCGTGGCCCGCGAGCACGGCCGGCACGGGATCCGGTCCAACGTGGTCGCCCCCGGTCTGGTGGTCCCCCCGGACGACGGCGGCGTCGGCCCGTCCAGCGTGTGGGCCCGGGGCAAGGACGCGATGTTCACCCAGGACCAGGTGGACTACGTGCTCAAGACCCAGACCCTGCGCCGGTTGACCACCCCGGACGACATCGGCAACGCGGTGCTGTGGATCTCCTCCGAGGTGGCCGCCCGGCAGGTCACCGGGCAGGTGGTGGCGGTCGGCGGCGGGTCCAGCATGCCGTGACGGGCTGTACGGCATCGGGCACATAATCTAAGCTCGGTTAAAGAACGGACGATGGAGGAAGCATGCGCCGCGAGCTCTACACCTCGGACCACGAGGCCTACCGGGAGACTGTGCGCGAGTTCCTCGCCCGTGAGGTCGAGCCGCACTTCCTGCAGTGGGAGGCGGACCGCCAGATCGACCCGGCGGTCTTCCCCAAGGCCGCCGAGCAGGGCATCTACGCGCTGGCCGTGCCCGAGGAGTACGGCGGCGCCGGCGAGACCGACTACCGCTACCGGCTGGTCGTCTGCGAGGAGTCCGCCCGGATCGGGGCCACCTCGTTCAACATGACCCTCGGCCTGCAGGACGACCTGGTGCTGTCCTACCTGCTCGACCTCACCACCGAGGAGCAGAAGAAGCGCTGGCTGACCCCGTTCGCCCAGGGTGAGCTGATCGGCGCGCTGGCCATGACCGAGCCGGGCACCGGCAGCGACCTGCAGGGCATCCGGACCACCGCCCGCCGGGACGGCGACGAGCCGGACGCGGACTGGATCCTGAACGGTCAGAAGACCTTCATCTCCAGCGCGCTGTCCTGCGACTTCGTCATCGTCGCCGCGCGCACCGACCCGGACGCCGGCTCCCGGGGCTTCAGCCTGCTGGTCGTCGAGCGGGACATGGTGGGCTTCAACCGGGGCCGCAAGCTGGAGAAGGTCGGCCTGCACGCCCAGGACACCGGCGAGCTGTACTTCGAGGACGTCCGGGTGCCGGCGGCCAACCTGCTCGGCGAGCAGGGCCGGGGGCTGGCGTACCTGATGAGCCACCTGCCCCAGGAGCGGCTCGGCCTGATCGCCATCGGCTACCCGTGCGCCCGCGCGGTCTACGACGACACGGTCCGCTACGCCTTCGAGCGCAGCGCGTTCGGCCAGTCCATCGGCGACTTCCAGGCCAGCCGGTTCGCCCTGGCCGAGATGTGCACCGAGCTGGACGCCGCCGAGGCCTACGTGGACAAGTGCGTGCTGGCGTTCAACGCCGGCGAGCTCACCCCGGTGGACGCGGCCAAGGGCAAGTGGTTCATCACCGAGCTGCAGAAGCGGATCACCGACAAGTGCGTCCAGCTGCACGGCGGCTACGGCTACATGCTGGAGTACCCGGTCGCCCGGGCGTTCGTGGACAGCCGGGTACAGACCATCTACGGCGGCACCACGGAGATCATGAAGGAGATCGTCGGCCGGGACATCGCGCAGAACGCCCGGTCGTGACACGATCCCGGGCTGTGAACCGCGGCACAGCCGATCCGACCGACCCGCCCGCACCGAACGGCGCGGGTTCCAAGTCCGCCCGCACCCGGGAGCGGCTGCTGGACGCGGCGGCCAAGGTGCTCTCCCGCAAGGGGTTCGCCGGTACCCGGTTGGCCGACATCGCCGAGCAGGCGCACGTGCAGGCCCCGGCGATCTACTACTACTACCCCTCCCGCGAGGACCTCATCGAGGAGGTCATGTACGTCGGCGCGGCGGCCATGCGCACCCACCTGAGCGACGCGCTGGCCGCGCTCCCGGAGAGCGCCACCCCGGAGGACCGGATCTCCGCCGCCGTCGAGGCGCACCTGCGGCACGAGCTGGAGATCAGCGAGTACGCCACCGCGATGATCCGCAACGCCAACCAGCTGCCGGAGAACGTCAGCCACCGGGCCCTGGCCGAGGTCGCCGCCTACAACGGCATCTGGCGCGGGCTGATCGCCGAGCTGGAGGAGGCCGGCCGGTTGCGCGGGGACGTCGACCCGGCGGTCGGCCGGATGATCGTGCTGGGCGCGCTGAACTGGGCGGCGGAGTGGTGGAACCCCGAGGGCGGCCCGCTCGAGGACACCATCCGCACCGCGCAGTCGATGGTCCTGCACGCCCTGCGCCGGTGATCGGCGCCGGCCCGGGGCGCGTCCCGTTGACCCGCCACACTGCTTAATCTAAATTCGAGAAACTTCGGTTCGGGGAGGTCGACGTGGACGTCGCGGGATTGCGCTGCCTGGTCACCGGCACGGCATCGGGTATCGGTGAGGCGGTCGCCAAGCTGCTGATCGCCGGGGGTGCCGAGGTAATCAGCCTGGACCGCAACAAGCCGTCGCCCGAGATCGACGCCGCGGTCACCCAGCACGAGGAGGTCGACCTGGCCGACCCGGCCAGCATCGACGCCGCGCTGGCCCGGATCGACGGCACCTTCGACGTGCTGGCCAACGTGGCCGGCATCCCCGGCACCGCCCCCGCCGAGCTGGTGTTCAAGGTGAACTTCCTGGGCCTGCGGCACCTCACCGAGGCGCTGGCGTTCGAGCGGATGAACCGGGGCGGCTCGATCGTGAGCGTCTCCTCCACCGCCGGCTTCCAGTGGGCGCTGCGGCTGGACACGCTGCGGGACCTGATGACCACCGAGACCTTCGACGAGGGACTGGCCTGGTTCCGGGCCAACCCGCAGCAGGGCAACGCCTACAACTTCTCCAAGGAGGCGGCGACGGTCTACACGCTGTCCATGGGCGGGGCGGTCCGGGAGATCGGCGAGCTGCGGATCAACGCCGTGCTCCCCGGCCCGGTGGACACCCCGATCCTGGCCGACTTCGAGGAGTCGATGGGCAAGGACACCCTGGACGGCGTCAAGGCCTTCCTCGGCCGGCACGCCACCGCCGAGGACATCGCCCCGGTGGTGGTCTACCTGGCCTCCCGGGACTCGGTGTGGGTCAACGGCACCACCCTGATCGCCGACGGCGGCATCTCCGGCGCGGTGCTCGCCGGGCTGGTCCCACCGCCGGAGATCTAAGCTCCCCCAAGATCGTCAGCAGAGAGGATTTCCCATGCCAGGTTTCGCCGACGAGGACGAGCTGTACCGCTACACCGGCGGCATCTTCGAGGCCGCGTTCAAGGACCCGGAGCTGCTGCCCAAGATCAAGGAGGCGAACCTGAAGTTCGCCGTGAAGTGCACCGAGCCGGACTCGGCGATCACCGTGGACTTCGTCAACCTCACCACCAGCAAGGGCGCCGACGACGACGCCGACGCCGCGCTGCTGATGTCCACCGAGACCTCCAACGCCTACTGGCAGGGCAAGGTGAACCTGCCGTTCGCCATGGCCCGGGGCAAGGTCAAGGTGGAGGGCAACGTGGCCAAGCTGCTCACCCTGTCCCCGCTGTCGAAGAAGCTGGTGCCGATCTACCTGGAGATGCTCAAGGCCGACGGCCGCGACGACCTGATCGTCTGACCGTCCGGCTCAGTGGAGGGCCCGGCTCATCCGGCGGCTCGGCGTGACCCGGCCCTCGGCGTCGATCTCGGCGCCGAGCATCCGGGCCAGCCGGTCGGTCTCCAGCCGGCCGATCCGGGCCAGGTCGTCCAGCACCGCGCGCACCTCGGCGAGGTACTCGCGGCGGAGCACGCCGACCTCCGGCCCGCCCGGCTCGACCAGCCGCCGGTTCTCGGCCAGCCGCAGCGCGCTGTCGTAGAGCTCGGCGGACACCGAGTCGGCGCGGTCCAGCTTGCGCTGCAGCAGCAGTTGCCGGCCCAGACCCAGGCAGGTCTGCAGCAGCTCCGCCCGCTCGACCGGGATGTCGTGGTCCAGGTCGGCCAGGGCCTCGGCCACCACCAGCTGGGCGTCGAAGAACGTCCGCAGGGTGCCGTGCGCGACCAGGATCGGCGCCCAGCGCAGGGCCCGCTCGGCGTCGCCCGGACCGCTGGCCCGATCCCGCCAGGCCGGGTAGATCAGGTCCACCTCGGCGATCACCTCGCCGGCGTAGCCCTCCTTCTCGGAGAAGAAGAACTCGAACTTGAGCAGGTCGCGCAGGCTCCAGAGGTAGGTCCAGCCGAGCTGCATGAGGTCCTCCCCCGGCTCGGCCCGGGAGACCCGGAGCACGGCCAGCTCGGCCAGCGCCCGGTTCAGCAGGTGGTGCAGCGCGCCGTTGCGGTAGAACGCGGCCACGTGGTGCCGGCCGGGGGCCACGGAGAACACCGGCTCGCTGCCGTCGGCGTACATCCGCGCCACCCCGGCCTCGGTGAGCCGGTCCAGCGTCTCGCAGAGCCCCCACTGGGTGCGCAGCTCGTGGACCGGCACGGCCACCCCGCGACTCTCCATCAGCTCGGCCAGCGGGGCGACCACGTCGGCCATCTGGTCCAGGGTCAGCGCCCGATCGCCGGTGGTCTGCAACGCGAACGTGACCAATGACGTTGATGTAGCAGGGGTGGCGGAATTGATCCCGGCGCAGACCCGGAACGCCACCTTCTCCAGGCGGGCGCCGCCGGTCGACCCCAGCGCCTGACGCAGGGAGAACGGTTCGCCGAACCGCACCCGGGCCACCCCGGAGGCCCGCCGCTGGTCGCGGAAGTAGCGGGCCAGCCAGCGCATGCCCTCGGTCCGCTTGGCCGCCCCCTTCTGCTCGGCGGCCATCGCCCCGACCTCGTGCAGCTGGTCGTACACGATCGAGACCGGGACCAGCACCGCGTCCAGCTCGGGCCGGTCGTCCAGCGCTTCGGCCAGGTAACGCAGCAGCCCGTAGCGCGGCCGGCGCAGCTTGCCGGTGCGGGTGCGGCCGCCCTCGATGTACCACTCCAGGTTGAACCGCTTGGCCAGCAGGTGCCCGAAGTACTCCCGGATCGCCGCCTTGTAGATCACGTCGTCGCCGAAGGTGCGGCGGATGAACACCACCCCGGCCCGGCGACCCAGCAGCCCGATCGGGCCGAAGGCCATGTTGTTGCCGCCCAGCACGTGGTTGCGCGGGAAGTCGCGGGCGTCGAGCACCTCGGCGAACAGCAGCGGGTCGACGTAGGAGCGGTGCGAGGGCAGGAACACCAGCGGGTGCTGCTGGTTGAGCTCGCGCAGCCGCTCCAGCCCTTCCTCGTCCACGTCGACGTTCCACGCCTTCGAGTGCAGCGGGCCCATCAACGCCCGGAAGGAGTCGATGGCCAGCGGGCTCTGCACCGCGACCATCTCGCGTAGGCAGTCGCGCAGGGTCTGCTCCACGTCGGCCCGGCTACGCCCGGTCTCGGTGGCCAGCTCCCCCACCAGCCCGGCAAACCGGGAGGAGGCGGTGATCTGCTCGACGATCAGCCGGGGCACCTTGTACCGGTCGCCGGCGATCCGCCGCTCCACCCGGTCGCAGGCCAGCAGTCCCTGGGCGATCACGGAGCGGGCGAACCCGTCCTCGACGTCCGCGTCCGCGCGGACCTCGGCGTCGTACCGCGCGCGCAGCGTGCCGACGGTGGCCGGATCCCCGGCGACCACCCGCGCCGCACCCGGCACCCGGTTCAGCAGCGGCCGGTGCAGCGGCGCCCACGGTTGCCGCCGGCCGGCGATGGACACCAGATCGGACAGCCGGCCCCGGCGGGCCAGCACGTCCTCGTCCGGGATCCAGGCCACCCGGACCGGCACCACCGACCGGACGTCGGCGTTCCCCTGATCGGCCAGCAGCCGCTCCAACCCCACGGCGGCCAGGAACGGTCGTCGGGGGTCGATCGGCACCACGGTCGCACCGGGATGGTGTTCCCCGGCCCAGCGGTCCAGCAGGTCCCGCTCGGTGGCCGAACGGGACTGGCTGAGGACGACGGTCGAACCGGCCTGTGCACCCACAGGCGTCGACTCTACGTTTCAGCGGCCTCTCGAGCACGCGACTCGTCCACCGCGTGCCGGGCCGGGCCGTTCTTGTCCTCCTTGCGGAGGTACTTGAGCATGGTGGCGGCGGCGATCTGGCCCGGCATGCCGCTGATCCCGGCGATCGAGTGGGTGCCCGATCCGGTGAGC
>JAESFN010000948.1_pt1 | contig 17502 bp, 19 predicted proteins | sample 9269411 | NCBI WGS metagenome assembly JAESFN01 (sample SAMN14505399, study PRJNA617100) | algae metagenome | isolation source: Iphinoe sp. HA4291-MV1 and co-occurring heterotrophs from trail next to... | place: USA: Maunawili Falls, Hawaii | collected 2009-07-25
GCGAGGAGATTGCGGTAGAGCATCGTCGAAGGCTTGACGAACGGTTCGGACAGCGACATCGCCGGCAGTTCAATCGGGAAGCCCCCTGCCTGCCAGATGCCGCGCTTCACCTCCTCGGCGCGAACCCGGAAATGGGCGTGGCACTGGTTGATGTCGGACCAGGTGTTGATGATCGCGACGACCGGCTTCCCCATGAAGTCTTCATAGCTGTAGCCCATCTGGAGCGTTCGCGAGCGGTGCCCGAAGGAGCGGAGGTCGCTCGCCGCGTACCAGCGGGCGGAGCGGAGGGGCTTCTTGGCGTCGGTCAAACAGTCTCTCCTCTCAGGCCGCCTTGCGATTGACCTTGCGGGCGGGCACGTAGTGCGCCGCGAAAAGATTGGAATCTCGGGCAAGCGCGCGGCAGGCGATCGCGACCACCGCCGGCAATTCGTCCTTCTTCAGGTATCCCATGATGGTTCGCCGACCGAGACCTAGGAGGTTGGCGGCCTCGGTGAGCGACAGGCCGAGCTCGGTTCGCCATGCCGAGAACTCGGCGCCCGTCATCGGCCGCTGTTCGTCGGCTATGCGGCGCAGTGTAGATGCCGAAACGTCCAGGTACCCCCAGCGAGTCTCGACAGGCCAGGCGACACCGAGTCCTTCTTCGGTGATTTGGAGCTTCGCGAATATCTCAGGGTCGCGCCCCAGCGGTGAAAAATGCGAGCTTCTCGCTATTAGGCCAGTCAGATCGACATCGTGAACGCGCGTCTCGCCTTCAAACTTCACGCGAAGCGAGTAGCCAGCCAATGGAACGACTTCTGCGACTTTTACGAGGTCGTCCATGTCATCTTACCTCTGAAACTCTCGCCAAAGCTCGGTCAGTTCGCCGCGGTGCTCGTCGAGCCAGTGTCGAACAAGCCTCAAGACCTTCTTGGGCGCACCGCCTGCGATCAGATCTCCGTTCGAGATGCGAAGTTTAGCGGCGAATTCAGTACCTTTGATGCGAACGTGCGGGGGGTTCTCGTCATGAAAGAACATCAGCACCTTCGTGCTCCCAACCCGCCCGATCTCCGGCATGGTCCCTCACCACCGTGAGATAGGGCATTTCTTGCCCTATCTCAACAGCGTTCCACCCGCGCTCGAGAAATCCCGCATGCACGATCGATTACTCGTGCTGCGATCCGCCTCAGATGATGAAGAAGTCGGTATTGTCGAGATCGGTGCCCGAAGTGACCTTGGCGAACTGCACGGCGTTCTTCAGGCTGCCGCCGTTGGCGTCGTAGACAAGCCGTCCGGTCGCTTTGAAGTAGACGACGGCGTTCTTCTGGCCCTCGTAGTCGACCGAAAGCACGAAGGCCTTGCCCGGCAGGACGCCCGCCTTGCCGATCCCCTTGAAGCTCGCTGCGGCGAGGTGGAACTCGTCCTTGCCGGCCTGGAAGTCGGTGATCGTCCCGATGTTCCCGCCGTCCAGCTTGTTGTCGAAGATGAAGGTGTCGCGCCCGCCGCCGCCCGAGAGCGTATCCGAGCCCGCCCCGCCGTCGATGATGTCGGCTCCGGCATTGCCGTTGATGGTATCGTTGTCGGCGCCGCCATTGATCGTGTCGTTGCTGCCCGAGCCGGCGATGACGTCCGCGCCGCCGCGGCCGCTGATCGTATCGTCGCCGGCGTAGCCGTTCAGCTTGTCGCCGGCGTTGGAGCCGGTGATCACGTCGACGCCTTTGAACAGCGTCGACTCGAAGTTCCCCTTGAAGGTCTTCTGCGTGCTGCCGAAGTCCAGGCCGAGATTGTTGACGGCGTACTGTACGCTGCCCTTCACCGACACCTGGATGCCGTCCATCGTGCCCGAGCTCGGCACCTTGAGCACCGAGGTCATGTGGCTGCCGGTGATGAACAGGCTGATATTGCCCTTGGTCGCGGTGAAGCTCGAGAGATCGGTCACCGACGGCGTCTTGAGCTGCTTGAAGTTCGACAGGAGGCCGAGTTCCGACAGGTCGCCCATGTCGACGGCCTTGGTGGCGGTCAGTGTGGCCATTTCAGTTGTTCCCCTTCGTCAAGCGGCGCAATCGCCGGCGTGGTGTGGCATCACCCGGCGCGGACATTGCCGGTCGGGCGCGCCCCTGGCAAGTGAACCTCCGGTAACGTCGGCCGCGCCATCCGGGGCGGGCCTCGGGCCGGGCTCAGGAGGCGGACGACATCCGCCAGATGTTGATGCCGCCCTCGGTCGCGTGGCGGTCGATCTCGGCCAGTTCGTCCCTGGTGAAATCGGGCTTGGCCACCGCGCCGAGCGCGTCGACGATCTGCTCCGGCCGGCTCGCGCCGATCAGGGCCGTGGTCACCCGCTTGTCGCGGAGCGCCCAGGCGATCGCCATCTGCGCCAGCGTCTGGCCGCGGTGGCGGGCGATGCTGTGGAGGCCGCGGATTGCCTCGAGGTTCTGCTCGCTGAGAAATCCCGGCCGCCAGGCCGGCGTGCCGCTTGCAGCGCGGCTGTCGGATGGCACGCCTTCGAGATACTTGTCGGTGAGCATCCCTTGCGCGAGCGGCGAGAAGACGATGCAGCCGGCGCCGACCGCATCAAGCGTATCGAGGAGCTTGTCCGCCTCGATCCAGCGGTTGAGCATCGAGTAGCTCGGCTGGTGGATGAGGAGGGGCGTGCCGAGGTCGCCGAGGATTTTCGCCGCCTCTGCGGTCCGCTTGGCATTGTAGGACGAGAGGCCGACATAGAGCGCCTTGCCCTGGCGCACCGCGGTGTCGAGGGCGCCCATCGTCTCCTCGAGCGGGGTGTTGGGGTCCACGCGGTGGGAATAGAAGATGTCGACATAGTCGAGCCCCATCCGCTTGAGGCTCTGGTCGAGACTCGACAGGAGGTACTTGCGGCTCCCCCATTCGCCATAGGGTCCGGGCCACATCCGGTAGCCGGCCTTGGTCGAAATGACGAGTTCGTCGCGGTAGGCCCGGAAATCGGTCCGGAGGACGTCGCCGAAGAACCGCTCCGCCGCGCCGGGCGGCGGCCCGTAATTGTTGGCGAGGTCGAAATGGGTGATGCCATGGTCGAAGGCGGTATGGAGCATCTTCCGCGCCCGGTCGGGCAGCGCGTTCTCGCCGAAATTGTGCCAGAGGCCGAGCGAGATCGGCGGCAGCTTGAGGCCGCTCCGTCCGGTCTGGCGATAGTCGATCGTCTCGTAACGGTCGGCGGCGGGGAGGTAGGTCATGACGCTCTCTCTTCTCGTGTTCAGGCCGCCGGACGTTCCATCCGGCGCGCATTCTCGGCATGGAGCGCGCTGGCCGCGGCCGCGACCGGAGCGGCAAGGGCGTCTTCGAGGCCGGCGAGATAAGGCTGGAGGGGCCCGGTCTCGGCAATGCCGGCGAGGCGGACACCGTCGTGGAGGACGACGATCTGCCCGTGCTTGTCGCGGAGGTCCTCGAAGGCGAGGAATTTCGCGCGGAGCGCATCGGCGCCTGCCGCATCGCCCGCCTTGAGCCGGGCCAGGATCGCCGCCGAGAGGTGCGGCGCGATCGTGACCGAGCCCGAGGTGAAGCCTGCGAGGCCGAACCTCGCGAGATGAACGACCGCCGGCCGCTCGCCCATGCCGCTCACCAGCCGCCCGGTGCCGGCCGCCTCGATCAGCGCGGCGAGGAAGGCGTCCTCCGTCGGGTCCTTCCGCTCGACCGCATACTTGACCGAGCAGACGACCCCGTCGGCAATCAGCGCCGCGATGTCGGCGACGGTGAGATACGTCTCGGATCGGACATAGGCAATGACAGGCCGTCCGTAGGCGTCGGCCAGCCGTCTGAGCCCCGTCGCAACCCCCGTCGGCTTCGTCGCACTCGCCATGGGCAGCGCCATCGCGGTCGGAAAATCGAACGATTTCAGCATCGTAACCTGGTCGATCGCCTTGCCGAAATCCGGTCCGATCGACGGAATCACCCAGGAATTCTTCGGTGCAATCCCGACCAGGACTTCGAGCGTCAGCGGGTATTCGAGGAGGCCGAGATTGTAGAAATTGGCGTTGCCGCCATAGAGGAAGGTCGAGATGCCGCCGGCTGCCATCCAGTCGATGATCTTCCGGTTCTCGGCCACCGACACCGCGCCGTTCCGGGCGCGCGCCAGCGGCGGCACGGCGATCACCGACCGGCCAAGGTCGGCAGATGTGACGGCATCCGTCTTCATGGGCGGGATTCTCGTGGGAGGGCGGGAGCGGGCGAAGCGTAGCGCACCCCGGCTGCTGTCACAACCGCGGCAGCCGTTGACGAGCCGTTGACGCCCGACCACCCCTCCCGGATAAGGACGCATCCCGCCCTGGACAACGCGCGGGGATAGGGGAGGACTTCATGCCGTCGCTGCCACTGTTCGATCTCACCGGCCGCCGCGCCTTCATCACCGGTTCCAGCCGCGGCATCGGCCTCGCCTATGCCTATGCGGTGGCCGAGGCCGGCGCCGAGGTCGTGCTCAATTCGCGGAAGACCGAGGATGTCGACAAGGCGGTGGAGCAGATGCGGTCGGACGGGTTCAAGGCGTCCGGCTACGCCTTCGACGTGGCGGACCCGGCGTCGGTCGAGGAGCACGTCGCGAAGATGGAGGCGGAGCTCGGGCCGATCGACATCCTCTTCAACAACGCGGGCATCCAGCGCCGCACGCCGCTCGAGGATTTCCCGATCGAGACCTGGCGCGAGGTGATGGCGATCAATCTCGACGCCGTGTTCTATGTCGGCCAGGCGGTGGCGAAGCGGATGATCCCGCGCCGCCGCGGCAAGATCATCAACACCTGCTCGCTCGGGAGCGAGATCGCCCGCGCCACCATCAGTCCTTACGTCGCCTCAAAAGGCGCGGTGAAGATGCTGACCAAGGCGATGTGCGTCGAATGGGCGAAGTACAACATCCAGGCCAACGGCATCGGCCCCGGCTATATCGTCACCGAGATGAACGTCGCGCTGACCCAGAACCCCGAGTTCGACGCCTTCGTCAAGCGGCGCACGCCCGCCGCCCGCTGGGGCGAGGTCGACGAATTGAAAGGCGCTGCGATCTTCCTGTCGGCGCCGGCGTCGGATTTCGTCAACGGCCAGATCTTCTACGTCGATGGTGGCGTGTTGTCTTCGATGTAGCCAAGATGGGAACTGGCCCATGCGCGTCCTCTACTTCACCAAGTCGGCCGGCTACGAGCACGACATCGTCCGCCACCGCGACGGGGTGCCGAGCCACAGCGAGGCGGTCCTGCTCAGGCTCGGGGCCGCGCACGGCATCGACTTCGTCTTCTCGAAGGACGGCAGCCTGTTCTCGCCCGCCTGGTTCGCCGGCTTCGACGCCGTCATGTTCTTCACCGGCGGCGACATCTCCTCGGTCGGCGATGACGGCCATCCCGCGGTCACGGCCGAGGGCAAGCAGGCGCTGCTCGATGCGGTCGCGGGCGGCATGGGGTTCCTCGCGGTGCACTCAGCCGGCGATACCTGGCACACCCTCGAGTCCGGCGGCGGCAATCCCGCCTACCGTCACCACCGCTACCGCGATCACGGCGCGGCTTCCGATCCCTATGTCCGGATGCTCGGCGGGGAGTTCATCAATCACGGCGAACAGCAGGTGGCGACCGCCCGGGTCGTCGACCGGCGCTTTCCGGGCTTCGCCGGCCTCGGCGATGCGCTGACCATCCACGAGGAATGGTACTCCCTGAAGGAATTTGCCCCCGACCTCCATGTGCTCCTGGTGATGGAGACGGCGGGCATGACCGGCGTCGACTACCAGCGGCCGCCCTATCCGCTTGCCTGGGCGCGCCCCCACGGCAAGGGCCGCGTCTGGTTCAACGGCCTCGCCCATCGCGCCGACACCTGGGACAGCGAGGCCTTCCAGGCGATGCTGATCGGCGGGCTCGAGTGGGTGGGCGGCCGGGTCGATGCCGAGATAGCGCCCAACCTCGCCGCCGCCACGCCGGAGGCCCACATCTTCCCGCCCGAGCGCGAGGGGACGTAGGGGGCGCCCCGTCTACACCCTCTCGAACTTGAGCATGGTGAAGAGGTCGAAGCTCTTCACGGCGCGCCGCTCGATCAACCGGAGATGCGGGCGGCCGAGCACGGTCTCGATCGGGAAGTTGGGCCGCCAGCCGAGCCGCGAGGAGAAGCGCGAGAGATGGCGCTCGGCAAACGCCCGCGGCCCCTTCTCGACCGAGAAGTGGCTGACGAGGATCACCTGGCCGCCCGGCCGCACCACGCGCTCCATCTCGGCGAGCACCTTCTGCGGGTCGGGGACGACGGTGATGACGAACATCGCCATCGCGGCGTCGAACGCGCCGTCGGGAAAGGCGAGCGCGCCGGCGTCGCCCACTTCGAGCGCTTCGACCTGGTACAGGCCTTCCTCGGCGACGCGCTTCTTCGCCCGGGCGAGCATGTCCTCGGACAGGTCGATGCCCGTGATGCGGTGCTTCCGGTCGTAGAGCGGCAGCGAGATGCCGGTACCGACGCCCATCTCGAGGATGCGGCTCGGCGGCAGGCGATTCATTTCGGCGACTGCCGCCCGGCAGGGCGCGCGAGTGAAGGCCCCGAAGCTCCAGTCATAGATCGGCGCCCAGCGGGCATAGGCGGCGACGACATGACGATCGTCGATGGTGGCAAGCGCCCCGGCCGTGGCTGTCCCCGCCTTGCCCAGTCCTCCTGTCGGTTCCGTCATGGACGCCTCACAGCGCTGCGATGGCAGGCTCCTGGCCAACGATCTTGCGGAGGGCGAGTTCCGCCTTCCGATCATGCTCCGAGCGCTCGATGAAGCCGCCGCCCAGAACGCGGGAGCCGGCGCCGTCGGCATCGTAGAAGACGCAGGCCTGGCCGGGCGCGACGCCGGCCTCGGCGCCCGAAAGGTCGACGAGGACGTGACCGTCCTGGTGCACGAGCCGCGCCGGCATGGGCGGGCGGGTCGAGCGCACCCGGGCGAAGACCTCGAGGCCATCCTCGGGGAGGGCCCCGATCTCGCCATCGCCGAGCCAGTTGACGCCGCGGAGGTGCAGCCGGCGGGTGGCGAGCGTGTCGCGCGGGCCGACGATCACCCGGCGCCCGGCCGGATCGAGATGGACCACGTAGAGCGGCTCGCCGGTGGCGACGCCGATGCCGCGGCGCTGGCCGACGGTGTAGTTGATGATGCCGTCATGGACGCCGAGCACCCGACCGTCGATGTGGACGATCTCGCCCTTCTCGACCGCGTCCGGCTTGAGCTTGCGGATGACGTCGGCATAGCGGCCCGACGGCACGAAGCAGATGTCCTGGCTGTCGTGCTTCTCGGCCACCGCCAGCCCGAATTCGCGCGCCGCGGCCCGGGTCTCGGCCTTGGTCATCGGGCCGAGCGGGAAACGCAGGAACGAAAGCTGCTCGCGCGTCGTGGCGAACAGGAAATAGCTCTGGTCGCGATCGAGGTCGGCCGGGCGGTAGAGCGCGCGGCCAGCGCCATGCTGGGCCGAGTGGACGTAGTGGCCCGTGGCGAGTGCGTCCGCCCCGAGGCGCTGCGCGGTCTCGAGCAGGTCGGCGAACTTCACCGTCTGGTTGCAGGTGATGCAGGGCACCGGCGTCTCGCCGGCCGCATAGCTGTCGGCGAAGCGGTCGATCACCGCATGCTTGAACCGCTCCTCGTAGTCGAGCGTATAGTGGGGGATCTGCAGCGTCTCGGCGACGCGCCGCGCATCGTGGATGTCCTGTCCGGCGCAGCAGGCGCCCTTCCGGTGGGTCGCCTCGCCATGGTCGTAGAGCTGGAGCGTCATGCCGACCACGTCGTAGCCCGCCGACTTCAGCAGCCCGGCGACCACGGATGAATCGACCCCGCCGGACATCGCGACGACGACGCGGGTCCGGTTCGGGCTGCCGGGGAGATCGAGAATCTGGCGCATGTTGAAAGACGACGGGTCGACCCTTTCAGGTCGTACCACGCTCCTGAGACGATGCGGAGACTATAGTCACGATCGCGCCAGCTTCAAGGCAGCACGGGAGGCAGACGCGGAACGGACCGATCACGCAAGCCCCGGTCGCGTCCCGCAAGGGTTGTGGTCAATCGGCGCCGCCACCCGACGGAGGCGAACAGGGATCAGCGCGGCAGCTTCCGCCGCCCCACCAGCCACGCGGAAAAGCCGAGCACTGCGAGAACGGCCGTCGGGCCGAAGAAGATCACCAGGAACTGGGCCAGCGTCATATCAGAAATGCTCCAACGTCCTGATCATATAATATCCCATCGGCGCCCCGCCAGTCGGGCGGGACGCTGATGGGGTTCCATCAGTCCTTGGCCGCGACCACCATGATCTCGACCAGATAGGCCGGTGTGGCGAGCTTCGCTTCGACGGTGGCGCGCGCCGGGGTATTGCCTGGCGATACCCAGGTGTCCCACACCGAGTTCATCTCGCCGAAATTCTTCATGTCGGTCAGCCAGATATTGGTCGACAGCAGCTTCGACTTGTCGCTTCCGGCCGCCTTGAGCAGAGCGTCGATCTTGGCGAGCACCTGCCGGGTCTGGCCGGCGGTCGACTCCGATGTGTCGTCTGCGACCTGGCCGGCAAGGTAGACCGTGTTGCCGTGGACCACGGCCTGGCTCATACGCGGGCCGGCCTGGTGACGCTCGATAGGCATGCTGTCTGCTCCTCAAAGTCTGGATAAGGCCCGGGCGGAATAGCATGCCCTCCGGCCATCGAAACAGGCCTCTGGGCGGCAGCCGCCCATTTTTTGTGTACGGCAGGAGCGCGGGGGGCTGGAACGTATGCTCTGTCGGCGGATTCCAGTGGCGGCGGCTCCACCCTTGATGCGATCGGCTCGCATATCGGGGTCGGGTCGACGGCGAGGAACGGATGTATTATGGAGCAGCCGAGCAGTCGTATCGGGCTCGCCACTGCAAGGGTGGCCGACCTGCTCGGCTGGTGAGCAGACGTCTGGCAGCAAGCGTCGCGACAACATGTGATGGTGGGTAAACCGGCGGTGATCATCCCTGTGGTGATGTGCGGAGGGGCGGGAACGCGGCTTTGGCCGCTCTCCCGCGAGACGCGCCCGAAGCCGCTCCTTCCGTTGATCGGAGGCACCTCCACATTCGCCGCCACGATCGACCGGGTGGCCGATCCCGATCTTTTCGGGACGCCGCTGATCGTCGCCAACCGCGATCACCGCTACATGCTCGCGGCGGCGCTCGCCGAGGCCGGGTCGCCGGGAAAGCTCCTGCTCGAGCCCGAGCCGCGCGACACCACCGCGGCCATCGCCGCGGCGGCGCAATGGGTCGCGAGCGACAATCCCGGCGCTCTTCTCCTCTTCCTCGCCGCCGACCACCTGATCAAGGATGTGCAGGGTTTCCGGCGGAGCGTTCTGGCAGCGCGCGGCGCGGCCGAGGCCGGGGCCATCGTCACCTTCGGCGTGCGTCCGGCCTATCCCGCGACGAGTTACGGCTATGTCGAGCGCGGCCGTCCGATACCGGGCAGCGAGGGCGTGTTCGAGGTGGCCGCGTTCGTCGAGAAGCCGGATGCCGCGACGGCCGAACGCTACATCGCCTCCGGCTACCTCTGGAACAGCGGCAACTTCATGATGCCGGCTTCGCTCGTGCTGTCCGAACTGGCCATCCACGCGCCGGACATCCTCGCCGCCACCGCTGCGGCCGTGGAGGATGCCCATATCGAGGCGGACGGGGCGGCCCTCCTGCCCGATACCTTCCGTTCGGTCCGCAAGATCTCCTTCGACCACGCCGTCATGGAGAAGACGGCGCGGGCGGCGGTGATCGACGCCGGCTTCGACTGGTCCGATCTCGGTACCTGGGGCTCGGTCTGGGACGCCGCCGACAAGGACGAGGGGCGAAACGTGGTTCAGGGCGAGGTCACCCTGGTCGGCGCGTCGGGCAACTACGTCTCGACCGACCGGCCGACGATCGGTCTCGTGGGCGTCGACGATCTGGTCGTGGTGGCGAGCGACGATGTTGTCCTGATCGCGCCCCGTGCGCAATCGGACAGCGTCAAGTCGCTGGTCTCGGTGATCAAACGCAAGACGGAGGCGCTGGTCGGCGATCGCGCCCGGCACTACCGCCCGTGGGGCTGGTACCAGTCGCTGGACATCGGCCCGGCCCATCAGGTCAAACGGTTGGTGGTCAACCCCGGCCGGCGTCTGTCGCTCCAGAAGCATCACCACCGCTCGGAGCACTGGACCGTCGTCGAAGGGATCGCGGAAGTGACCCTGGACGACGGCGTGCATACGATCCGTCCCAACGAATCGATCTACATCCCGCTCGGCGCGCGCCATCGCGCGACCAACCAAGGACCGGGCCCGCTGACCATCATCGAGGTGCAGTGCGGCGACTATTTCGGCGAGGACGACATCATCCGCTTCCAGGATGACTATGGCCGCGCCGCCTCGGCCGCGGGCATTCCCGCGTCGGCGGACGAGGACGAAGCCACGCCTCAAGCGTAGCTGCGACGGTCAGTTCGCGTAGCAGCCCCGCGCCCGCGCCAGCCGCTGGACGAGGGCGAGCACCAGGTCGATCGACGGCGTCGGCGTGGCGGTCAGCCGGCCGAGTTCCTGCACCGCCGTCACCAGCGCGTCGATCTCCATCGGCCGGCCGCGTTCGAGATCCTGGAGCATCGACGTGCGGTGGGCGCCGACCCCGCCGGCGCCCGCAATCCGCTTGTCGACATCGATCGGGAAGCGGACGCCGAGCGTCTCCGCGATCGCCTGGGCTTCGACCATCATCTGCCGCGCCACGCCCCGGGTGCCGGGGTCGGCGACGATGTCGGCGAGCGTCGAGTCGGTCAGCGCCGAGATCGGGTTGAACGAGAGGTTGCCCCAGAGCTTCACCCAGATCTCGCTCCGGATGTCGGTGCGGACGGGGGCCTGCATGCCGGCGGCGATCATCTCCTCCGAGAAGCGGACAGCGCGGGCGCTCTTCTCGCCCGACGGCTCGCCCAGCGAGATGCGCGTGCCATAGGCGTGGCGGATCACGCCCGGCGCCTCGACCTCGGCGGCCACATAGACCGCGGTGCCGATCGCCCGCTCGGGGCCGATTGCCGCGGAGATCGCACCGCCAGGGTCGACGGCTTCGACCCGGGTGCCGTCATGCGGGCCGCCGAGGCGATAGAAATACCACCACGGTATGCCGTTCTGCATGGTGACCACGGCGGTGTCCGGGCCGATCAGCGGCACGAGCGAGGGCAGTGCCGCCGGCACCGAATGCGCCTTCATCGTCAGCACGACATAGTCCTGCACGCCGAGTTCCGCCGGATCGGCGCTGGCCTTCACTGGCAGGGTCCGGTCGGCGTCGCCGTCGATCAGCCGGAGCCCGCGCTCGCGGAGCGCGGCGAGGTGCTCGCCGCGGGCGACGAGCGCGAGCTCCACCCGGCCCGCTGCGGCGAGCCTTGCGGCGAGATACCCGCCGATCGCGCCAGCGCCGAAGATCGCGACCCGCATCAGCCGAGGCCCAGCTTCTGAGCGAGGCCGATCCGCTGCAGCTTGCCGGTCGCCCCCTTCGGAATCTCGTCGAGGATCACGATCTTCCGCGGCACCTTGAAGTCGGCCAGGCGGGTCGCGCAGAAGGTGCGGATTTCGCCGTCGGTGGCGGTCTGTCCCTCGCGGAGCACGACCGCCGCCGCCACCTCCTCGCCCAGCTTGTCGTGCGGCATGGCGAAGGTCACGACCTGGGCGATCGCCGGATGGTCCATCAGCACCTCGTCGACCTCCCGCGGCGAGATCTTCTCGCCGCCGCGGTTGATGATCTCCTTGAGCCGGCCGGTGACGCGGAGATATCCCTCCGCGTCCACCGTCCCCTGGTCGCCGGTGTGGAACCAGCCGAAGGCGAAGGCCTGCTGGTTGGCGGCCGGGTTGTTCTCGTAGCCGGCGGTCACGTCCGGCCCGCGGATCACGATCTCGCCCACCATATCGGCGCCGAGCAGCTCGCCGTCCTCCGCCATGATCGCCACCTCGGGGCCGGCGGCGATGCCGACGCTGCCGGGTTTCCGCGGCGCAGGCGGTAGCGGGTTCGAGGTCATCTGGTGGGCGGCCTCGGTCATCCCGTAGGACTCGATCACCGGGCAGCCGAACAGCGCCTCGAGCTCCGCCATCACCTGCGGCGGCAGCGAAGCGGAGGACGAGCGGATGAAGCGCAGCGTCGCCGCGGCGACGGCCTCCTGGTTCCGCGCGCCGCGGGCGAGGATCGCCTGGTGCATCGTCGGCACGGCCGTGTACCAGGTCGGTTGCGCCTCGGAGAGCCAGGCGAAGAAGCGGAGCGCATTGAAGCCGGGGGTGCAGTAGGTGCTGCCGCCGGCGGCGAGCGAGGCAAGCACCGCCGCGATCAGCCCATGGATATGGAAGAGGGGCATGATGTTGAGGCAGCGGTCGTCGGGCTTGAGGCGGAGCGTCGCGCCGATATGGGTCGCGGAGGCGGCAAGATTCGCATGGCTGAGCGGCACGAGCTTCGGCCGCGACGTCGTGCCCGAGGTGTGGAGGAGGAGGGCCGTGTCGTCGTCCCGGGCAACCCCCGGGTTGGTGACATCGCCGAGCACCCCGCCCTCGAGCGTGAAGCTCCCCGCGCCTCCATCTGCGTCAGGAACGAGGCGGAGAATCGCGATCCCGCGCCGCTCCGCCACCGCGACGGCGGGGCCGGCCTCGTCGCTGGTTACGATCAGCGCCTTCGCGCCGATGTCGGAGAGGTAGAAGTCGAACTCGTCTTCGCGATAGGCGGGGTTCAGTGGCGCCGTGGTCGCGGCGGCAGAGACGGCAAGGAATGCCGTCGCCATCTCGGGGCCGTTGGGGAGGACGATGGCGACGCGGTCGCCGCGGCCGATGCCGAGGGCGTTCAGCCGCGCGACGGTCGCCGCGATCAGGCGCCGCAGGCCGCCATGGGTCAGCGCGCCGCGGTCCGGAGCGAGGATCGCCGGCGCGTTCTCGCCGCCCGGGGCCATCCGCTCGATGATCGTGTCCATTTTTCCTCCCAGCCGGCCCGTTCCGGCGCTATGCTCCCCGCGACCTTGGGTTTGGCAGCGTCCGGGCCCGAAATGCAGCTATACTGACGAAAAGCAAAGACGGTGAGGCACATCATGGACGCTCGCGATGAAAAGGCAACCGGGGCCGGCGGCGCCGCGCCGGCCATTCCCTTCGACCGGGACCTCCTCGACGCGCTCATGGAGCGGGCCGGCATCGACGTCCTCATCGCTTCGTCCAAGCACAACATCCAGTACCTGATCGGCGATGCCTATCGCTTCTTCTTCTTCGCCCATTTCGATGCGATCGGGCTGAGCCGCTATCTCCCGCTTCTCGTCTATGTCCGGGGCAAGCCGGAGGACGCCACCTACGTCGCCAATCCGATGGAGAACTACGAGCGCGAGCTCGGCAAGTTCTGGATGCCGGAATTCGTCCGCGCCTGGGGCTCCGAGGGCGCGATGTCCTCGGTCGTCGAGCGGCTCCGCCGGCTGCACCGCGAGGACGCGGTGATCGCGGTCGAGCGCGCCTTCCTCCCCGCCGACGCCGAAGCCCTGCTCCGCCGTGAGTTGCCGCGAGCCCAGGTCGTCGATGCGACCATCGTGCTCGAGCGGCTCCGGGCGAGGAAATCGCCGCAGGAACTCGAGTGGCTGAAGATCGCATCCGAGCGCGTGGTCGAGTCGATGCTCGCCACCGTCGCCAGTCACGGGCCGGGCACCACCAAGCTCGAGATGGTCGAAGCGCTCCGCCGCGAGGAAGTCTCGCGCGGGCTCACCTTCGAATATTGCCTGATCACCGCCGGCCAGAGCCTCAACCGCGCCCCCTCCGACCAGGTCTGGCGGGAGGGCGACCCGATGTCGATCGACTCGGGCGGCAACTACAAGGGCTATATCGGCGACCTCTGCCGGATGGCGATCCTCGGCGAGCCGGACGCGGAGCTCACGGACCTCCTGGCCGAGATCGACGAGATCCAGATGGCGGCGCGGAAGCCGATCCGGGCCGGCGCCCGCGGCGGCGACATATTCGCCTCGGCCGGCGAGGTGCTCCGTCGTTCGCCCAATGGCAACCTCCTCGATTTCGTCGCCCACGGCATGGGGCTGATCTCGCACGAGGCGCCGCGGCTCACCGGCTCGGGGCCGGTGCCCTATCCCGGCGACGATGCCGACCAGCCGCTCGAAGCCGGCATGGTGCTCTCGATCGAGACCACCCTGCCGCACCCCCGTCGCGGCTACATCAAGATCGAGGACACCGTCGCCGTCACCGAGACCGGCTGGGAGGCCTTCGGCGACGGCGGCCGCGGCTGGAACCGCGGCGGCACGGGAGCCTAGGTCAGGTCACCCGCACCGCGACATCCCCGATACCGTCGATGTGCGCATGCATCGCATCGCCGCGCTTGATCGCGCCGACGCCGGACGGCGTGCCGGTGAAGATCACGTCACCGGGCTGGAGGGTGAAGAGGCCCGACAGGTAACTGACGATCTCGGGCGTCTTCCAGATCATCTGGTTGAGGTCGCCGGTCTGTTTCCGCGCGCCGTTGACGTCGAGCCAGATGGCGCCAGCGCCGGGGTGACCGATCGTCTCCGCCGGCACCAGCGCCGAGCAGGGGGCCGAAGCCTCGAATGCCTTTGCCACTTCCCACGGCCGCTGCAGCTCCTTGGCCCTGGCCTGAAGGTCGCGCCGCGTCATGTCGATGCCGACCGCATAGCCGAAGACGTGGTCGAGGGCGTCGCTGACCGGGATGTCGGTGCCGCCAGCCTTCAAGGCGACCACCAGCTCGACCTCGAAATGGACGTCGCTTGACGCCGGCGGGTAGGGGAAGCTGCCGGTCAGGTTGAGGTTGTCGGGGTTCTTCTGGAAGAAAAACGGCGGCTCCTGGTTCGGATCGCCGCCCATCTCCACCGCATGCGCAGCATAGTTCCGCCCGACGCAATAGACCCGGTGCACCGGGAACAGCAGATTCGACCCCGCGACCGGCAGCGCGACCATGGGAAGCGGGGGAAACGCGGTGGCGGTCGCGGCGTTCTCGACGTTCATGCTTCTTTTCCTGTTTGCGGCGCGGTAGCCTACCCTCCGGCGCGCGGCTCGGCTATCGTCCGCCGCGGTTCCAAACACAAGAGGGCCTATCGATGCGTACGGTGAAGTTCAAAGGCGGCGACACGATCCTGAAAGAGGGCGAGATGGGTGACACCGCCTTCCTCATCATCGACGGATCGGTTGAGGTGTCCATCGGCGAAGGCGCCAAGGCGAAAAATGTCGGCGTCCTCAAGTCCGGCGAAGTCTTCGGCGAGATGAGCCTGATCGATCCCGGCCCGCGCTCGGCGACCGTCAAGGCGGTGATCGATACCGAATGCGTCGTGACCAATTTCGACGAGTTCAACGATTCCATCCAGAACGACCCGGCCCGCGCCGCGCTGTTCATGAAGACGCTGGTCCGTCGACTTCGGCAGATGAACGAGAAGATGTCGGAGATGGATCCGCACAAGCGCGGCCTCCGCGAGCGCTTCCACGAGTGGCAGAAGTCGATGCAGCCGAACGAGGACGATCCGCCGGCGATGATCTACTGGTACATGATGTACTGAGGCTGTCTGCGGCCAGGACGGGCGATCGCGGCGTCGAGGATGCGCGCGATCGCCGCGAGGGCGAGCGACGTTGCGATCATTCCGCCCACCATGCCGACGACGATGATGGCGAAGCCCGGCGCGAGTCCGAGGGCCGTCGCCACCTCGGGGCCGAGCCAGCCGCCGGCGAACATGCCGACCAGCATCAGCGCCACAGACATCGCCGCCCGGAGCGCCCGCGTGCCGGCGGCGCCCTGGCCGCCGGGCGCGGACGCGGCGAACGCGGCGGCAAGGATCGCCGCTGCCGTCATCGCCGCGTAGCTCGCCGGCATCATTGTTGCGTGGAAGGCGAACGATGCGGTGAGGCTCGCCGCGGAGGCCGTGCAGAGCGCGGCGAGCAGTTGCGGCGGTGTCGCGCTGCAGTCGATGGCGAGGCCGATCGCCATGCCGCAGATCGACAGGAGGAGCATCACGGCGTCCGCCGGCAGGCGGATCGCGAGGGTCGGCGATGCGGCGCCGCGGCCGTTCATGCGGAGGCCTCGGTGTCGGCGCGCTGGCGCTTCCGCCTCAGCATGACGATTTCGGCGAGGATCGAGAGCGCGATCTCCTCCGGCGTGATCGCGCCGAGGTCGAGCCCGGCCGGCGCCTTGAGGCGGCCGAGCCGCGCCTCGTCGACGCCCTTGTCGCGGAGCCTGGCCTTGAGGCTCTCGGCCTTCTTGCGGCTGCCGACGAAGGCGACGTAGTCGGCCTCCACCGACAGGGCTGCAAGCAGCGCGGCTTCGTCGCCGCGGCTCTGGGTCGAGACGACGAGGTAGCGCTGGCCGTCGCCGCTGACGGGCAGGGCGTAGCCCTCGATGCGGCGGTCGGGCTCGGCAAACGCGCCCTGCTCCGCTGCCGGGGCGCAGGCGGTCATGACGAAGCCCATCCGCCGGCCGAGGTCGGCGATGGCGACCGCGACCGGGCTCGATCCGCAGACGACGATCTCGGCGCGCGGCAGCATCGGCTCGACGAAGATGTCCATCGTGCCCTGGCTCGGACAGGTGTTGCGGGCGAAGCGCACGCCCTCCTTGACCTCGCCGGCTTGCACGCCATGGGCGTCGAGCAGATCCTCGGGCTGCACCGAGACCAGGCGCGACTCGCCGTCGGCCAGCGCCTCGCGTGCCGCCTTCACCACCGCGCCGCGGGCGCAGCCGCCGCCGATCCAGCCCTCGGAGATGGTGCCGTCGGACAGGATCACCGCCTTGGCGCCCGCCTTGGCGGCCGTGGCGGCCACCGTGCGGACCACGGTGGCGAGCGCGAAGGGTTCGCCCTTTTCCTTGAGCGAGGAGACGAGGTCGAGGATGTCGCGGGCTCGGTTCATCGCGGGTCATATCCTCCGGAGGTGGGGCTCCAACGCGGCGAGGCTGTCGAGATTGTGGGCGGCGGCGAAGAGGTCGACGAACGGCAGGGCCGCCCGCATCGCACGGGCCTCGGGGGCATAGTCCTTCCAGCCGATCAGCGGGTTGAGCCAGATGATGCGGCGGGCGCGGCGGCGGAGCCGGCGCATCTCGTCGGCCAGTGCCTCCGGCGGTCCGGTGTCGTAGCCGTCGGAGACGATGATCACGGCCGTCCGCGTATTGATCACGCGCTTCGCATGCCAGCTGTTGAAGGTGGCGAGGCTCTCGCCGATCTTCGTGCCGCCGCCGATCCCTTGCGCCAACAGCGACAGCCGGTCGACGGCGCGCTCGACGTTGCGGTCGCGGAGCGAGGCCGAGACGTGGGCGAGGCGGGTGTGGAAGACGAAGGCCTCCGCCTCGCGGAAGGCATCCAGCACGCCGTGCAGGAAGCGGACGAAGAACGCCGTGTAGAGGCTCATCGACCCGGAGGCGTCGAGCAGCACGACGATGCGGAGCGGCCTCTCCTTCCGGCGCCGGTGGACGAGTTCGATCGGCGTGCCGCCGCGGCTGATGCTCTTGTGGATGGTGCGGCGGAGGTCTAGGCGCGGTCCGCTCCGCCGGGCTTGCGTCCTGCGGACGATCCGGGCGCGCATCGTCCGTGCCAGCCGCGCTGCAAGCGCATGCGTCTCGGCGATCTCCTC
>JAESFN010000949.1_pt1 | contig 17500 bp, 18 predicted proteins | sample 9269411 | NCBI WGS metagenome assembly JAESFN01 (sample SAMN14505399, study PRJNA617100) | algae metagenome | isolation source: Iphinoe sp. HA4291-MV1 and co-occurring heterotrophs from trail next to... | place: USA: Maunawili Falls, Hawaii | collected 2009-07-25
TGAACGTCAATTTCCGGAATTTCGCCATCTGGCTGGTGATTCTGTTCATGCTGATGGGCCTGTTTCAGGTCTTTCAGTCGTCGACCAAGTCGATTTCGACGACGGACAAGAGCTATAGCCAGTTCGTCTCCGACGTCGATGCAGGCAGCGTCCAGTCGGTGACCATTACCAATGACGTGGTCTCGGGCGTGCTGAACAACGGCACCAAGTTCCAGACGGTGTTGCCGCCGCAGGGCTCGGACATCATCTCGCGGCTTGAGCAGCGCGGTGTGCAGATTACGGCGCAGCAGCCGGAGTCGAGCCCGTTCTGGGGCATGCTGCTGACCTCGTGGCTGCCGTTCCTCGTCATCATCGGCGTGTGGTTCTTCTTCATCCGGCAGATGCAGGGTGGCGGTCGTGGTGGCGCGATGGGCTTTGGCAAGTCGCGCGCCAAGCTGTTGACCGAAACGCAGGGCAAGATCACCTTCGAGGATGTCGCCGGTGTCGACGAGGCCAAGCAGGATCTCGAGGAGATCGTCGAGTTCCTGCGTGACCCGGGCAAGTTCCAGCGACTGGGCGGCAAGATCCCGCGCGGCGTGCTGCTGGTCGGCCCGCCGGGTACCGGTAAGACGCTCATTGCGCGTGCCGTCGCTGGCGAAGCCAACGTGCCGTTCTTCACCATTTCCGGTTCGGACTTCGTTGAAATGTTCGTCGGCGTGGGCGCCAGCCGCGTCCGCGACATGTTCGAGCAGGCCAAGAAGAATGCTCCTTGCATCATCTTCATCGACGAAATCGACGCCGTCGGCCGTCACCGTGGCGCAGGCCTCGGCGGTGGTAACGACGAACGCGAGCAGACGCTGAACCAGTTGCTGGTCGAAATGGACGGCTTCGAGGCGAACGAGGGCATCATCCTCATCGCCGCGACCAACCGCCCCGATGTGCTGGATCCGGCGCTGCTGCGCCCGGGCCGTTTCGACCGCCAGGTCGTGGTGCCGAACCCGGATGTGCAGGGTCGCGAGAAGATCCTCAAGGTGCACGTGCGCAAGGTGCCGCTGGCTCCCGACGTGGACCTCAAGGTGCTGGCACGCGGCACGCCCGGCTTCTCCGGTGCGGACCTGATGAACCTCGTCAACGAGGGCGCCCTCCTGGCAGCACGCCGCAACAAGCGGTTCGTCACGATGAGCGAATTCGAGGATGCCAAGGACAAGCTGATGATGGGCGCCGAGCGCCGCACCCTCAGCCTGACCGAGGAAGACAAGAAGCTCACCGCCTATCACGAAGCCGGGCACGCGCTGCTCGCCATCAAGATGGACGCGTCCGATCCGATCCATAAGGCCACCATCATCCCGCGCGGTCGCGCGCTGGGCATGGTGATGCGCCTGCCGGAGCGCGATCAGGTGTCGCTGACCCGCCGCAAGGCCTATGCCGACCTCGCCGTCGCCATGGGGGGCCGCGTCGCCGAAGAAGAGATCTTCGGCTACGAGAAGGTGACGTCGGGTGCTTCCGCCGACATCAAGATGGCAACGGGTCTCGCTCGGGCCATGGCGACAGAGTGGGGCATGTCCGACAAGCTCGGTCCGCTGCTCTATGGCGATGCGCAGGACGAGGTGTTCCTCGGCCGCTCGATGATGCAGCGCAACACTCACATGTCGGACGAGACCCAGCAGGTGGTCGACGCCGAGGTGAAGCGCTTCGTCGATGAGGGCTACCAGACGGCGCAGAAGGTGATCCGCGATAACATCGACGATCTCCACACCATCGCCCAGGCGCTGATCGAATTCGAGACGCTGACCGGTGACGAGATCCGCGGCCTGATGGAGGGCAAGACCCCGCTTCGTCCGTCGGACACCGATCCGCCGGTGAAGTCGACCGGCGTGCCGACCGCCGGCAAGTCGGGCAAGAAACGCCCCGATGCCGAGCCGGGCGCGGCGCCCGAGCCGCAGCCGGGGAGCTGACGTTTCCCAGGAATCCACATCAGGGCCGTCCTTCGGGGCGGCCCTTTTGTTTCTGATGGTTTCCCGGTTGTGTTTTGCGCGCGGCTGCCGCAAACCGCTCCAGGTCTTTTGATCCGATCAGGCCTTCAAATCGAAAAGCCTGCAACACATCCTGAGTGCAACGGGAGCCACCCCGCTTGAAGACGCCGAAAAAGCACGCCGACCTCGACCTGTTCGCCCGCATGCTGAAGGTGTTCGCCGACACGCCGTGGCTGCATTACGGGCTGTGGCTCGAGGGTGAGAGGCCGAGCTTTCCTAGGGTCAGGCAGGCGCAGGAACGCTATGTCGACAAGCTTCTGTTGCTGCTGCCGCCGGCTCCGGTGAGCATCCTCGACATCGGTGGCGGCACCGGCGCGATGGCCGGCCGGCTGGCCTCGCTGGGCTACACGGTCGAGATGCTGACGCCCAGCGAGGTGCAGGTCGGTATCGCCAGGGAAACGCTCAACGGCGCCGCGACGGTCCATCTGTCGCGGCTCGAGGATTTTGCTCCCGGCAAGCGGTTCGACGTCTGCCTGTTTTCCGAGAGCTACCAGTACATTCCGCTCGCCGTCTCGTTCGCCAAGCTGGATGAACTGCTGGCGCCGGGTGGCCGGGTAGTCATCGCCGACTGCTTCCGGTCGGACGGCTTCAAGGGGGGCAGGGCGATCGGCGGTGGGCATCGCTACTCGGCGTTCCTGGAGGCGGTGGAGGATTCCGACTTCGTCATTGCCGCCAATGAGGACGTCACTTCGCTGGCTGCGCCATCGATCGAGATCGACCGGATGCTCTATCGCGACGTGCTCGCCCCGGTGGTCACCCAGCTCGGGGGCCTGCTGGAGGAGAAGCGCCCCTTCACGCACTGGCTGGCGGCACGGGCCTACGGCCTGTTCGTCAGTGCCAGGGAACGCCAGCGCATCACCGATCGGCTGAAGGCCGAATACCGTACGCCCGAGCTGTTCCTCGCCAACAATACCTACCGGTTCCTCAGGTTGGAGCGGCGCGCCGGTTGAAGCTGCGGCGGGCCGACAACACCTCGGGGGATTTCGGCGGCACAGCCCAACATCCGCCGGGATCGGCCGGTTAACGAAACGGCACCAATCTATTTAGTATGCTTGGAGCTTGGCGCTAGACTTGGCGCCATCCCAATTCGAGGGCTTCTCATGGCGCGCAGGTATTTCGGCACGGACGGCATTCGCGGGCTGGCGAACGGGGAAAAGCTGACGCCCGAGCTGGCGATGAAGGTTGGCATGGCGGCGGGCCTCAAATTCGTCAACGGCGACCATCGCAATCGCGTCGTCATCGGCAAGGATACGCGCCGCTCCGGCTACATGATCGAGAGCGCACTGACCGCCGGCTTCACCGCGGTGGGCATGGATGTCTATCTGCTCGGGCCGATGCCGACCCCCGCCGTCGCCATGCTGACGCGCTCGCTGCGCGCCGATCTGGGCGTGATGATCTCGGCCTCGCATAACCCGTTCGACGATAACGGCATCAAGCTGTTCCGCCACGACGGCTACAAGCTTTCCGACGCGCTCGAGGACGATATCGAGCAGCTGATGGATTCCAACATGCTCGGGCAGTTGAGTGTCGGCCGCGACATCGGGCGCGCCCATCGCGATGAGGCGGCGCAGACCCGCTATATCGAGTATGCCAAGCGCACCATGCCCAAGGGTGTCGACCTTACGGGCCTCCGCGTCGTGCTCGATTGCGCCAATGGCGCTGCCTACAAGGTAGCGCCGACCGCGCTGTGGGAACTGGGGGCCGAAGTGTTCGTCATCGGCAATGAACCCGACGGCTTCAACATCAACGACAAGGTCGGCTCGACCGCTCCCGAGGCGCTGATCGCCAAGGTGAAGGAACTGCGCGCCGATATCGGCATCGCGCTCGATGGCGACGCCGATCGGGTGATCATCGTCGACGAGAAGGGCGAGATCGTCGATGGCGACCAGTTCATGGCGGTCATCGCGCAATCCTGGCACGCGCGCGGCGAACTCAGGGGCGGTGGCCTCGTTGCGACGGTGATGAGCAATCTGGGCCTCGAGCGATATCTCGGCGGCATCGGCCTCAGCCTCGAGCGCACCCAGGTGGGCGATCGCTACGTGCTCGAAGCGATGCGCGCCAAAGGCTTCAATGTTGGTGGTGAGCAGTCGGGTCACATCATCCTCTCCGATTTCACCACCACGGGCGACGGCCTCATCGCCGGGCTGCAGTTGCTTGCCGTAGCCAAGCAGGCGGGGCGCGCCGTGTCGGAGATCTGCAAGCGGTTCGACAAGGTGCCGCAGCTGCTGCAGTCGATCCGCTACAAAGAGGGCAAGCCCCTCGAGCACAAGCTGGTGCAGCAGGCGATCAAGGAAAGCCAGGCGCGGCTCGGCGACACCGGCCGCCTGGTGATCCGCCCCTCCGGCACCGAACCGGTTATCCGGGTGATGGCCGAGAGCGACGACGAAGGGCTGGTGCTCGCCGTCGTCACCGAGATCGCCGCGACGATCAAGAAGGTCGCGTAAGGGGCACGCTCGTCACTGGAGCCGGTGCGGGCTGCCCCCCACCCCTGTCCCCCCCCCTGGGGACGACAAGATGTCGCCCCGAGGGGAGGGAGACCCTCACACTGATATCGAGGCTATCGTGTCCCTCCCCCTGTTGAGCAGGGCTATCGCATATGAAGCCCTGACCGTAGACGGGTGGCCTTCTCCCACAAGGGGAGAAGGCAAGAGGTGCCCTCCAAAGCCATATGCGATAGCCCTGCCCTGTTGAGGGGGAGGGGACAGGGGTGGGGGGGGCTCGCTCCGGGTCTCAAGTAAACCGTCCTCCCACACAAAGACTTCGTTAACGCATCTCCTTCACCCGACATTAGGGTTATCCGTTAGGGTTAAGTGGGTTTTAAGAAAAAGCAGGCAAGGTGGGATCACTCGACTGGTGTCGTCGTGGCAACAAGGACCCTGCATTATGCGTAGATATCTTGCCTCAGCAGCTGCGGTAGGAACCGCCCTGCTGCTCGCCGGCCCCGCGATGGCGGCCGATATGCCCGAATATCCCGAGATCCCCGAAGTCGACTACGATATCGGCGGCTCGTTCTACCTGCGCGGCTCGGCCGCGCTGAACATCCACTGGGCGCCCGAAGTGGTGCATCCGTGGAATGCTGAGATCAACGAGATCGTCGAGTACGGCTACGGCTATAGCTGGGGCGCCGGCTTCGGCTACGAGACCGGCACAGGCCTGCGCTTCGACGGCACCATCGACTCGGTCGAGACCAAGGGCCTTATGATCACCAAGACCGGCGTGGCACCTCCGGTTGGCGACGCCGGCGACTACACCCTGATGCTGCGCTCCACTGTCGCGCTGGCCAACATCTACTACGACTTCGGCCTTGGGGGCGACTTTAGCTATTCGTCTGGCGCCGGTGGCGCCTTCGGTTATGTCGGCGCGGGCGCTGGCCTCGCCTGGAACCATGCCGAGATCAACTCGCCGCTTGGCGTAACCCAGCCGGTTCCGACCGGCGGCAATGTCAGCGCCGCGGCGGCTGTCATGGTCGGTGTCGGCTACGACATGGGCAACTGGGTGGCCGATGTCGGCTATCGCGGTCTCTATATCAACCAGATCAACAATGCCCCGACCGACGAGGCGACCACCAGCTACTACGAGATCGACAACAACTGGATCCACGAGCTGCGCGGCACGGTCCGCTATCGCTTCAACTAAGCAGCCGTTGGACGACACCAGTCCGACGCGGAACGGCGCCCAGAAGGGCGCCGTTCTTGTTTTTGCTACCAGGAGAAGTTGACGCCGGCGCGACCGCCGGTGGTGCCGCGGTTCAGTCCTACGCCGACGGCCCCGGTGAACGTCAGACCGTCCAGGGCTTCGATTGCACCGCCAACGCCGACGGCGTTTTCGCCGTTGAACGTTCCGAAGCTGACGGCGGCGCCGAAGGTCTTGCCGTCGTCTACTGTCGCAGTCGGCAGGGCGAGGCTCAGCGCCACGCCCTCGTTGGCGTCACGGACCTGCTCGAGCATCTTGCTCTCGCCACTGACGACGCCGAAGGCCGTATCCTTCTTGGTTTCGCCGGTGTCGGCATTGTAACAGGTCTCGGTACCCGGGATGTAGAACCACCCCGTCCCGAACGCATCGCAGACCCGCACATACTCCGCCGCCGCGGATGCGGGGGACGTGCCGAAGATTGCCGCGCAGAGCGCAGCAGCAACAAGAATACGCATGATGATTTGCCCCAAATGAACGGGGTCATTATCTACGAAGCTTCCACCGGCGCAACTCGCAGCAACGACTTAAGTTGTTACTGCGGATGAGCATTTTCCGTGGGTTCGTCGACCGACTCACAGTCAATCGCTATAATGAGTGACATGAATCCTCCCGCACTCACCATTGAAGACCGCACTCTCACTCGGACCGACGTGGCGGCGCTCGGCGACGATCCGGTGCGGCTCGTCGGCTGCACGCTCGATGAAATCAAGCTCAGCGATCTCGACCTCACCGGCTGGGTCTTCGAGCGCTGCAGCTTCGCTCGCACCGATTTCGGCAAGACCGAACTCGAGCTCGCCCGCTTCCTCAATTGCCGCGGCGCCTTCGCGCTGTTTCGTAGCGCCAATCTCGAAGATGCAGCGTTCCGCTCGTCCGATTTCAACAATGCGAGCTTTCGCGGCGCAACGCTGTCATCAGTCTCGTTCGAGGATTGCAAGTTGACCGGCTGCGACATGGCGGAAGCCAAGTCGATGGGCGTGCGTTTCACCAACACGCTGCTGGTCTCGGCCAAACTCCCCGGCTTCAACTTCCGCAAGGACACGCTGGTCGGCGTCGACCTTAGCTCGGCCGACCTCGCCAAGTGCGACTTCCGCGAGGCGTCGTTCGAGAACTGCTCGCTGCGCGAGGCCAATATCGATGACGCCCGCTTCCAGGATGCCGACCTGCGCGGCGCAGATCTGGGCGGGTTGTCGATCCTCGCGCAGGCCGGGCGCTTCAAAGGCGCGATGGTGTCGGCAGCGCAGGCCGAGCTGATCCTCAGCCAGACGGGGTTGAAGGTGCGGGCGCGATAGGGCGGCGCGGTCCTAGTTCCCCCCTGGTGCAACGGCCTCGTCGCTCGCCAGCTGGAACCGCTCAAACCGCCCCAGTTCCTCCTCCAGCATCGCTTTGTGCTCGATCGCATTGCCCTTGCCGACCCAGTGCCAGGCCTGGATCAGCACCTTGCCGGCGGCGCGGTCGGTCTTCAGGTCCATTGCCGCGACAATCTCTTCGCCGGCCAGGACCGGCAGGGTGAAGTAGCCGAACTTGCGCTTGGCTTTGGGCACATAGGCCTCGAACACGTGGTCGTAGCCGAAGAACAGGCTGGTGCGGCGGCGCTGGATCGCCAGCGGGTCGAACGGCGAGAGGATGTGCACCAGCGGCGGCCCCAGGGGCTCCGGCGCTTCGAGCGCTTCGGGCTTGGCGTAGTGCAGCGTCGGATCATCGCCGATGGTCACCGGGACCAGCGCCCGCTTGCGCCGACGGGTCTCGATCTGTTTCGCCAGTTCAGGGGTGAAGCGGAGTTTTGGGTGCATCACTGATGGGCCGCTAATCAGCCCCTGCGAGGTCAGCGCCCGATCGAGCAGGTAGGCATCGATCTGTCGCTCGGTCGCCGCCTTGGGCAGCTTGCCGAAATGCCGCGACATCAACTCGTAGGTCTTCACCATGCCGATGCGTTCGGAGATGGTCAGCTCGCCCGAGAAAAAGCCGTATTGCAGCACGCGCTTCGACGGTTTGCGGCTGCCCCAGGGGTGATCCTTTTCCACCAGCTCGTCGGTGTCGATATCACGGATCGAGATGGCGCCGTCTTTCCGGATCTGCCGCAGCAGCTTCTTCAGATCGTTCGGATCGGCATCGGCATACCAACGCAGCGGCTCGCTGCGATGCTGTTTCATTTCATCGATGTAGAAGCCGAGGTCGCGCACCGGCAAATAGGCCAGCGCGTGGGTCCAGTACTCGAACACCGACTTGTCGACCGACTGGGCGTGTCCCAGATCGCTGCGCCGGTAGTTCGGGATGCGGGTGAAGAGGATGTGATGATGCGCCCGCTCGATCACGTTGATGGTGTCGATCTGTACATAGCCGAGATGTTCCACGGCTTTGCGCGTCGCCTCGGGGCCGGCGCCGAATGGTTCGCGGCTATCCAGCCGCTGGGCGTGCAGCCAGATGCGGCGGGCCTGGGACAGGGTGAGGTTGAGCGGCTTTTTCATCTCTTCACCTCTCCCTTGGGGGAGAGGTCGGCGCGTAGCGCCGGGTGAGGGGGCCTTGCGTCGAATACGGGGCATTGGGCAAGGCCCCCTCACCCCAACCCTCTCCCCCAAGGGGAGAGGGGGCGCTGCTGCTCTGCCAGTGTTCAAGTTCGATCATGCTGACAAGCCTAACGCATCAACCTGCCAGAGGATGTCAGTGTTTCATTTCTTCCACATGGCGAGGAGACCGGCGCCGACGTCGATGCGGGGGGCTCCCGGGGTGAGGCCGCTGATCGAAGCCGGCTTCACCGCCGGCCAGAACATGTCGTCGAACAGCGGCAGCATCGCCTTGGTGATGAAGCGGCTGCGCTGCGCATAGACGTGCTTGTCGCCATAGGGTGTCTGCTGGTGCACGTAGAATCGCTGCGGCACCATCAAATGCAGCTCGTCGCGGGCGCGGGTCATCGCCACGTAGAGCAGACGGCGCTCCTCTTCCAGTTCGTGCGTCGAGCCGGTGCCGAGGTCGGAAGGGATGGCGCCATCGACGACATTCAGCACGTGCACGTTCTTCCATTCCTGGCCTTTGGCCGAATGGATGGTCGAGAGGATCAGGAAATCCTCGTCGAGCAGCGGCACACCGGCCTGGTCGGAGGTGGCGTCGGGCGGATCGAGCGTCAGCTCGGTGATGAAGCGTTCGCGGCTCGGATAACCGGCGGCGATCTGCTCGAGCTGGTAGAGGTCCTCCTTCCTGACCTCGGCATCCTCATACACCGCCTCCATCAGCGGCTCGTACCACATGCGGGCGCGGAGCAGTTCGGCCGGCCAGCCGCCGCCGCCCTGGCCGAGGTGCTCCACCACTTCAAGCAGCGCCGGCCAGCCCTCGGAGCCGCGCGGCGGGGGAGGGGCGTTCAGCAGTTCGACCAGCGGGTCCGCCGCTTCGGCCATACGGTCGAGCACCTTGCCCGCCGCGCCCGGCCCGACTCCCGGCAGCAGCTGCAGCACGCGGAAGCCCGCGACCCGGTCGCGCGGATTGTCGACGAAGCGCAGCAGCGCCAGCATGTCCTTGACGTGAGCGCTGTCGAGGAACTTCAGCCCGCCATATTTGACGAACGGGATATTGCGCCGGGTCAGCTCGATCTCGAGCTCGGCCGAATGTGAGGAGGTACGGAACAGCACCGCCTGCTGTTTCAGCGCCGTGCCGCCCTCGCGGCAGGCGAGGACACTCTCGACCACATAGCGAGCCTGGCTCGGCTCATCCTTCACCGTCACCAGCCGCGGCTTCTCGGTGGCCTGGCGTTCGGTCCAGAGGTTCTTGGTGAAGCGCTCCTTGCTTTCCGAGATCACCGCGTTGGCCGCCTCGAGGATCGGCTGGGTGGAGCGATAGTTGCGGTCGAGCGTCACCATCCGGGCCGGTGGCGTGAAGGCGCCGGGAAAATCGAGGATGTTGCGCACCGTGGCGGCGCGGAACGAGTAGATCGACTGCGCATCGTCGCCGACCACGGTCAGCCCGTCGCCTGAGGGCTTCAGGGTCAGGAGGATCGAGGCCTGCAGCCGGTTGGTGTCCTGGTACTCATCGACCAGCACGTGGTCGAAGCGACTGCCCAGGTCCTCGGCAATGGTCGGCTCGCGCATCATGGCGGCCCAGTAGAGCAGCAGGTCGTCGTAATCGAGCACCTGCTGGCGTTGTTTGGATTCGACATAGGCGGCGAACAGCTCGCGCAGTTGCGGGCCCCACATGGCGACCCAGGGGAACGCCTCCTTCAGCACCGCATCGAGGTCATCCTGCGCGTTCACCACGCGGGAGTAGATGGCGAGGCAGGTGCCCTTGGTCGGGAAGCGCTTTTTGGCCTCCGAGAACCCCATCTCGTGCCGGATGATGTTGATCAGGTCGCCCGAGTCCTCGCGGTCGTGGATCGAGAACCCCGGGGTCAGCCCGATCTGCTCGGCATGCTCGCGCAGCAGCCGGGCGCCGATGCCATGGAAGGTGCCGGCCCAGCTCAGCGCATCGGTGATGACCCCGGATTTCGGGCCCATCACCTGTGCCACCAGCCGCTCCACCCGGCGCTGCATCTCGCTGGCAGCGCGGCGCGAGAAGGTCATCAGGAGGATGCGGCGCGGATCGGCGCCATTGACGATGAGGTGCGCCACGCGGTGCGCCAGGGTGTTGGTCTTGCCCGAGCCGGCGCCGGCAATCACCAGCAGCGGTCCGCCCAGATGCTCCGCCGCCTGCCGCTGCTCGGGGTTGAGCTTGTCGAGATAGTGGGGGGCCAGGGCAGTCTGCACGCGAATCGATCCGGAACGAGTTCCGGATCAGGAAGCATCATTCCTGCTTTGTTCGCAATTCACGAGGCGCCAGCGGTTGGTGCCGGCGCCTCGCGGATCAACGTCACTGCGCGGCAGCTTCGATCACCTTGACCACGTCTTCCGCCTTCGAAATGAGGCCAGAATGGCTGGCGACGATCTCGGTGGCCTTGGCCTTGATGCGACCGGCGAAGAAGCGCTGCGCGTCGGCCGGCAGCATCAGGTCCTCGGTGGTCACGACGTAGAAGTTGGGCTTGTCGTGCCAGGCCGCGACCTCCGCCACTGCCTCGAAGTTTGCTGGGTTGGAGGGCAGCTGCGCTGCCGCCATCGTCTCGGCTTCCGCCACCGGCACGTCACCGGCGAACAGCTTCGGGAACTGGGCGGGATCGAGGATCAGGCCGCCCTCAGCGTTCGGACGGATCGCCTTGACGCCTTCGCTCGGCGCGCCGCCGGCGAGGAGCTTGGTCAGCGTCTCGCCCTGATCCGGCGCGAAGGCCGAAACGTAGACCAGCGACTTGACCTTGGCGTCGGCGCCGGCTTCGCCGATCACCACGCCGCCCCAGGAATGGCCGACCAGCACGGTCGGGCCGTCCTGGGCGTCGAGTGCCGCCTTGGTGGCAGCGACATCATCGGCCAGGGAGGACAGCGGGTTGGCGACCTGGGTCACATGGTAGCCTTTGGCCGACAGGATCTGGGCTACCTTGTCCCAGCTCGTCTCGTCGGCAAAGGCGCCGTGAACGAGGACGACATTCTTGGCAGGGCCCTCGGCGAGGGCCGGCCCAGCAGCGCCGACAGCAGCGGCGCCAAACACCAGGGCGGACAGGACGGACTTCATTTTCATCTCCATGTTTGCGGGCGAGGTTGGACGATCGGCAAAGTCGATCTACCGCTGGCTGGTGCCGAGCTTTGAAAACCGGATCTTGCGTTTCGGCCGAGGATTGTTGAGGTTCCTCGCCAAGTGATGCTGGAGAGATAGAGGTTGAGGCCGTGAACAACCATGATCGCGTCTCCGGAACTCATGCCCCGGAATCCGGAGCCGCGTTTCCAATGCTGGCGTCGCGGGTCGACCTGTTGTCGCAGGTGCTGACGCTGATCCGGCTGCGCGGGGAGTTGATCTTCTCGTCCGAGCTGACGGCGCCCTGGGCGCTGCAGTTTGACGCCGGCTCGGCCTATTTCCACGTGGTGCTGGAAGGCGTGGTCGAGGTGACGACCAACGACGGCAGGCGCGTTGTCGCCGAGGCTGGCGACCTGCTGGTGCTGCCGCAGGGGAGCGGTCACAGCATCGGGGTCGGTGGCGTGGCGCCAGTGCCGATCGGCGAGGTGCTCGAAGCGCAGATGCGAGAAGAGCAGCTTGCCATCCGGTTCGGCGGCGACGGCGCGGCGACCAACCTCATCACCGGTGCCTTCCGTTTCGAGGGCGACAACATGCCGACCATGCTCGCCGTGCTCCCGGCCCTGATCCACATCTCGAAAGCCCTGCGCAGCGAAGAAGAGGCCTGGGTCGAAGGCATCGCGCAGTTCCTCCTCGCCGAGGCGAGGCAACCGCATCCCGGCGCGGCGCTGATGATCTCACGGCTGATCGATATTCTCGTCATCCGCGCCATGCGCACCTGGGTCCGGACGGCGCCACCGGAAAAGCGCGGCTGGCTCGGGGCGCTGGCGGATGTGCGTATCAGCCGGGCGCTCAAGACGATCCACGACGAGCCGTTCCGGCGTCGCACCGTGGCCGAGCTCGCGGGAATTGCCGGGATGTCGCGCTCGAGCTTTGCCGAGCGCTTCGCGACACTGATCGGGGCGGCGCCGCTGCACTACCAGACGCGCTGGCGACTGCTGCTCGCCAACGAGATGCTGAAGGGACCGGACAGCCGGGTCAGCGAGGTCGGGCGCCGTGTCGGCTATGATTCCGACGCCGCCTTCAGCCGCGCGTTCAAGGCGCAGTTCGGCTATCCGCCGGCCCAGGCCCGGCAGAGCTGACGCACGACGTCTCGCCGCACCGACTGCAGGCGCCGGCTCAGCCCGAGCGATCCTCGGAGCGTCCGAGTTCGCGCTGCTTCAGGATGAACGCCACGCCCTCGGTATAGCGGTCATGCAGTCTGGCGAAGCGGCTGAGCGTGTCCTTGGGAATGCCGATCTCGATCAGCTCCTCGTGCATGTCCTTGAGGCGCTCCTCCATCTCTTCCATGCCGACGATCAGGCGCTCGATCTGCTCCTCCGTCAGTCGAACCAGTGTTGCCATTGCTGCCTCCTTCAAGGCTGGCCGCGGGTTCAGTCTAGGCTTTGTCGGCCCTTCTTGCTGCATTCTCGGCGAGCCGCGCCCGGACCAGCCGCGTCACCAACTCGTCGGCGAGCGGCGCATCAGGCGTGAATCGCACCGTGCCCTTCGAGGTATCGAGGCCGGCGAGCTCACTGGCATGGGCTGCCATCACTGCCGGGCTCTGCACGTAAAAGGCGCAATGGGCCCTGGCGGCGCCGAATGATACCAGCGCGCCATCCCGCCGGAAGGCCGGAATGCCATAGCCGACATACTCTTCGGCGTCGGGCGCCGCGGCGATGATTACTTCGCGCAGGTGCTCCAGCGCCTGCCGCTGGTCGACAGGCAGGGCGGCGAGGAAGCTGCGCGTGGTCTCAGGCATCGGTGCCAGCATGCTCATTGCTCCGCCAGCATAGCCTCGCACGGCTTCGGTGGCGCTGTCAGCACTCCCGGGTGGTTGCTGCTATGCGATTGAAATCGTTAAACTATTCGTGTCACCATATTGGCATGCGGGCGATTTCGCCTCATGCTCATCCGGTCGCCCGCCCATCGGAGGTGCCTGATGTCGCTGCTGACCCGCCCCGAAGCCGACAGAGAGGGTTTCGGTCTCACCACCGCGCAGATCATCTATCGCGTGCCCGATCATCTCGAGCTGCTGCAGGATTTCGTCTGGCAGCAATACGACGTGTTCCCTGAGTTCCCCAGCCTCAGGAAATTCCTGGCGTTCTGGGAGGAAAAGATCGAGGGGCCGTTGCACTCGGTCACGGTTGCACATGCCCGGCTGATCCACCCGGTGGAATTGCGGGCGCTCAGCGGCACCCGGTTGCACTAGGGTGCAACCGGTCCTGAGAGCGCGCTCCAAGGGCCGATCGCGGCGGGCGTGCGGTCACCTCTAATCGTCGTCCTCGATCGGGCCGTCATCGCCGGCCGAGCAATCGCTGGCCCCATCGAGGACGACGTCGGCCTGCACGCAGCCCTTCGGGGGGACGGGGTTGTCGCTGCCTCCACCCAAGGCATAGCGTTCGGGCGCGACGTTGCTGGGCAGGCAGTAAGCCGCGTGGATGTCGGGAGCGGTGATCAGGACACCGGCGCAGTCGATGAAGTGCTGCAGCGGGTCGACGCTTTGTGGCGTCACCGTCTGCGAGCTGGCTGACGGCGCGAGCAGCAGCAGACCGCCGGCGACCAGCGTTGCAATGGTTCCGAGGCGAATGCGGCGGGCGAGGCGGTGCTTGGTTGAGACTGCAGGCATGCTAAGTCTCCTTGGCGCGATTTCGCACACAGCAAAATAAACCACTTCATTGCTGTGGCGGCAACGCAGCAAAACACTGATGCCGTTCACATCTTCCAGTCGCCCGGACCCTCGAACATCTGGCGATAGAGCAGCAGGGCCGAGAGGCAATGCTGGGTGGAGTCGACGCGCGAGCGCAGTACATAGGTGCCGTTGCGGAAGGCGCCGGCCAGGGTCTTCAGTTTGGGATCCTCGTAATACTGACCCGGGCCGAACTCCAGCCGCGTGCTGTCGCCGGTCAGTTGCAGCCCGAGGTTATGCGGCAGATCGGTCTCGATGCGCGCCCACAGCGTTGCGGCGAGCTCGGGAACCCCATGTCGCTCGAGCGCAACTGCCGCGGCGATCACGCCCTCCAGCGCGGCACAAGTGTTGTTGCCGTTGTCGGTGGAAGGCATCAGCTTTGCCACATAGTTGCCGGCGAACAGCTCGAGGAAGTCGCGATAGCGGTCAGCGCCAGTGGTGGCGAGCCGTTGCGCCGCGGCCATCATCCCCCAATGCGCAAACATCGGGTCGGGCGCGGCGAGATACCTGGCCATGCCTCCGGTTTCGAGCCGCTCGAGCGTCGCGGCGACCGCCGTCTCGTCTGGAACGAGATCGACATAGTGCGCCAGCGCCAGCCAGGTCTCGCCGGTGGCATAGGAGTCGGCGGTGGTTTCACCAGGCACCTGCGCGATACCGCCGTCCGGCAGCTGTTGCGCCGCGAGCCCCCTGAACCAGCCCTGCCGCAGGTCGGGACGAAAGTCGGTGCCGATGGCGCGGCTGTGAAACAGCTCGGCCAGCAGGGCAAGCGCCGCAGCTCCGGATCGCGCCCCGGCCAGCGTATCGTCGGTGGATGGCAGCAGTCCGTCTCCGGCGACAACGGACTCGGCGGCATAGTAGGCGATGCTGCGCGCGGCGGGCTCGGCGAAGCCTGGCTTGCCGGAGAGGAAGTAGAACTGGTTGAGCACGAAACCGGCACCGGCCTGACGGACGATGTTGTCATCCGGGGTGAAGTGCGAGCGCAGGAAATCGAACTCGTAGAAGAAGCGCCCCTCGGCGGTCTCGGTTGCCACCAGGTAGCGCGCCGCGGCCTCGGCGCGCCGTTCGATCTCCGGTTGTCCGAGCATGGGGTCGGTCGCCCAGGCAGGCCCGCAGAACCCGAGGACAAGCAACAGCGCAAAGCCGGCACGGTGGACAGGCATGGGCCCTCCCGGTTCCGTCCGCCCAGCATAGCGCTGCGTACGGGAGCCGCGCCAGAGCTCGCGAAGCCGGCTTCTCCCGGGCGGCTTTCTACGCCGCCTGTTGCGTGAGCTCACCCAGGTACAGGCGCCAGGGTTCGGACTCGACGAAGCGCCACTCGGGGATCGGGCCACGGCCAGACGGCAAGGCCCGCAAGCGTTCGACCAGCAGCAATGCGTCGGCGGTCTTGGCGCGCACCCGCGCGGCGCGGTAGCGGTCGGCATAGGCCGAGGGCAGCCCGGCGCGCTCGACCATCGCCTCGACCGTGCGGTCGGCGAAGTACAGAGCGCTCGCCGCCAGTCGCAAGGCAATCGCCTCGGCCGACGTCACATGCATCGCGGCGATCGTTGCCTCGGCATCCACCAGCGGCTCGCTCAGTGGCATGAAGTCGAGTTCCGCCGGGGCATGGGCGAGGCACACATCAGCATCCTCGACACGGGCACCGCTCGCATAGCTCTCGGCGATAGGGCCCACTGGCACGAGGCCATAAGGCGCACATTCGGCCGCCCGCAGCGCTCCGATCGAGGCGGCGCCGAGGACCGGGATGCCCTGTTTCAGCGCGTACAGGATTTCCTTGTGCCAGACCGAGGGGACGAAGCCGAATACCCCATCGATCAGACCGATGGCGTCGGCGCCATCCAGTACGGCACGGTAGAGGTCGCCTTTCCGGGCTGGCGGGCGGACATCGAGCCCGCTGCGATCATAGTCTTGCCCCGAGAGTGACGGGCCGGCGAACAGGACTTTCACAGGAACCCCAGCATGGCAGCGGTGGCGCGCGAACCGGGGCGCCAGTTGCTGTTGGTCAGCCGGTCTTCGAGCCCCGGCACATAGAGCCTCGCAACCTCGATGCCGAAGCGCTCGCCACCCAGCGGGATGACGATGATGCGCTTGAGACCCGCCTTGGCGAGCCCGGCTTCAAGCGCGGCGATCAACACGTCTTCGCTACTGTCTGCCGAAAGGCCAGCCGGAGCCGGTCGAAGGGCCGGCGTATCCTCGGTCAGCACGGCGATGCTGCGGCCCAATTGCTGATCGTACTCGTCGTCGACGATGTCGTCGCGTGCTCCGGCGATGTTGGTGATACGCGTCTGCGCCGCTTCGACGATCGCACGTCGCGCCGCAACCGCGGCAACCGGGTGGCAGCTGGCGCCGGTGGTCAAATCGAAATGTCGTTCTGCGCCATCGGCGGGAAACAGCGCCGCATAGATCACGGGGATGCCGATATTGCTGGTCTGGTCGAACAGCCGCAGCCGGAAGCCGGCACGCGCGATCTTGTCGGCGAGCGCATCCACCGCTGCGTCGCCGAATGCTGCGGTGGAGACGGCCGTGGCCTGGGCAGCCGCATCCAGCTTGTAGCTCCACAGGCACACCGAATCGCGCTCGACTATTTCGCACAGCGCATGCAGCACCGCGCCGGACAACTGCGTGCCGGCAGCGATGCCGTTGGTCGATTGCGACAGGCCAACGAGGTCGGCAGGCGGCGTGCCGAGAACCACGGCGTCATACGGCACCAGTACCGGCGCGCCAGTGGCCAGTGCAAAGCCCTCCACCCAACGGATCGGCTGGTTCTCGTCGATTGCCGCGCCGCGCGGTAAGAGGTGCGTGACGTCCAGCAGGTCGAAGCTGGCGGCCCGCGCCGCCTTGATGGTGAGGGTCCGCTGTGGTGTCTCCGGCGCTTCGGCGATGGCGTACTCGGCCGCTTCCATCACCGCCGAGAGCTGGGCCGAAATGTCGTCGACACCCTTGCCCTGATGCGTGGCGAGGGTCGCCGAATTGGGGCGGATGGCCGCATAGCAGGGGATGCCGATACGATCGAGCCCGGTCTGGCGGGCCAGCCGGGTGATGCCGAGGTCGGCAAAATGCAATGACAAATCCCGCAGCAGGGCCGCGGGATTGCGCGTGCCGCCCGGCGCCGGACCGGCTGCCGGGCGGAGCTGGGCTCCGAAACTCAAGACTTACTTGGAGGTGTAGAACCAGGCGCCGCTACCGTCGGCGCGATTGCCTGCGGCGACGGCGATGTTGATGCCGTCAACAATGGCGTCGCCCGACTGCAATGCGGAGCGAACGTCAGCCGGGACAACACTGTCCTGGTCCACGGGGGTGACAGTCATCAGCTGGGTATCGACAACCAGCAGCTGCTCAGAATCTTTCTGTCCGATGATCACGTAACGCATAAGTACATCTCCTTGCGGCCTACTTGAAACCGGCCTTTGTCCGACCCGGATAGAAGGGTGACAGTCAGGACCGGATAGATGGGTAACAGTTTTCTTGCCGCCGGGAGGACCGGTGATGGTTT
>JAESFN010000950.1_pt1 | contig 17492 bp, 9 predicted proteins | sample 9269411 | NCBI WGS metagenome assembly JAESFN01 (sample SAMN14505399, study PRJNA617100) | algae metagenome | isolation source: Iphinoe sp. HA4291-MV1 and co-occurring heterotrophs from trail next to... | place: USA: Maunawili Falls, Hawaii | collected 2009-07-25
GATGGAGTCGTTGCAGGTGTTGTGATAGCCACCGACGAACCGAGTGTCTTGGGGGATATGAATGCCACGCGACGCGAGCCGTTCACGCACTCGCCCGTCGTTCAGAATCTGCGCGGCCGCCCGCGCATTGGGCCCCCCGGCCGCGCCGCCGCAAGCGCCGCACATATAGGCCGAGTTGTGAGGGTTGTTTTGGCTGTTCGAGCCGTGCCCATGCAGCAACACAAGGGGCGCGAAGCCCTGCGTGAGCCCCGTGTCGCGCAGCAGACGTTCGGCCGCGGCCGTCATCTCGTCGAGCGAGAGGCCGATCTGGCCATTCTGCGGAGCGGCCGTGGCATCAATTCGCTCGAGCTGCAGCCGGGTGCGCGGCGGCGCTTGAATGAACCGGTTGAAGAGCTGGCGGATCTCGCCGGCAAGTTTCGGGAACAGCAACCGCGCCACCAACGGCGCCGACGCCAACACGCCGACGGAGCCGGTAAGCAGCGCGCCGACCGCCAAACTACGGCTGCCGCGATGGAACTGGTGCGTCGCCTTGCCGAGCGCCTTGCGCGTACGTGCGCGGCGGCGATGCGAGTCACTAAGACCGTCGTCGACCTCTTCGCTCACCCATTGCTGCGGGCGGATCACCACGGGGCAGAGCGGCGTGAAGTGGGCATCGGCAGCGCCGCGATAGTACATCGCCACGCTGTAAAACCCCGCCGCTCCAAAGGTTTCCGCGTCGGGCGCGATCTCTTCCAAATGACGCCGCATCGACTCCTCGCGCTCGTCGATGCAAAAAAACGCTTGAAACGCGGGGGTCGCGGGCCGCTGCATGCCAGCGCGGGCGTGCAGGGCCACGGCCTCAAGCGAGCGCTCGTGTAAGCGGCGCTCATAGGCGCAATGGAAAACGCGCCGTCGCTCGAGTCCGGAAAAGGATTCGATTTCTTCGACGAGCGTCGACCATTGCTCGTGGGTGAGCCGGTGGAGCGTGTCCGGCGAGAAGCCCAAGATCTGCGCAAGCTGGAAAGCTTGGAATGCCCGCTGCTCGACACTGGGCGGCCAAACCGCCGGAAGGAGCCGCTCCGCGTGCTCGCGCAACTCGGCCAGCGAGCCGCGGTAGTCCAGAGTTTCGCGCGCTGTGTGTGTCAGCGCGAACCGGTCGAGCAACAGGCGAATCGCCAAGAATTCGGTCAAGCTGCCGGCGGGGGCAGGCTGCACCACGCGGTCGCCGCGGATCTCGATCTGGCGAATCATGCCGCCCCAGCCGCGAAGCGCCAGAAAGGTCGCGTCAAGGTAGGGCCGCCATTCCTCTTCTGGAACGCCCAGGGCCTGCAGCGACTCGACGATCGAGGTCAGCGGATCGATCTGCTGCTCGACCAAGCGCGTCAGCTCGCGATCGAGACCGCGGCGCCAACGGTCGGGCGGGCCAGCGGGTTGCCGGTAGAGTTCGCAGAATGCGCGGTAGAAGCCGTGTTCGCGGCCAGGCAACTCCCAGCCGGCCAAGCCTTGATCGAGAAACGCAGCGCAGAACCGAATTAGCAGGTCATGTACCACGAGGTCGGCGTCTCCGCCGGTTGCCTCGAACAGCACGTCGCGATGCCGGATGGGCTGCGGCGGCGGTTGCGTGAAGGGGGGAAGGCAGCGCACGCCGTCGCAGCAGACTCGCCACAATGCTTGGACCGCGAAGCGCTCCCACTCCGCCTCGGTCCACGACTCGATGTTTTTTTCGCCGTAGCGATCGAGCAACTCTGCCAGGCTGGCGGGGGCCCTCCGGCGGAGCGCGGCGTTCTCCAGCTTCTCGTTGCCGCCGCGGAGTTCCCGCATGACCCAGCGTCGCGTTTCCGCAACCAGCCGATCGCGCACTACCGAAGACGCCTCGCGGCGAACCCGCTTCAGAGATTGCTGCTCGGCGACATACCAGAGCAACTCCTCGGTCCGTCCGGAAAGGAGCGGGTATTGCAGCATGGCCAGCCGCAACTCGAAGCGTGAGCAGAGATCGAGCACCTGCTCGTTCGCGCCGTGGCCCAGGTCGTCGCGCAGCACCTGTTTAAGTTCGTCAAAGCGGATGCGGCCGCTGGCCAATTCACGCCGATACCGGTCTTCGCTCAGATAGCACTGGCAGCCGAAGATCTGCGCGGCTTGACGGGCCGCTTCGTCGAACGGCAGGTGCTCGAGCGCATGGAGCGTGTTGTGGTGAATGAAGACCGTGATCGGTCCTTGCGCGGGCAGGAAGTGCGACGCGTGCTCGATGGCATGCGCCAGTCGCTCGCGGACCGCAACCGATTCGGCGACACCGTTGGCGTCTGCGCGATCTTCGGTCGATGTCGAAGCGGAATGCATGCAAGGCGTCGCGAAATCAGTAGGGGTGCCTGGGGTCGAGCCCCAAGGCGAGCCCCCAGTGCGGGAACTGTGCGATCAACGCCGCCGGTCCGATCAACGCGGTTCTCTGGGGGCTCGCTTTGCTCGACCCCAGGCACCCGCGCGACGCGCGGACAGTCTACGACGATGCCCAGGAAGCGCAAGAACCGGCGGAAAGTCGCCGTGGCACACGTTTCGAGATCCGCATGAACGCCCCGCCGCCGCCCTGCGAGCCATCGTAGAATCAGCGCGCAGGAGCGACAAGCGATCTAAGACGCTGGGGAGAGGGACCTAACAGGATTGAAAGGTCGCGTCGTTACTTTGTGCTGCGCTTGCGCGCTGCGAGTGCGGGATCGCTCGCCAAAGGGAGCGCGACCGCACGGCCCGATTCGGCGGACTTATAGATCGCTAGGATGATCTCGACGGCGCGGCGCCCCTCGCGGCCATCGATCGCCGGGGCGCGGTCCTGCTTGATCGCGGTCACGAAGTCTTTGAACTGCTTGGCGTGGGCCGCGTGCCCAATCGCCGTGGGATCGCTCGCTCCGCCGCCGGTCTTCGTGTCGGCCAGGCGAGCGCGGATCTGCTCATCGGCTTTGCGGGGCTTGGCGAAATCCCAGCGCACAATCGACTCTTCCTCGAGCGCGGCGGAGCCCGCGTTGCCGTGCAACTCCACGCGTTTGAGATAGCCTGGCCAAGCAGCCGTCGTGGCTTCGATCGTGCCGAGCGCTCCAGATTTGAACTGCAAGGCCGCCACGGCGACATCCTCCACCGCGATCCGCTCGTGGGCCAAACAACCCGCCATGGCGCGAACTTCCGCCACCTCCCCCGCCAGCCACGCCAGCAGGTCGACGCTGTGAATCGCTTGATTCATAAGTGCTCCGCCGCCGTCGAGGTCCCAAGTGCCGCGCCAGGCGCCCGAGTCGTAGTACTGCTGGGTGCGCCACCACTTGACATAGGCGCTTGCCAGCGTGAGCCGGCCAAAGCGGCCAGCATCAATGGCGTTCTTCAGTTCCAGCGCGGCCTGGTGAAAGCGTGAGGGAAACACCGTGGCCAGCCGGACGCCGTGTTCATCGCACGCACGGATGATGGCATCGCAGCGGGCGAGCGTGATCTCGAGCGGTTTTTCCACCACCACATGCTTGCCGGCCCGCGCCGCGGCCACTGCGGGATCGCGGTGCGCCCCGCTCGGCGTGCAGATCGTGATGATCTGGATCTCCGGATCGGCCAGCATTTCCTTGAGCGAGGAGTACGCGCGGCAACCTTGTTCGGCAGCAAAGGCGTCGGCCTGCTCGGAGCGGCGAGTGTAGCAGCCCACGAGCCGAGCCCCGCGAATATCCGCGATCGCCCGCGCGTGAAACTTGGCGATCATTCCGCAACCGACAATTCCGAAACCAAACGGCATTCGCAGCTCCTAGCCAGACACAGGGGAGCCACGAATTCTAGCGGGTGAGCGACGGGTTCGCCAAACCGGGTGGCATCCTCACATTCTAGCAACGGTAACGTCAGTCTTTCGACGTTGTGCTATTGTGCGATTCGGCGCCCAACAGCTCAATCAGCCCTCGCCCGAGCGACTCCCGCCAATGCAGATAGTCGTGGCCGGCGTTCGCCTCGGTATAGGCGACCTTGCAGCCTTTGGTCCGCAGCACGTCGCGCAGGCGGCGGTTGGTTTCCACCATGCCGCTGGGCTCGAAGCGCCCCACCTCGAGATAAAACCGCGCCGGCAGTTTGGTCGGATTTGCGAGGCGCCCAGGCAGCCAGCCTTCAGCCTCGTTGCGCCGATCCGGATGCGTTCGCCAGAACGCGCCGGATTGCGACAACGCCGCGCCGAAGACTTCAGGCCGCTCAGCGGTGAGATAGACCGCCGTTAGCCCGCCCAAGCTTTGGCCAATGAGGATGGTGCGTTCTGTTTCGAAGTCCGCGCCAGCCTCCTGCTCGATCCAAGGAATCACCTCCGAGGCAACGAACCGCGCGAAGTCCTTCGAGAACAACAGGTCGCGGCCGCGCGTACCTTGCGAATGGACCATCACGGCCATCGTGGGCGGAATACTCCCGGCCGCGATTAAGTTATCGAGTACGGCCGGCGCAGCGAGTTGATTGCCGGCCTCTTCGCCGTCGAAGAAGATCGCCAAGCATTGCGGCCGCACAGCCTGCGCGCCGAACGTCGGCCGATAGACGCTTAGTCGCCGTCGCTCGCCGAGAAACTTCGAGTCGAGTTCATGCTCGGTGGTCTTTCCTCGTGGAGCGTCACGTCGAGACAGGTGCCAGACATCGGCAGACGCGCCCGGCAATTCGAGCACTGAGCCGCCGTCGAACTCATTCGGGTTGAGCGGGTCGACGGGGTACGTTTCGACCATGCGTTCGCGTCCGCCCTCGCTCACGGCCGACTGCACGACGAAGTTGTAGAGCAGGCGAGCATCGCGCGGCAGCTTCAGGCTGAGATGCCAAATGTCAGTGTGTGGGATGCGTTCAAAGCCGGTGCGCGACGACTCGACGGGGCCGCCGCGAACTTCGACTCGGCGCGTCGCGGCATCGCCGCGCCATAAGAACGTGACTAGCAAGTTCGCGGAATCGTCGGGCAGTTCCTCGACCAGCGGCCCTTTGCCTTGCCGCTCTTGCCAAAAACCCGCCGCGAGTTCCTGCCCCGCCACGACCTTTTGCAGTCGAAAACTTTGCCGAGGCTCCGGCTCGACGATCAACTGGGAGGCGGCCGACCGAGCCAGCAGGGCGACACCAAGCACGCAACCAACGGCAATCGGGCGCACGGCGACGCTCCAGCCAGCAAGCGATCGAGATCAGCGGTTGCAAAAAGATGCCGCGGCCGAGGTGATTTGTCTCTCGGCAACGTCACGCGGCAGGCTTGCGGCCAAGTCGTGAACCCAAGCCGCCGGTCGACGCGGCCGTTAGTCCAGCGCCGCGGCGAACACGAAGTCGATCGCCAGGGCCGCCTGGTCAAGAGGCCGCTTGCCGATCGTGCCGTCGGGCAGCACGATCTCGTTGAAGTTCAGGGAGTACTGGGCCGGGAGTCCAAAGTTCGAGCGTAGGATGCCCAGGTCAGCGAGGTCGACATCGCCGTCGCGATCGATGTCGCCGGCCAGTTTTTCGCCCTGCCGGCCGAACTGCGACTTGAGCAGGGCAAAGTCCGCCAGATCGACGAGGCCGCTACGGTCCGCATCGCCAATATCGGTGCGGTAGGCCAGGGTGTCGACGTTCAACTCGGCGGGCAAACCGCGCCAGTTCTTCACCAAGATGCGATCCTGCGATCCCTGCTCATCATCGAGAATGATCGCGCGGATTTCGTCGAGATCGAACGTGCCGACAATCGCTCCGGCTTGCCGAACCTCGAGCCGGCCGTCGGGAAACGGCTCGACTTCGAAGCGGTTGTCCTGGTAGCCGCCGAGGATCAGCAGATCAGCTTGATCGGGGTGAAAGGGGTCGACCTGCTTGCCGACAAACGCGCGGCCGTAATCCGCCTCGCCCAGCGTGGTCGTTGGCTGCGACAGCGAACTTACCCGCACCGTATCAGGCGTAATCGAGTAGATGGCGTCTCCTACCCGCGCGCTCCACAGCACTTCGCGATCATGGATCGTCTGACCGCGTAGCGTGAGTTCCAACGAGGGGCCGACTTCGAGCACTGCGAGCGAACGATCCTGGTGAGACTGCCAAGATTCGGGCACGCCGTCGCCGTCGGCGTCGATCGGCGTTTCCGTGTGAGCAAAGATTGTCGGCAACGCGATCGTTCGGCTCTGCGAGTCCCAGAGGATTCGATTGCGGTCCCATGCCGCATCTGTCCATTCGCCGGGAGAAAGCCGGACCTGCCCCTTGAGTTGCGGCGCGGCGATGTCCGAAACGTCGTACAGGCCAACGATCGTGTGCAACTGAGCAGTAATTGGATCTGTCTCGCGACTGATGCTGAGCAGCGTGGTTGCATCGAGCGGGTGGAAACCCCAGGTCAGCCCAGGCAAATCGGGCGCAGCGGCGACGCGCGGATTCGTGGGGTCAGATAGATCGAGCGTAAAGAGCGGTCCGGCCGAATAAGAGGCAAAGACAAACCCGCGTGAGCCAATGAACTGGGCATTTGCGAACTGCACGCCCGGCGCGAAGCTCCTCAGCTCGCCGACGACTGCGAGCTCCGTGCCTTGCTCCCCCAGCACCAGGACACCGTTTCTGACCGAAGAACCATCTTTGTGGGCGACAACAAGCTGCAGCAAGCCGCCGTGCTCATTCGGCTTGCCAGCCAGTGAACCTGCGAACTGAGCTGACGCAACGAGTTCGACGCCCGTCGCGGTGTAGCGGAACTTGCGCAGCTCGAACGAATCTTGGCCGTTCTCGGTGCGCTGCTCGAAGAGATAGAAGTTGTTAGCGCTCGCGTAAATCGTCTGCTCCACCGAGCCGAGGACGCTGGCGGCTGCTTGCGGAACCGGCTTGTCGGCTCTGGGGTCGATCGCGACCACGGAGATGACAATGTCGGCGATGTCTCCCGTCGACTTATAAAGCCTGCTGGCTTCGGTCATTGGCTGGCGAGAACCAGTCTCGCCGACCGAGCGCTGCTTGTAGTGCGGCAAGAGCGCGGCGAGCAGCGGACGCACCCGTTCTTGGTAGTCGTCTCGGCTTTCGACCGTCCACAGCAAGCCGCCGCCCTCGGCCGTATGGTCGATACGCTCGACAAGCGGCGCCGGCGCCTCCAGATCGCTGGCAAGCGTGAGATAAATTCGGCCGTCGATGCGGCGGGCTTCGAACAGGTAGCCGTCGAAATCGGTCTGCGAAACGAGCGCCGGCGCCGCGCGGTCGGAGATATCCAAGACGATCAGGTTCGTGGCTTCTTTCTCAAACCCGCCGCCCTTGGAGGGGAATCCCGAATCGAGGAAGCGGCGGCCATAGTCCTGCGACACGATGATCAGTCGATCGCCATCGAGGTAGAGTCCCGGCGCGTAACCTTCGATCTTGGTGCGCGAAATCAACGCCGGCGCGCTCGACTCGGCCGCCGTGAAGATCAGTAGTTCGCCATCCTGCAATAAGTAGAAGAACTGCCCATCGCTCGCGAAGGGTTGGGGCTGATCGATGCCCGCCATCGATCCTTGTTGACCGAAGCCAGGCCGACCATAGATTTCCGCTCCCGCGCTGACGCCCGGCCAGCGGTTGAGCATGAAGGGCGGGAAGTCGGCCGACGTTTGGCCAAAATAGCTGTAGAACAAACGATCAGCCTGGGCGAGCAGATCGTCTTCGAACTCCACGGTCGACGCGAATCGGTCCGTCAGGCTTGTGGCCTCGGCAACCTGCTGAGCCGAGGTACTGATCGCGGCGGCCGGCGATTGCGGCCCGATGTCGGCATAGCGTGCGGGATCGAACCCGGCGGGCAACACAACGACCGCGTTTTGACCTGCCATGAGATGGCGGGACTCGAGCCTCTCGAGCGTGCGCATTGGCTTGCGGCCCCTGGGCCGCCGTGAGTTAGGCGTCATCATCGAGCGACTCGTTCGCGGCCAGCACGAGGTCAATGGCCACGGCGTTCATTTCCGGCCTGAGCAGGCCGAAGTCGTCGAACGGCATGATCACAATCGGGCTCCTAGGTCGCTCTGCCTGAACGCCAAAGTTCGAACTGAGGATGCCGAGATCGTCGAGGTCGACATCGCCATCGCGATCGACATCGGACGCCAGGCCGACCCCTTGTTGGCCCATTTGCGATTTGAGCAGACCGAAATCGGCTAGGCCCACCACGCCGTCTTGATCGATGTCTCCCAGATCGACCGACATTCCCCAGTCCGTCGGCTCGATTTTGGCGGAGATCGCCCGGCGGTTCTTCACCAATAGGTGATCGTTGCCGCTCATGGACGAGACGATGATGCTGCCGATGGCCTCTTGGTCGTAGACGCCGATCACCACCCCGCCGCGTTTGATCTCGACCCGGCCCCCCTCGGCGGCCGCAGCCTCGTACTGGCCCTGCGTGGCTCCACCTCGCAACACGACATTGAACTTATCGGGCGAGAACGGATCGATCTGCAACCCGACGAAGTCGCGGTTGTAGACCACCTCGGCGAGCTTGGTTTCTGGCTGCAACACCGGGGCTGCCAAGATCGACTCGGTGGAAATCGAGTAGAGCACGTCCTCAATTCGAAGGCTCCGCAACACCTGCCCGCTCTGCACAACCTTGCCACGCAGCTCGATTCCCAGCGAAGGGCTGACATCGAACACCCACAGCTCAGATTCCATTCGCCAATTGAGGTCCATGGTGCGCATCGTAAGCGCACCCGAAACCGGAATGGCTAGAGTATGGAATTCCGGATCGTAGAGGACCTGAAGATGATCGTAGTCGGCGGTCGTCCAATAGTTGCTCTCGAACTTGAACTGATCCTTGACGCGCGGCTGGGCCGCATTCGACACGTCGAAAATCGTGATCATGAGCGCGCCTTGCTGCCCCGTCACCGGGTCCGCGTCGCGGCCGATGCCCAGCACCGTGTTCTCATCGAGCACCTGCAGGTAGTTCGAAAAGCCAGGCAGCTTGAGCTCGCCCACCACGCGCGGATTCGTGGGGTCGCTGAGATCGAGCGAGAAGAGCGGGTCGACCTGCCGGAAGGTGACGATGAACCCGCGGTTGCCCAGCAAACGCGTGGAGAAGATCCGCTCTCCAGGAGCAAGGTCGCGCAGTGCGCCGACCACGGTCAGTTCGTCGCCTTGCTCGCCGAGCACGAAAAGGTGGTTCTTGGCAGTCTCGCCCCAACCCTCGGTCGTTGCCACGCGCAGATGGCCGGCGTGTTCGCTTAGTGAGAACTGGTTGAGCACCGTACCGTCGACCTCGCCGGTCGCCGCCAGTTCGATGCCGGTGGCGGTGAAATGGAACTTGCGGATCTCGGTCTTCGTGCCCCCCGCTGGGCCCCATTCTTGCAGCCAGCGCGTCGAGAGCACGTAGAGATTGTCGGCGCTGGCATAGATCATCTGGCCGGTCGTGCCCAGCACGCTTGCCGACCCGATCGGCGCCGGCTTCGCCGCGCGGGTATCGATCACCACGACCGAGGTCAGATTCGTGTCGTCCGGGCCCGAGGGCTTGTAGATCTCGGTCGGGTCGCTCAGCAATTGCCGCGGGCCGTCGTTGCCCACCGTGCGCACGTTGTAGTGGGGCAAGCTGGCCTGCAGCAGCGGCCGCACGCGTGCGCGATACGCTTCCGCCGTTTCGACCTGCCATCGCGGCAGGTCGCTGCCGCCGGCGATCTGCGTGGCAACGGGCTGCGGAACTTCGAGGCCTGCGTTGATCGTTAGATACAAACGGCCTTCGACCTGCCGAGACGACACCAAATACCCGTCGAGCTCGGTCTGCGAGACCAGCTTGGGCATGCTTTGGTCGGCCACGTCGAACACCGTGACGTTCAAGGAGCCGCGCTGCGTGCCTGGGCCGGGCCAAATCGAGGTGCGAAGTTGCGGCCTGACCAGAATCCCAAAGGAGTTATCCTGCGAGATGACGGTCAGGCGATCGCCATCGAGATAGATGCCGGTCGCCGTTCCATCGATCTTCGTGCGCGAGAGCAGGCGTGGTTGCTCGACCGCCTTCGCATCGAAGATCAGCAGTTCCTCGCCCTGCACGAGGTAGATGTACTCGCCGTCGGTCTCGACCAGGTCGGCCTCATCGACGCCGCCTTCTTGCACGTTCGTGCTGGTGTGGCTCTCGGTTCGCGTGCTGCCAAAGTCGGTGGCAAGCGTGTAGTGATAGACTCCATACCACAATCCAAAGGGGTTGTAGTCGAAGGTCTTGCCGAGCGCGTACTCGTAGCGCTTCACGGCGGCGTCGAGCAGATAGTTCTCGAGCTCCTCGGCGGAAGAGAACCGAGACTGAGCATCGGCGCCGCTTGCGGCGGCTACCGACGGCGCCAGCGAAGCCTCGGCTGATGGAGGCTGAGGGCCCATGTCGGCGTAGATCGCCGGATCGAACTGGACCGGGAGCAACGCTATTCCGAAGCCGTCGCCCGCCAGGAATTGCCGGGGCTCGAGCCGCTCGCCGGCTTGGCCCAACCGCCGCAACGCCCCATGCCGCCGCTGATGACGCTTCATTGCCGCCCTCGCGCATATCAAAGAATTCGCCGGCCCGAACCCGCATTCGGCCCAACCTTCGCCGACTCCTGGCTGGAGCGGCGATTTGGATTGTACTGACGGGGGGCTGCTTGACGCAAGAAAAGTGCGTCAAATCCTTTAGCTAATCGAAAACGCCTGCCCAAACGATGAGAAGCTAGGCAACTGGCGGGCAAGCCCGGGGGCCGCGATAATACCCGACATGTCTGACGCCGAGCATCATCCGCTGTACCTCCAAGGCATCGAACACTTCAATGCCTGCGACTTTTTCGAGGCCCACGAGGTCTGGGAGGAGTTGTGGACGGAGTACGCAGGCCCCTCGCGGCGGTTTTACCAGGGGCTGATCCAGGTCGCCGTGGCGCTGCATCACTTTGGCAACGGCAACATCCGCGGCGCACGGAAGCTGTATCACGGCAGCCGCGGCTACTTGCAGGAATACCGGCCGCACTATGAAGGCATCGACCTCGACAAGCTTTTCGCTGACATGGAGCGGTGCTTTGTCGAGGTTCTGGCGACCGACGAGGACTTTCCGGAAATCGAACTCGATCCGGAAACGATCCCTGAAATCCACCTGACATCCGCTTAGAAAGATTGCCTCAACTCGTAGGAGTGAGGCATCGGGCCTTTCCGCCGTTTACGCGTAGGTATTGATCCCGCTCAATTGCTCGAGCGCCGATTGAATTCCCTGCCAGCTCTTGTAGCCCGAAGTTGGGTCGGCGGCGCGGCCGGATTGCTCCAGGTAGTCGAGCGCGTTCTGGACGATCTGCGGATAGTTGACCGGCTGGCTGCCGAAGGATTCGCGCTCGGCCTCGGTCAGATGGATGAACTCCCCCTGCGGGCCGACGCGGCCCAGGGGCATGCCTGCCGTCTGCAGCATCAACAACTGGGTCAGGTCGATTTTGCCCGACTTCCAGAGATCCTTGGCAATGCCCTGCATCTGGTTGGGCGTCATGTTGGACAGATCCAACACTTCGTCTGCCGCGGCGCTCGCCGGCTCTTGCGCGGTCGTCTCGCGCGCGGCCGGCTCGTACTCGTGACTCGACGGGGAATAGGGCGACAGCAGCGCCTTGGGAAGCGTGGTGCCTTGGATTTGCATCGCGTTCGCCCGTGGCGACCTGAAAGTAAGAGTGTTTCCTTACTCTCTTCGGCAGGCGGGCCGCGGCGTCTGAATCTTGGGCAGCACGCCGAGCTATTGAACCTGCCCCAGGTATGCTAGCAAGTCGGCCATCAGTTGCGGGTCGATCTGCTGCTCGAATCCTTCCGGCATGAGCGATCGGCCGCCGCTGGTCATCGCCTCGACATCGGTGCGGGCAACCGCGTCTTCCAGCCCCTCCGCGCGACGAAGAACAATGTTCGCGCTCGACTCCGAGGCGATCAACCCTGTAAGTACCCGGCCATCGTTCGTCGTAATCGTGTACGACACATACTGCGGGTTGACCTCTCGATTGGGCTCGAGGACGGCCAGCAGCAAAGCTTCTGGGCCGCGGGTTTTGATCGCCGCCAGCGGCGGGCCAATCTCATGCCCTACGCCTTCTAGCCGATGACACGTCGCGCAGTGCGCGCGGAACGCGGCGCGGCCGCGCTGCACGTCTCCAGCCAAGTCGAGCGCGGCGCGATAGCGGGTGGTCAAGCTCGCCCGCGCCTCGTCTTCGAGTTTTGCCAACGGCGCAATCGCTGCTCGAATCGTCACGTCAGGATGCTCGCGCAGTCGCTGGCGATGCACGGTCGAGAGTTCATCCCATGCCAGTCGCTTCGCGACCAGAGCCCGAGCAAGCTCTGCAGTGAGCCCGGGATAGGCGAGCGTCGCGTCGAACAGAGCCGCTCGGCCGTCGCTATCCAGCTTCAGCAGCGCGGCCAAGGCGCCTGCCGGCTCGCTGCGACCGGCCGCGGCCAGTGCCGCGCGCTGCAACTCAAGCGGCTCACCCTGATCCACCAAGCGCAGCAGCGATTGGCGGTCGTAGTCGCTCAGACGCACCACGGACTCCAACGCCGCCCGCCGGTCGTGCTCGGACTGCCCACGGTCGAAGAGCGTCTGCCGGTCGTGCTCGAGTCGCGCGGTCACCAAGGCAGTTGCATCGGTCCCCAGCGCCCGCCAAACCGCGAGCGGCTCGCGATGATTGCGGGCCAGCCCCGAGATCACGCCTGCGAGTACCGCGGCAGAGGCCGGCGAATCAGCGCCGCCGCAAGCAGCGGCGAGCGTCTGGAGTTCGGGTTGCCGGCCTTGGCCGCCGACCTGCTTGGCGAGTGACTCGATCAGCTCGCGGCCCCCCGATGCACCGACAAGCTCCTCGTTTTTCAGCAGCGACAGCAACAGTTCGGCCGCCGAATCCGCGACCGCCGTTTGCACGGCGAATCGCATCAGCGGCGCACCGGCGTCTCGCGCCGCCAGTGCGACTAGAGGCGCCGTTCGCGCACTCGGGGGCGCACCAGCCAAGCGAAAGGCGAGTTCCAGCCGTACGTTCGGGTCGGCGTCGTCCTGCAGCGCGACGCCGCGAGCCAACAACTCTGCGGAGCGGGCGAACCGAGGCTCAGCCAACCGTACGGCGTGCTGGCGAACGCGGGGATGCGCATCGCCCAGGCGGCCTGCCAGGTCTTCGTCGCTCAGCGCGCCTAGCTTCTCCAGCAGGTACAGCGCCTGCAGCCGCGCCTCGGGATGCTTAGCGCCGGCGAGCAGCGTCTTGAGCCCGGGCACCGCTTCATCGCCTCCGCGTTCCATGAGCAGACGGGCAACCGTTTCGCGCTGCCAGCTCCGCTGGCTATCGAGCGCGGCGACCAATTCAGGCGTACTTGCCTGACTCCACTTCGGCGGCGCAGAGTAGCGAAAGCCGTCGGTGACGATGCGGTACACGCGGCCGCGGTCGTTGCCCGCGTTCAGGTCGAGGTGCTGCTTGATCGGCGGCGGCAGGCTGTCGGGGTGCTCGACAATCTCACGGTACAGGTCGGCCATGTAGAGCGCGCCGTCGGGCCCGTTGGCGAATTGCACGGGGCGGAACCAGGTGTCGTCCGACACGATGAACTCGGCGTTTTCATCCACACGTTCGGCGCGAAGTTGCAGCCCGTCCTCGACTAGTCGCTTTCGATGCACCAGGTTGCTGCCGACATCGGCGACCACGGCCCAGCCGCGCATTTCCGCCGGCCATACATCGCCGCGGTAGATTGTGACGCCGGTGGCGCTCGTGAAATAGCCTGAAGCACGCCCGCCCCCTTCGACCGGCCCCTCCACCTTGCCGGCCACTCGCAGCCGAGTGCGCACGATTCGCCACGGCTCAACAGGGCTCGCGCGAAACACCTCGGCCTGGGGCCCGTCGGCGGCGATGCTCACCGTAGGGGCCGGAGCAGGCGCCCAGGGGTTCCGCGTGAGCAGATCGTCTTCGAGCAGCACTTGGCGGATGTGGTCGCTGTTCGAACAAACGAAGCGGCGGCCCCAATCGTCGAACGACAGGCCGTGCTGCCCGCCGCCGGTCACCGCCTGCAACTCCAGCGTTCGTGGGTCAAAGGCGAAATCGCGGCCGCGCAGGTCGATCGCAGCGCTTTCTGGCTGTTCAGGACGGCGCACGCGCCCAGCCGACGCGCTGGTGGCGCCATAGATGCGGCCGTCGAGGCCCCAGGCGAGTGAATTCACCAATCCCTGTACGTTGCCGCGGCCGAACCCGGTAAAGGCCACGCGCCGCTCGTCTGCTTGTCCGTCTCCGTTGGTGTCTTTGGCGAACAAAATATCGGGCGCGGCCGCCACGAACACGCCCCCCTGCGCACAGATCACCCCGGTAGGCCAGGAGAGGTCGTCGAGATAGATGTCGCTGCGGTCGTAGCGTCCGTCGCCGTCAGTGTCTTCGAGTCGGCGAACCCGCCCCAGGCGATCCTGGTCGCGCTCCGAATAGTCGCACATCTCGACGACGTAGAGCCGGCCATCTTCGTCGAAGCTCATCGCCACTGGGTCGGCCAAGAGCGGTTCAGCCGCGGCCAGTTCTAGACGAAAGCCGGGGGCAACGCGAAACGAGGCCAGCGACTCATCCGGGGATCGCGGAGCAATCCGCGGAAACGGCGCGACTTCAATGTCCGCTGGCTCGGCTGCCGGCAGGCTGCCGACCAGGAAGCACAAACTAAGAAGTAGGGGACAGCCCCAAACAGAACGAAGCATGACGGCTCGACAGGCGGGAAAATATGGGCGGGGCGCCGGCCACAGCGTGTACCAGCGTCAATTCCGAGGGTAGTCCCCCAGACCGCAGACCGCAATCGCCTCGCACGCTTGTCCGTTTGGGTCCCGTGTATCCGCCGTGAGAAATTGATTAATTCGCTCGATCTGGATTGACTGCGGCACGGCCCTTTCACAGAATCGGGAGCGACCCCCACTCAATCCCCGGAACTGCCACTTCCGCTTGAGTTCTCTGCCAATGACCGCTGTCGCTCCGTTGGTTTGCCATCCGTTCTGGGCCACCAACTTCTACGCCTTTCCCTGGGCTGACCACGGACAGGTCGCCCCCGAGCTGATTGCGTACCTTTACAGCCTGCGTGATCAGCAGTCGCAGCGAGTGTCGAGCGGCGTCGCGGTCGGCGCGAAGTCGAGCTACGGACTGTTCGAGAGTGACTTCGATCTGTTTGCTCGCGAGCATGAGGGACTGGCCAAGCTCAAGGCCTTTATCGTCGATTCGGTGCGGCGAACCGTGGTGCATGTCAACGGCGGCAAGCACGACCCCGCCCGCGTGTCGGTGGAGATCGACGACGCCTGGTACCACATCACCAACCAGGGCGGCTACCACGACACCCATGTGCACGGTGGCTGCTCCTGGTGTGGCGTTTACTACCTACAGATTGGCGAATCAGGGCTGCGCCGCGAAGGAGGCGCGCCCAACGGCGGCAGCCGGTTCTACTCTCCCCTCTGGCGCGGCGGAGGCTACCTCGACTACGGCAACAGCTACCTGGGCGCCAACTACATCGACCCGCCCATTCAAGACGGATTGCTGCTGCTGTTTCCTTCCTACCTGCTGCACAGCGGCTTGCCCTACACGGGCACCCGCGATCGGATCGTGATTGCGTTCAACTCGCGGAGCACGCTGGGGCCGCCGGCCTAGGCGACACGTCATCCCCTGGCGCGGACCGGAGTATCGGTGCAAAAGGGCCGGATTCCAAGCGGTTTATGACCGCCTGACGCCTCGCCGGCCGCCAGTTATACTAGAGAGTCTGCCCCTTTTGGGGCGGCCGGCTCGCTTGCGGGCCCGGAGTCGTTCGCCCGCTTTCTCAGCCGCATCCCGTATTCATCGCATCCATGATCTGTGTGAGCATTGGGCGGGGCCGCCACCGCCACATGATCGCCGAGCACAAGCACTTGGTCGAGCAGGGCGCCAAGCTCGTCGAATTGCGTCTCGACTACATCAACGGCGAAGTGAATCTGCGCCGTTTGCTCGACGACCGCCCCTGCCCGGTGATCGTCACTTGCCGCCGCGAGCGCGACGGCGGCAAATGGTCGGGCGACGAAGCCTCGCGACTGATGCTCTTGCGATCGGCGATCGCCAAGGGGGTTGAATACGTCGACCTCGAAGAAGACGTGGCGACCACGATCACGCGCTACGGACCCACCAAGCGGATCGTCAGCCTGCACGATTTCCGCAAGACGCCCGACGATCTGCCCGCGGTGTATGCCCGGCTGGCCGCGCTCGACGCCGACATCGTAAAGCTGGCCACGATGGCCAACAATCCGCACGACAATCTGCGGATGCTCGAGCTGATTCGCGCGAGCGAGAAGCCAACCGTCGGCATGTGCATGGGGGAGATCGGCACGCCCTCGCGGATCTTGAGCGGCCGGTTCGGCTCCCCCTTCACCTACAGCACCTTCAGCCACGAACGCACGCTGGCCCCGGGGCAGCTCAGCTTCGGCGACATGAAGGACTTGTACCACTACGAGGAAGTCGGACCCGACACGGCGGTCTATGGCGTCATCGCCGACCCCGTGCGGCACAGCATGAGCCCGCTGGTCCACAATACGGCGTTCCGCAAACTGGGCGTGAACGCAGTCTATGTGCCGTTTCGCGTGCCGCGCGAAGACCTGGCGCAGTTCCTCGACGACGCCCCCAGTTACGGCATCCGCGGCCTGAGCGTGACCATCCCTCATAAGGAGTCGGTCGTGCCCAAGCTGTCGAAGTCAGACGGCGCGGTGCGCGGGATCGGCGCGGCCAACTCCATCGTCTTTGAAGGCGATGAGCGGCTCGGCTACAACACCGACTACCGCGCCGCGATGGACAGCCTCGACAATGCGGCCGGTCACCTCGGCGGTAAACAGAATTTCTTCGAAGGGCGCAAGGCCCTGGTCCTGGGCGCAGGCGGCGCTGCCAAGGCGATCGCCTTCGGCCTCAAGCGCCGCGGGGCCAAAGTGGTGATCACCGGCCGCACGCCCGAGCGGGCCACCGAGCTCGCGCAGCGGCTCGAATGCGGCACGGTGGAGTGGGACCTACGCCACGGCATTCGCCCCGAGGTGCTCATTAATTGCACTCCGGTCGGCATGCACCCGCACGTCGACGAATCCCCGTTCGAGCGCGATTACCTGCAGCCGTCGATGCTCGTGTTCGACACGGTCTACAACCCGGAAAACACGCTGCTGGTCAAGGACGCGCGCGGCCGCAACTGCACGGTGATCACCGGCGTGGAAATGTTCGTCCGCCAGGCGGCCCTGCAGTTCAAGCTGTTCACGGGGCAAGATCCCCCGTGGGAACTGATGCGCGACACGCTGAAGCGCGCGATCGGTCCGGTGAAATACTAATCGGAGTGTCTAACACTCATTGGTCCGCACAGCGGACCCTACGTAGGGTCCGCTGTGCGGACCAATGAGTGTGCGGAATGTAGCTTGTGCGAGGGGCGTTTCAGCTTCGCTCGAGGTCGCGCAAGAACGAGCCCCGAGCAGAACGCCGCAGCGTCTGCCGGGGGCTCGATTCAATCGCCCAAGAGTGCTGATTCGCTACCCGAGGGTCACTTCGTCGGCGAGTAGTCGGTCGGCGCGAGAAACCGCGATTTCACACCGTCGCTCGTGGTCAGCGAACCGCCGCCGGCATCTTCCGAGGCTTTCCGCGCCGCCAACCACTCGGGGTCTTGGCGGAACGCGTCGAAAGAAGCTT
>JAESFN010000951.1_pt1 | contig 17488 bp, 15 predicted proteins | sample 9269411 | NCBI WGS metagenome assembly JAESFN01 (sample SAMN14505399, study PRJNA617100) | algae metagenome | isolation source: Iphinoe sp. HA4291-MV1 and co-occurring heterotrophs from trail next to... | place: USA: Maunawili Falls, Hawaii | collected 2009-07-25
CAAGCATCGGTGGTTTCCAACGGCAAACGGCCCGCGCGCACCAAAGCGCCGGCGGGCCCCAGAACTCAGTGGCTAGGTCTAAAGCAAAGGCGTGAGGGGGAAGTCAACACAAACGGATGTGGTGACGGCGCTGCGCCATGCAAGAGCCGTCTGCCTCAGCTTCCCTACTTGCCGCCGCGCGATACCCGGGCGATTTCCTTTTCGACCATCCGCTCGACCACCGAGGGGAGGTTCTCGTCCAACCATTCCTTCAGCATCGGGCGCAGCATCTCGCGCATCATGTCCTCGATGGTGACGCCGCTGGTCACCGTGGAAAGACTGGAGAGGCGGGCAAAGGTGCTCTTGACGGCGGACTGGGTGGTCGGTTCGAGCAGCTCCTCGGCGAGGTCGGCGGAAAGCGACGGGTCGGGCATCGGAGCGGCCATGGCGACTGACGCAGCCGGGCGCGGCGCCGGGCGTTCGTAGGCCGGGGCGGCAGGGCGCGGCGGCGGTGCGAACACCGGAGCCGGAGCCGGCTCCTCTTCCTGTTCGAACGAGATGTCGTCGGGGTCGATCAGCGTGGCGTCCAGTTCGGGCGCCGGGGCGCCGCCACCCAGCAATTCGGAGAAGCTGAGGCCAGGCTTGGCGCCATCTTCGGCCGCGGTATCACGCAGGATCTGTTCGGACGACAGGGCCAGCGGCTCGGGTTCGGGTTCGACCGGACGTGGTGCCGGCTGCGGCACGAAGCTGCGGGCCGGCGCAGGCGCCGGCATCACCGGCTTTTTGGGCGCCGCCCCAGCGTCGTCGTCGGCGATGATTTGCCGGATCGACGACAGGATCTCGTCCATCGAGGGCTCTTTGGGCGCCGGCTTGTTCATAACTGCCTCACATTACCCGCCAGATACGCGGCCGCACTTTGGGCGGATTCGGCGACAAGACCGAATCGGCTGCATCCAATTTAGTGCAAGCAATGGCGCTTTGTGAATCAATGGCACACCAGCCGTAGCGTCTTCCCCCAGGGATTTCCGGGGGAAGACAATGGTGTGACGCTTGACCGGAGCGTCAGGCCAACGCCGCGCGGTTGCGGAAGATGGTGACGACGAAGATCACCATGCCGATGATGGTGGCGATCGAGGCCAGTTGCGCCAGCCATTCGCCCTGCCCCGAGGTTGCCATGGCAACACCGACGCCAATGGTGAGCGCACCGAGCAGCGCCACCCAGAAATGCACGAGGGCGAGGCGGGTCTGCGCGGCTGCCGGTACCAGTTTGTAGTAAACGCCGTAGATCACCATCGTCACGAAGCCGATGAGATTGTTGTGGGCGTGGCCCGGCGCCAGCGTGTGGTCCTGTGTGATGGCCATCTGGATACCCCACGCCATGCCCAGCAGCGCCAGCACAGCGCCGACGACGATGAACCAGAACGGTAGTGACTTCATTGCTTCCCCCAAAGACGGCCGCCCCTCGCGGCCGCATCAAAAAGGCCGCGACGCGGAAAACGCATCGCGGCCTGATTCTGAGGGTATGCCTCGGCCGCCACCCGGTCCATCCGGACCAAGGGCGGGCCGCGACCATCAGTCGTCGCTGAGAGCGCGGAGTTCGGCCCAAACGTCCTCGACATTGGCAATGTAGCCGTCGGCCGAGTGCACCGCGACGCGCAACCCCAGCACTTCGGGCGACAGCTTGCCGGACGCAGCGAGCAGCGAGAAGGCAGCGATCATCTTGGTCGAGCGCGCGGTGATCAGCGATTCACGGGCGGTGGTCAGCTCGGCCTGGGCGTTGAGCACGTCGAGCGTGGTCTTCTGGCCGACGTCGCGTTCCTGGATGGTGCCCTCGACAACCAGTTGGCTGGAGCCGACCGCGGCCTGTGCCGAGTCGATCTGCGAGGTCGAGTTCTGCAACGTCGACCAGGCGGAGATCACCGATTCCTTGATCTCGTCGCGAGCCGACAGCGCGTCGACCTCGGTCTGGATCTGCTGGATGTTGGCCTTGCGCAGGCTGGCCGACAGCGCGCCGCCCGAATAGATCGGGATCGACAGCGACAGCTTGGCCGAGCCGCCCAGCGCACTGCTGGTACCGCCGAGTTTGCTCGAATAGCTGGTGGAGGCGTCGATGGCGCCAATCAGGCTCAGCGTCGGGCCGAACGAGGCGCTGGCAGCGTCCGATCCAGCCTGCGCCACACGGATTGCGGCACGCGCCGAGAGCAGTGCCGGGTGACGGTCCTGGGCCGAGGCGATGGCGCTGTCGATCGAGGTCGGCAGCGACTTGCCGAAGTTGAAATCGGAGCTGAGGTTCTTGGGCTTGTGCCCCACCCAGCGCTCATAGCTCGCCTGGCTCGTCTGCAGCGAGGCGATGGCGGAACGATAGAGCGCCACGGCAGCGACCTGGCGGGTCTTGGCCTGTGAGACGTCGATCTTGGTGCCTTCCCCGAGGCGCAGGCGATCTTCCGAAGAGCTCACCTGGGCATCGAAGAACGCCATGTTGTCGGAGCGCAGTTGCACCAGTTGGGTGTCGCGGATGACCGCGTAGTAGGCCTGTACCACCGCCAGCAGCACATTCTGCTCGGCGTTGCGAAGCGCGTACTTCGCCACTTCGGTGCCGGCGCGGGCCTGCTCGATCTCGGCATCGGTCTTGTAGTTGTCGAACAGCGTCTGGCTGTAGTTGATACCGGTCGAGAAACTGGCGGCGGTATTGAACTCGCCGCCCTGCGGCTGCTCCCACGAGCCACCGATGCTGCTCGATAGCCCGAGCGAAGGCAACTGGCCGGATTTCGCCAGCGCGATGTTTTCGGCCGTGGCCTTCACATTCAGCAGCGCCGACATGATGTTGGGATTGTTCTGATACGCGCTTTCCAGCGCCGCCCTCAGACTCTCCGCATGCACCAGCGTCGGCAGCATGCTCAGTGAAACGGCAAGGGCGCCCGCCCGCATTGCCCCCAGGAAACGCATAGTCAAAACCTCCGACAGCCTTCCGACGTTACGTCGGGCACATGGGACGCACAACCTCGCAACTCAAGTGTTGCGAGGTTTTAACCTTGGAAATGTTTGGGCCCGTGATTAGCCGGCAACACTGCCGGCCCGCGGGTCAGTTGCAAAGCGCTTCCGCTAGAACACAAAGGTGTCGATCCGCGGCGCCTCGGCCAGCGGCGGCAACGAAGTGTTGAACTCGCTGCGGCCGGCAACCTCGCCGCCGGATCTGATGAAGATATGCGCTACCGCCGGGCCGCCATTGGCGATCAGCGCCACAAGGCGACCACCCTCGCGCAGCAGGTGGAACAGCGGCGTCGGCTCGGCAACCACGGTTCCTTCGACGACGATGACGTCAAAGTGGTCGTGCGGCAGCCCTGCCCCGTCGAAGCTGCCTACGGCAACCACCGCATTGCTGGCGGCGGCTTCCGCCAGGTTGGCCTTGGCCTGCTCGGCAAGCCCGGCATCCATCTCGAGACCGGTCACCGCAGCGCCCAGCAGTGCCAGCACTGCCGTGGTGTAGCCGGTGCCGGCTCCTACATCGAGGACGCGATCGGTCACAGCGATTTCGGCAAGCTGCAGCAGCTTGGCGAAGGGGGCGGGCGCACCGAGATAGCGGCCGCCGCCCAGGGCGTGCGATACGTCTGCGTAAGCCAGAGCTTCGCGATCGGCCGGCAGGAAGGCCTCCCGCCGGACGGCGCCCATGGCGGTGAGGACCCGGTGGTCGGTCACGCCACTGGTACGCAACTGGTTGTCGACCATCTTCAGGCGGGCATTCGCAAAATCGGCCATATCGGCTCCCTCGGGCTGGAGGCGTCAGGCAGGTCCATACCCCCCGCAGATGAATGCTTCAAGGACACCGGCCGCCGAGTCACGGAATCATGGGGTTGATCGCTGCGGTCACCGTAAGGTGCGGTAGATCGATGACAATCGTAGGCGGAAAGAAACTACTTTCCGGCATCCGCTGCATGAGCACTTACCCGCAACGGACGACCGACTGTGCGGCCCCACGCGGCGATAGCGCGAGGCCCTGAAACTGATGCAGCGCTACCCCCCCGCAACTGGGCTTAGCGGTTCGGAACCAGTCTGAAAATGCAGGAGAACGGTTGGAGGCCACATCCGGAATCGAACCGGAATACACGGATTTGCAATCCGCTGCGTAACCACTCCGCCATGTGGCCTCACCGAGGCGGTTCATATGGCAGAGGATTGCTTTACGCAAGCTGAACGACGACGGCATGTCCGATCGAAGGGCTTGATATGTCCTGCCCGAGTGCCCCTGCTCCCGGCACCAAGCGCGGCGCCTGTTGTTCGAGGCCTGCCCGATTGCAATCGGGGCCGGGGTGCGGGAGCATGACCGGGAACAGGACTGCCACGTGCCCCCGATAGCCATGCCTGCCAGCCCAGCGAGACCGCATATCGACCGCGCGCGCAAGCGCAGCGAGTTGCTGGCCGCCCCCGAAACGGTGCTGCTGTTGGAGGCACCGGCCGGCATGGGCAAATCCATTCTGCTGGCGCAACTGGCCGAGCAACTGGGAGCAAGCGTGCATCGCTCGGCGTCGGCGCCACCGGACAGCGACGGACCGGTTACGGTGTGGGACATCCCCCCGGGCAGCACGCCAGCTCCCCTGCCCGAGATATTCGTGTCGGGCGAGAGGCGCATCGTCATTGCCAAGCGGCCCGAAACGGTCCTGCCGTCGATCGATCGTGCTGCCGTCTATGGCCGTGTCCGTCGCCTGGGCATTGCGGACCTGCTGATCGGTCGAGATGAGCTGCGGCAGGCGATGCCAACGCGGCTCGCCGAACGCGCCCTGCGGCAATCGAGCGGCTGGCCGATCCTGCTCGATCGATCGGGTGGAGGTGAAGACGAGCTGGCACGCTTCCTCGCCAGTGAGCTGCTGGCGCCATTGCAGGCCGTCGAGCTGCTGGGGCTGGCGGGTTGGCTGGAGGGAAGCATCAACCCGGCGGCGAGCTCCCAGTTGCAGGTGCTGCTGGATCCGGTTCGCCCGGCGCTGCGGCTTGCCCTTACTGCCGAGATCGCGGCGCGGCGCGAGGACCCTGACCGGGCGGCGGCACTTGCGGCCGCCTATGCCGCGCAGGGGCTGCTGACCGACGCCATCGCGACCTGGCAAGCGATTGGCCGGTTCGACGAGGCCTTTGCCGTCTTTGCTGCCGGCGGCGGGCGGTTCTACCTCTATCGACACGGGGCCGCGGCTTTCGATCGGGTGCTTGCGGGCTTCCCGGCCGACTACGCGCTTGATAACGACACGCTGGTGATGAGCCTTGCAATGCAGGCCCTCAAGCATGGCGAGGTGGCACGCGCCCGGCGACTGCTGGCCGATCGCTTCGGCCCCGGCGTCAACGACTTCCACAGCGTCTTCACCCACCGCGAGGCGTATGGCACGGACCTGCTCGCCTTCCGCGTGGTGATGCTGATCTACGAGGATTACCAGCTCACCGACGAGCTGTTCGAGCAGGTGTTCGATACGCTGGGCGACCTGCCGCTCGACGATCACATCGTGCGTGGCAGTTTCTACAACTCGGTGCTGGAGTTCTACATCCGCGGCCGGCGCCTCGCTGCCGCCGAGGACGTCGCCCAGCGTGCCCTTTACCACTACGAGCAGGCCAAGGTGCCGATGCTGGCCTTCTATATCAGCCTGCACCAGGCGCTGATGCGACTGCTGATGGGCGACGCCAACAATGCCCGCCACCACGCCGAACAAGCGGTGCGATACTTGCGCGCCGTCGCGTTCGATAGTCCGGGCGACGACCGCCTGCTCGCGCTGCTCAATGCCTGCATCGACTACGAAGGCGGCAAACCCGAGCCGCTGGCTCGCTTCCTGAGCATCGATCTCGACGATTTCGTGCACGGCGAAATCTGGCCCAGCCTGATCGAGTTCGCGCTGCACTATGGCAGCCAGGCGCTGAGCGAACACTTCTCCACCCTGGCGGCACGGAACTTCCTCGATCGCTGGCGCGTCTACCAGATCTCCAACCGGCAGTTCGGGCTGATGATCGAGTTGCGCGAAGCCGCGATCCTGCAAAATGCCAATCGCTGGCAGGAGGCGGCGGAGAAAGTCGCGGCGCTCGCGACGCGCGTCACCCGCTCATGGGTGGCCGCGGCCGGCGAGGAACTCGAGCGCCTCAAGGACCGCGACGAGATCGTGCAGGCGATGATCTGGCTCAGGCACATCGTCTACGAGCAGCCGACGCGGCCGCATCTCGAGCGCCAGTTGGGCTGCATCATTGGTAACCTGAACCTTACCGGACGCCAGCGGCTATGCGCTCAGGTCTGGCTGGCCTTCGTCTACAAGCGGCAGCGCAACCTGTCGCGGGCCCGCGCGCTGCTGCAGAAGGTGTTCGAGGAAGCCGCGCGGCTCGGTGCCATTGCACCGCTGGCCGAAGAGCGGGTGTTTCTCAGCGAACTGGTCGAACAGCAGCGCATCGGCGAGTACCTCGAAATCTCCGCTCCGGTTCGGCAGGTGCTGCGGCGGCTGCGCGACGGCGGCCTGCCCAACTCGGCGCTGGGGGCGCAGAACGGGCTCAGCCGGCGCGAGACCAAGGTGCTGATGATGATCTCGGAGGGATCGTCGAACAAGTTCATCGCCAATGCGCTCGGCCTCAGCGAAGCGACGGTGAAATTCCACCTGTCCAATGCCTACCGCAAGCTCGGCTGCAAGCGCCGCCGCGAGGCGATCAGCGCCGCCCGCGCGCTGGGACTTGTGAGCTAGAGCAGCGCTTTTTGTTGGTCGCGCTTTCGCACCGGAAGAGTCTGCAGCTTAGCTGCGGGCCCTCCGAAACCTCGACGTTTTAGTCGAAAACCTAGCCTTCTTTGCGCCTTGAGCCTGACGCCCGCCAGTTGCGAAGCTCCCTTACCGGGCTGGTGCGACCGCAAGGTGACATCGGACCCCGAGGGTGCCGGCGCAGCCGGGCCATCTGTTCGGCGTGGGGGTTAAGCGCCGGGGTGGACAAGAAACGGGACAGGGAACATCTCAGCATGACCAAGCACAGGCTTCTCGCAGCAACTGCACTTTCGACCCTCATGCTGGGCGCAGCGCCCGCCATGGCGGTCACCGTGACGATGAACACCGTGCAGATCTTCGGCACCATCGATCCGGCGAAAATCTCCGACTACACCGACTATATGGCGGCGGTGAACCTCTATGACGGGCTCGTCACCGTCGATTCCGCCGGCAACATCATCCCCGAGCTGGCCGAGAGCTGGACGGTGTCCGACGATGCCAAGGAAGTCACCTACAAGCTGCGCGACGACGCCAAGTTCGCTGACGGCTCGCCGGTCGAAGCCAGCGACGTCGTCTACACGGTCGAACGCCTGCTGCGCATCAACCAGGGCCCGGCCAACCTGTTCGCCGGCGTGCTGACGCCTGGCTCGGTGACCGCGGTCGACGCCAAGACGGTCAAGTTCACCCTGTCCAAAACTTTCGCGCCGTTCCTCACCACCGTGCCGGCCATCTTCATCCTCAACGAGGAACTGGTGAAGGCCAACGAGGGCGCGGATGACGGCCAGACCTGGCTCGCCACCAATGTCGCAGGCGCCGGCGCCTACAGCCTCAAGAGCTGGGATCGCGGCAGCCAGATGACGATCACCCGCAACGCCGACTACTACAAGGGCTTCGGCGCCGGCCCGATCGACGAGGTCCGCTGGATCATCACCAATGACGAGGCCACCGTGCGCTCGCTCGCCGCATCGGGCGAACTCACCATGTCGAGCCAGTTCCAGTCGCCCGACACCTACACGGCGCTCGAGGGCATGGGTCGTTTCACCATCGCCAAGGAAGAAACCTCGACGGCCTTCTACCTCAAGCTCAACAGCAAGGCGGCGCCGACCGACGACGTGCATATCCGCAAGGCCATCGCGCTCGCTACCGACTATGCGACGATCCGTGAGGTGATCTCGCCCGGCGGCGTGCTGTCGACGCCGCTGCCGAAGGCCTTCGCTGCCTTCCATGCTGACGATATCCCCGAGCCGGTCTACGACCTCGAGGCGGCCAAGGCGGAAGTGGCGCAGTCAAAGTACGCCGGCGCGCCGATCCCCATCACCCTCGCCTATGTGGCGGGCACCAAGTTCGAGGAAGAGATCAGCCTGTTGATGCAGTCGAACCTCGAGCAGCTCGGGTTCGTCGTAACGCAGCAGGCCGACCCGTGGAACCGGATCACCGAGATCGCCGGCAAGGTCGAGAGCACGCCCAACGTCAACCAGATCTTCTTCGGGCCGACCTATCCGTCGCCGGATTCGATGTTCTTCACCCAGTATCACTCGGAAGCGGCCGGCACCTGGGCCTCGATGGAGTGGGTGCAGAACCCTGAAATCGACGCGATGATCGACGAGGCCCGCGGCACCGGCGACACCGCCAAGCAGGCCGAGATCTACAAGGCGCTGCAGCACAAGCTGGTCGACCTGCAGTCTGACGTGTTCCTCAACACCCAGACGGTGCAGCACGCCATGGACAAGTGTCTCACGGGCTTCAAGGCCGTGCCGATGATGTCGTTCGACTACGACTTCACGCGCTACAGCTGGACCTGCTGATCGTCAGGCGTCCCCGGCTAGAGAGCTCCAGCCGGGGACGCCACTCTCCCGCACCATCCCCTTTCGGCTCACCAGGGCGGGCTGCCTCTTGGAATTCCTGCTTTTTCTGTTCCGGCGCATCTTGTGGTCGATCTTGGTCCTCGTGGGCCTGTCGATCGTCATCTTCGCCATTGCCCGCGTGGTCCCCGGTGACCCGGCGCGCATGGCGCTCGGTCCTACCGCAACGGCGCAGCAGGTGGCCGACCTGCAGGAAAAGCTCGGGCTCAACAAGCCGATTGTCGAGCAATATGGCATGTTCATCGCCGGGCTGGGCCGCGGCGACCTCGGCCGCTCGCTGCTGACCGAACGCCCGGTCAACGACGATATCCGCGACACCTTTGCGGCCACCTTCGAGCTGGTGCTGGCGACGATCACGCTCGCCTTTGTCTTCGGCGTACCGCTGGGGGTCGCGGCGGCCCGTTGGAAGGACAAGTGGCCCGATACGCTGGTGCGCATCCTCGCCATCTTCTCTGCCGTCACCCCCAGCTTTTTCGCGGCGTTGCTGCTGCAGATCCTCGCCGGCTACGTGCTGCATATCCTGCCGACCACCGGGCGGCTGCCGCACAACATGGAGTTCGTCGCGAGCATTACCGGGCTGCTGACCGTCGACTCGCTTCTCGCCGGTCGCCTCGATGTGTTTGGTGAGGCGCTGCGCTACCTGCTGCTGCCGGCCACGGCGCTGGCGCTCGCCACCATGGGGCAGATTGCCCGCATCACCCGCTCGTCGATGATCGATGTGGCCAGCCAGGACTATATCGAGGCGAGCCGTGCCTTCGGCGTGCCGGAGCCTATCCGGGTGTTCAAGTACATGCTGCGGCCGAGCTTCGTGCCGCCGCTGACCATTCTCGGGCTCGAGTTCGCTTCGCTGATCGGCAATGCCTTCGTGGTCGAGCTGGTGTTCGCCTGGCCGGGCATGGCCGCCTATGGCATCCGCACTATCCTGCAGAAGGATCTCAACGCGGTGATGGGCGTGGTGATGGTCTCGGGCGTGTTCTTCGTGCTGGTCAACCTCGTCATCGACGTGCTGGTCGGCTTCGTCGATCCCCGCGTCCGCATTCGGGGGAGCCGCTGATGGCGAACGAAACCGTCCCCAGCGCCGCGCCGCGCCGGCTCTCCAATGCCTACCAGAACTGGTACCGGTTCTCGCGCAACCCGACCGCGGTGATCGGCGCGGCGATCGTCATCCTCGCCATCCTCGCGGCACTGCTCGCCCCGTGGATCACCCCGCATCCCGAGCATGTCGGCGCTGTGGTGAATTTCCGTGCCCGTCACCTGCCGCCGTCGGCCGAGTATTGGTTCGGCACCGACAATGTCGGCCGAGACATCTTCACCCGGGTGATCTTCGGGCTACGCATCTCGCTGCTGCTGGCGCTGGTGGTGCTGGGCATCGCCATCCCGCTCGGCACGACGCTTGGCCTGCTCGCCGGTTATTTCGGCGGCTGGGTCGAGATCGTCATCATGCGCCTGACCGATATCGCGCTCGCCATCCCGCCGCTGGTGATGGCGCTGGCCGTTGCCGCGGTGCTGTCGCCCGACCTGATCAACTCGATGCTTGCAATCGCCGCCCTGTGGTGGACCTGGCATACGCGGCTGATCTACTCGATCACCCGGCAGCTCAGGACCCAGGAATTCGTCGAGGCGGCAGAGACGCTGGGCGCCAGCAAGTTCCACATCCTGTTCCGCGAGATCCTGCCCAACTGCGTTTCGGCGCTGGCGGTGAAGACCTCGCTCGACGCCGGCTTCGTCATCCTGGTCGGTGCCTCGCTGAGCTTTCTCGGCCTCGGCATCCAGCCCCCTACCCCCGACCTCGGCACCATGGTCGCTTCGGGCTCGGCGTTCCTCCCCGACTACTGGTGGGAATCGGTGCTGCCGGGCTTCGCCATCCTCATCGTGGCATTGGGCTTCAACCTGCTCGGCGACGGCTTGCGCGACCTGTTCGACGTGCAGGAGGTGCGCTGATGGCCGACGCCCTGCTCTCCGTCCGCAACCTCAGCGTCCAGTTCACCACCTATGGCCAGACCAACCCGGTGCTGAAGGGGGTCTCGCTCGACGTGCCAGCCCGCTCGCAGATTGCTCTCGTGGGTGAAAGCGGCTCGGGCAAGACCGTGACGATGCGCGCCATCATGGGCCTGTTGCGCACCCCGCCAGCGAAAGTCACCGGCGGGGAGATCTTCTACGACGGCCAGGACCTGCTCACCATGGCGGACCGCGAGCGGCTGAAGCTGCGTGGCACCGCCATGTCGATGGTGTTCCAGGACCCGATGAGTTCGCTCAATCCGGTGTTCACCATCGCCGACCAGATGGGCACGATCCTCAAATATGCCGACCGTCGGCTGGGCCGCAGCCGCAACCGTCGTGAACGGATGGCGCGGGTGCATGAAGTGCTCGGCCAAGTGCGGATGCGCGACCCCGAGCGGGTGGCCCGCTCCTACCCGATCATGCTCTCGGGCGGCATGCGGCAGCGCGTGTTGATCGCCATGGCGCTGTTGAGCGAACCGCGCCTGCTGATCGCTGACGAGCCCGGCACGGCGCTCGATGTCACCACCCAGGCACAGATCCTGAAACTGCTGAAGGACCTGGTCGAGGAGCGCGGCCTCGCTTTGCTGATGATCACCCATAACCTCGGCGTGGTCCGCGAAACCTCGAACTACGTCTACGTGATGAACAAGGGCGTCGTGGTCGAACACCGGCCAACCGCCGAGCTCTTCGAAGCCCCGCGCGACGACTACACCAAGGCGCTGATCGCGGCCGTGCCGCGCCTCACCGGCGGCATCAGCTTCGGCCAGGCGGGAGCGGCAGCATGAGCAACATGCTTGAGATCGCCGGGCTCACCAAACTGTTCCCGGTTCGCAATGGCTTCGGCCGGAAGACCGGCGACGTGCGCGCCGTGGACGACGTCTCGTTCGCCATCGAGAAGGGCAAGGTCTACGGCCTCGCCGGCGAGAGCGGTTCAGGCAAATCGACCATTGCCCGCATGATCATGGGCCTTGCTACGCCCACCAGCGGCGACATCCGGCTCGCTGGCCACAGCATTATCGGCGAGACCGGCACCCGGGCCTATGGCCGCAAGGTGCAGATGGTGTTCCAGAACCCCGGCTCATCGCTCAACCCGCGCCGCACCGTCGGTCAGTCGATCGCCGTGCCGCTCGCGGCGCATGGCACGGCTGGCAGCGAGCATAAGCGGCGGATCGCCGAGCTGCTCGAGATGGTGCAGTTGCCGGCCGAGTTCGCCCTGCGCTATCCGCATGAGCTCTCGGGCGGGCAGAAGCAGCGTGTCGCCATCGCCCGTGCGCTGGCGGTGGCGCCGCAACTGCTGATCCTTGACGAGCCGACCTCGGCGCTCGATGTGTCGGTGCAAGCCCGCGTCATGGATCTCCTCGTCAATCTCGGCCGGCAGCTCGGGCTCACCTACCTGTTCATCTCGCACGACCTCAGCCTGATGCGGAACTTCGCCGACACGGTCGGGGTGCTCTATCTCGGCAAAGTCGTCGAGACCGGCCCGACGGCTGCCGTCTTCGAGGCGCCGCAGCACGATTACACCCGGCTCCTGCTCGCCTCGGTGCCGGTGATCTCGGCCGAGGAAGAGGCGATGCGGCCGAAGATCCCGCTGATCGACGGGGAAATCCCGACCGCAGAACAACTCATCGCGCTCCGCGGCGGAGCGACACCAGTCTCCCAAAGGACAGAAAAATGATCAGAATTGGCATCGACGTGGGTGGCACCAACACGGACGCCGTCGTCATGGACGGCGCGACCGTCATTGCCGGCGTCAAGGCCGCCACCACCGCCGACGTGATGACCGGCGTGGTCAATGCGCTGAAAGCCGTGCTCGACGCCTCGAAGATGGATGCCTCGGCCATCGACGTGGTGATGATCGGCACTACCCACTTCACCAACGCCGTGGTGCAGCGGCGCGACCTCGCAAAGACTGCCGCGGTGCGCCTCGGCCTCCCCGCCACCGCATCGCTGCCGCCGATGGTCGATTGGCCCGAGGACCTGAAGGCGGCGATCGGCGGCGTCGGCTATCTGGCGCATGGCGGCAACGAGTTCGATGGCCGGGTGATCTCGCCGCTCGACGAGAAGGAACTGCTCGGCATTGCCGAGGACATCAAGTCCAAAGGCATCAACACCATTGCCATCACCTCGGTGTTCTCGCCGGTGACCGGCGAGTTCGAGAAGCAGGCTGGTGAAATCTTCGCCGAGGCCCTGCCCGGCGTCCACATCACATTGTCGAGCGATATTGGCCGCATCGGCCTGCTGGAGCGCGAGAACGCCGCGATCATGAACGCCTGTCTGCGCGACCTGTCGCGGCACGTGATCGAAGCCTTCCGCAAGGCAATCACCGAGACGGGGATCAAGGGCCGCTTCTACCTGACGCAGAACGACGGCACGCTGATGGATGCGGCGTTCGCCGAAAAATTCCCGGTGCTGACGTTTGCCTCGGGTCCGACCAACTCGATGCGCGGTGCCGCCTTCCTCTCCGGAGTGGCTGACGCGATCGTCGTCGATATCGGCGGCACCACCTCCGATGTCGGCTCGCTGCACAAGGGATTCCCGCGCCAAGCCACCGTGGCCGTGGAAGTCGGCGGCGTGCGAACCAACTTCCGGATGCCGGACGTGTTCTCGATCGGCCTCGGCGGTGGTTCGCACGTTGTCGACACTGACGGCGCCATCAAGGTCGGCCCGACCTCGGTCGGCTACCGCATCGTCACCGAGGCGCTGATCTTCGGCGGCAAGACCCTCACCACCTCCGACGTGGTGGTCGCCTCCGGCCGCTACGAGCTGGGCGACAAATCCAAGGTCGCGCACCTGACGTCCGCGTTTATCGCGCGCACTCAGGCCAGAATCATGTCGATGCTGGAAGATTGCGTCGAGCGCTCGCGGCTATCGCCGGAACCGCTGCCGGTGATCGTGGTGGGCGGCGGTTCGATCCTGGTCGACGGCCCGATCGGCGGCCTCGAGGTGATCAAACCGAACCACTTCGCCGTGGCAAACGCCGTCGGTGCCGCCATTGCGCAGGTTTCTGGCGAGGTCGACCGCGTCTACGCGCTGGCCGAAATCGGCCGCGATCAGGCGCTGGCCGACGCCAAGGAGCGCGCTACCGAGGCAGCCGTCTCCGCCGGCGCGCTCCGCTCGTCGATCGAGATCGTCGATGTCGAGGACGTGCCGCTGGCCTACCTGCCCGGCAACGCCACCCGCGTCCGCGTCAAGGCGGTCGGTGAGCTGCATGTCGGATAAGGGCTACCTGCTCAAGGAGAGCGACCTGCTGCCGCTGTCGATCGGCGCGGCCCTGCTCGGCACCGGCGGCGGCGGCAACCCGTATGTCGGCATGCTCCGCGCCCGCGAGCTGATCCGCAAGGGCGCCGAAGTTCGCGTGCTGCCGCTCGATGCACTGCCCGATGATGCCTTCGTCGGCGAAGTCGGCGGCATCGGGGCGCCGGTGGTAGGAGTCGAAAAGATCGAGGAAGGCGGCGAGTGCTATCGCGCCATGCGCGCCGTGGAAGAGGCCGCCGGGGTCAAGATCTCGGCTACCATCTCGGCCGAGATCGGCGGCTCGAACGCCCTCGAACCGGTGATCGCGGCGGCCTATGCCGGCCTGCCGGTAATCGATGGCGACGGCATGGGCCGAGCCTTCCCCGAAGTGCAGATGACCACCTTCTTCATCTATGGCGCGAAGGCCGCTCCGGCCGCCATCGCCGACGAGAAAGGCAATGTCGTCGTCTTCAAGGAGGTGATCGACATGTTCTGGCTCGAGACCTTCGCTCGCGGTGTCTCGGTGAACATGGGCGCCGCTGCCGGCCTCGCCATCGCCCCGATGGCGATGGAGTTCGTCCGCCGCACCGCTGTCCCCGGCACGGTGACGCAGGCCCTCAAGATCGGCCATACCGTGCTCGACGCCCGGCAGAAGCGGCAGAACGTGGTCGAGCGGGTCGTTGCCTCGACCGGCGGCAAGCTGTTCTTCACCGGTAAGGTCACCGATGTCAGGCGCGAACTGGTGGGCGGCTTCGCCCGCGGCCATGCGCACCTCACCGGCGTCGGCGATTGGGCCGGCTCGGAGGCGCGCATCGCCATCCAAAACGAGAACCTGGTGCTCTGGGTCGACGACGTCCCGGTGATCATGGTGCCCGACCTGATCATCAACCTCGAACTCGATACCGGCGAGCCGATCACCACCGAGGTGCTGCGCTATGGCCAGCGCATCGCGGTGATCGGGCTGCCGGTGCATGAGCTGATGAAGACCCCCAAAGCGCTGGAAATCGTCGGCCCCCAGGCCTTCGGCTACCCCGAACTCACCTTCAACCCGCTTCAGCCCCAGCCAGTCGTGGCCTGAGGCGAAAGGAACCGCAGCATGAAGTTTCTTCGCACCATCCATGCCGAGGACATGGAAGACATCGCTACCGGCGGCGCCATTCTCGGGACCGGCGGCGGCGGCGACCCCTATGTCGGCAAGCTGATGGCCCAGCAGGCGATCAAGCAGTACGGCCCGGTCAACCTCGTCGATATCGACGAGTTGCCCGATGACGCGCTGGTGGTCCCGGTCTGCATGATGGGCGCTCCCACGGTGATGACCGAGAAGCTGCCGCAGGGCGAGGAACTGATCAACGCCTTCCGGGCGCTTGAGCAGTTGCTGGGCCGGAAAATCGACGCCGTGCTCTGCGGCGAAGCCGGCGGCGTCAACTCCACGACGCCGTTCGTCGTCGCCGCAATGGCCGGCCTGCCGCTGGTCGATGGCGACGGCATGGGTCGCGCCTATCCCGAGCTGCAGATGGTGACCTTCACCATGCACGGTGTCTCGGCAACGCCGATGGTGCTGTGCGACGACAAGGGTAATTCGCTGGTGCTGGAAACCGTCAGCAATGCCTGGACGGAGCGGCTGGCCCGCGCCGCCACCGTTGAAATGGGCGGCTCGGCGCTGCTCGCCTTCTATTCGATGTCGGGAGCGGTGGCGAAGAAGGCGATCGTGCGCGGCACGCTGACGCTCTGCTCCGAACTCGGTCGCACCTTGCGTGAAGCCAAGGCCGGGCATGTCGATCCGGTCAACGCCATCGTCGACAAGCTCGATGCCGACGTGATCTTCCACGGCCGTATCAAGGACATAGAGCGCCGCACGGTCGGCGGCTTCGCCCGCGGCACCGCCCGCTTCGAAGGCGTCGAGGAGTGGAAGGGCCACAGCTTCCGGCTCGATTTCCAGAACGAGTTCCTGATGGCCGAACGGGATGGCGAGATCCTGGTGACGACGCCCGACCTGATCACCGTGCTGGACGCCGAATCGGGGCTGCCGGTGACCGCCGATGCACTGCGCTACGGCCTGAGGCTGAAGGCGCTGGCCATGCCGTCCAACCCGCAATGGCTGACGCCTGCCGGCATCGAGCTCGTCGGCCCGCGCTACTTCGGCTACGACACCGATTATCGCGAGTATTTCGGGCGCTGACGAGGAACCAAAACCGGGCCCCGCACGCGGGGCCTGGTCGTCGTAGCGATCAGAAGTGGAAGTTGACGCCGACGCGGACGGCCGAGCCGTCGATGTCGAACTCGTAGTTGCTGTAGCCCGCAACCTCGACGGTGCCGAAATTGGTGTAGAGATACTCGGCCTTCAGCGACACGCTGTCGGTCACCATGTACTCGGCACCGACGCCCGCGACCCAGCCGGTGAGGGTCTGGCTCTCATTGCTGACATCGAGGTTGGCGGCAGCGAGACCCGCGGTGCCGTAAAGCAGCAGGTCGCCGACGGCGAAGCCGAGGCGACCGCGGAGCGTAGCGAGGCCGTTGATCCCGTCGTCCTCGTTCCAGTGATCGGTGGTGCTGCCCTCGAGGATGCCGGCGGCTGATAGGTCCGCTTCGACGCCAAGCACGATGGAATCGAACTGGACGTTGTAGCCGGCCTGCATGCCGCCCTGCCAACCATTGAGGGTGGCGAGATCGGTGTCATCGCCATCGTGTGCGGCATCGAAATCGGCGTAACCGGCGTTGGCACCGATGTAGAAGCCGGTCCAGTCGCGGCTGGCGGTGACGATGGCCTGGTCAGGTGTGGGAACATAGAGGTCGGCAGCCGCTGCGGTGCCAGTGAGCAGCCCGGCGAATGCCAGGGCGGCGAAGATACGCGTAGTCATATAGACTCCAGTTACACTGAAGCCCCCCACCGCCGCTCCTCTATGGCGGCGAGGAATTTGTCAAGATCACCAAGGCGGTAGAGCGCTCTGCTATGGCACAGAATCAACACTCGATCGCTGGCCTGATCCTGGCGGGCGGACGCGGCCAACGCCTGGGCGGGGTGATCAAGTCCGAACTGGTGGTCGGCGGCATGCGCCTGCTCGAGCGCGTTGCAACGGGGCTCACAGGCTGCGCACCGGTGCTGGTGGCGCATGGACGAATCGATCCGACGGCGCTTCAGCTTTCACCCGATATGATCGCGGTGCCGGATCTCGACGGGGATTATGCCGGACCACTGGCGGGGCTGGCCGGCGCCGTCGCCCATATCAACAGCCTCAGCGCACCACCGGACCTGCTGGTCAGCGTTGCGGTGGATACTCCGTTCCTCCCCGCCGACTTCGTCACCCGCCTGGCCGACGAGCTGGCCGAAGGCCCAGCAGCGATCGCCGCCTATGGCGGACAGCCCTACCCCACCAACGCAATCTGGCGCGTCGCGCGATTCCGTGACCTGCCGGAGCGCGTGCGGGCGGGAACGGCGCCGCGGAGCCTCAAATCGCTATGCGCCGAGGTTGGCGGAAGCGTCATCGCATGGCCGCATCAGGCCCCCGGCGATCCGTTCGCCAACGTCAACACCCCTGAAGAACTGGATGTTTTGCAACGCCGTGCGGCTGTTGCCGGGGCTATTCGCAGCTGAGTTTCCAAGATCGGAAATTCGGGCTTGGCAAAGGAAATCAAAACCGCTACACGGGCGCTGCCTTCGCAAGAGGGCACGTGTTCCGCGGTAGCTCAGTTGGTAGAGCATTCGAC
>JAESFN010000952.1_pt1 | contig 17454 bp, 16 predicted proteins | sample 9269411 | NCBI WGS metagenome assembly JAESFN01 (sample SAMN14505399, study PRJNA617100) | algae metagenome | isolation source: Iphinoe sp. HA4291-MV1 and co-occurring heterotrophs from trail next to... | place: USA: Maunawili Falls, Hawaii | collected 2009-07-25
CTGGTCGCCGCTGATCCGGAAGCCGTCGAACACCGCCTCGGTGGTGTCGACCCCCTTGTAGCCCATCTTGTCGATCTTGCCGGGGATGGTCAGGCCGGGGACGACCTCGCCGAAGCCGCGGGGCTTGTCGACCAGGAAGCAGGTGAGGTTCTGGTGCGCCCGGTCGGCGCCTTCATCGGTCTTGACCAGCAGCGCGATCAGGCTGGAGCTGCCGCCGTTGGTCAGCCACATCTTGGCGCCGTCGATGACGAAGTCGTCGCCGTCCGCCTTGGCCCGGGTCTTGATCGCGGCCACGTCGGAGCCCAGGTCGGGCTCGGACATGGAGAACGCGCCGGTGATCTCGCCGGTGGCCATCTTGGGCAGGTAGTGCTGCTTCTGCGCCTCGGTGCCGTGATGCATGATCATGTACGCCACGATGAAGTGCGTGTTGATCACGCCGGAGACGCTCATCCAGCCCCGGGCGATCTGCTCCACGACCAGGGCGTAGGTCAGCAGCGACTCGCCGAGGCCGCCGTACTCCTCCGGGATGGTGAGCCCGAACAGGCCCATCTCCTTCATCCCGTCCACGATGTCCTGCGGGTAGGTGTCGGAGTGCTCCAACTCCTGGGCGTTCGGGATGATCTCCTTGTCCACGAAGGTCTTGACGGTGGACAGGATCTCCTGCTGGATCTCGGTGAGTCCGGCGGTCTGGGCGAGCTTGGCCATGCTTGTTGTTCTCCTGTTCGCGGCGGGGGTCAGCTCTCGGGCGGGGTCCAGCGGTCCCCGCGCACCATGCCGGCCGCCCGACCCTTGCCGGCGATCACCAGCGCCATCTTCCGGGACGCCTCGTCGATCATCTCGTCACCGAGCATCGCGGCGCCCTTCTTGCCGCCGGCCTCGGAGGTGCACCAGTCGTAGGCGTCCAGGATGTTCTCGGCGTGGTCGTAGTCCTTCTGCTCCGGGCTGAAGGTCTCGTTCGCCGCGTCCAGCTGGCCGGGGTGCAACACCCACTTGCCGTCGAACCCGAGGGCGGCGGACCGTCCGGCGACGCGACGGAAGCCGTCGACGTCCTTGATCTGCAGGTACGGGCCGTCGATGGCCTGCTTGTCGTGCGCCCGGGCGGCCATCAGGATCGACATCAGGATGTGGTGGTAGGCGTCGCCGACGTCGTAACCCGGCGGCTGCTCCCCCACGACCAGGGACTTCATGTTGATGCTGGCCATGAAGTCGGCCGGGCCGAAGATAATGGTCTCCACCCGGGGGCTGGCCTGGGCGATCTCGTTGACGTTGGTGAGCCCGAGCGCGTTCTCGATCTGCGCCTCGATGCCGATCCGGCCGACCTCGTAGCCCATGGTCTTCTCGATCTGGGTCATCAGCAGGTCCAGCGCGACGATCTGCTGCGGGGTCTGCACCTTCGGCAGCATGATGCAGTCCAGGTTGGCCCCGGCGCCCTCGACGACCTCGACGACGTCCCGGTAGGTCCACTCGGTGGTCCAGTCGTTCACCCGGACGACCCGGGTCTTGCCGTCCCAGCCGCCCTCGTTCAGGGCGGCCACGATGGTCTTGCGGGCGTCCGGCTTGGCCAGCGGGGCGCAGGCGTCCTCCAGGTCCAGGAAGACCTGGTCGGCGTTCAGCGTGCGGGCCTTGTCGATGAACTTCTGGCTGGAACCGGGTACCGCCATGCAGGACCGACGGGGGCGGTTGCGGTTCACGCTCACTGGTTGGCCTCCAAGCTCAGGCCGGGGCCCAGCGATACGGGCCCCGGTGACACGCACAGACTCGGGAGATGCTCGCACGCGGTCGACATTATCGCCCCGCGAGGTGACTCGATTCTCACCGATTGTGCACGCCTTTCACGCACTCCGGATACTCCCGACCAGGTCAGTTCTACCCGCAAGTAACCTGCCTCACCGCCCAACCCCGGCCGGCCGCACGCCTGGCCGATTGCGGCCGCACGCCTGGCCGACTGCGGCCGCACGCCTGGCCGACTGCCACCCAACCCGCTCCACCGCTCCACCGCTCCACCGCTCCACCGCTCCACCGCTCCACCGCTCCACCGCTCCACCGCTCCACCGCTCCACCGCTCCACCGCTCCACCGCTCCACCGCTCCAACGCTCCAACGCTCCAACGCTCCAACGCTCCACCATGATCATCAGGGCACCAGCGTGATTCAGACAGCGCTCAACAGCACTCATGCCCTGATGATCACCCGCTTGGCCGCGACGACCAGGCTGCGACGACCGGGGGGCGACTGCCGGGCGTGGCGCCCATCGGTTCGCGATCGCGACCGGTTTCGCCCCAACCGCTCTCACGACCGACACCGGGCGGGCACCGTCCGGAGATGCTCGACGGTCCGTTCCGGGGTAGCGAGGCGGTCGCGCGCGGGCGGGTCACGCCGGCACGGCTGCGCGGCAAAGGCTTCCGGCGCCTGTTCCCGGACGTGTACGTCCCCGCGTCGGTCGAGGTCGACCTGCGAGTGCGGTCCCGGGCCGCGTACCTGTGGTCGGACGGTCGCGGCGTGCTGTCCGGGTGGTCGGCCGCCGAGGCGCTGGGAGCGTCGTGCGCCCCGGCCGACGTCCCCGCCGAGCTGACCATGACCCACGAACACGTCCGGGCACCCCGCGGCGCACGGGTCGGCCAGGCCGAACTGCGCGACGACGAGGTGCGACGGCGTGGCGCCATCCGGCTGACCGGCCCACTCCGCACGGCGTTCGATCTGTGCCGCCGGGAACCCCTGGTAGACGCGGTCGTGGCGCTCGATTCGCTGGCCGGACGGTTCGGGTTCGAGCCGGCGGACCTGCTGACGTTCGCCGAGCGGTACCCCCGTGCCCGGGGTGTCCGGTCGCTACCCGAGGTGGTGACGCTGGCGAACCCACAAGCCGACTCGGCGATGGAGACCCGACTGCGGCTGATCCTCGTGCGCGGCGGGCTGCCACCGCCGACGGCGCAGTATCCGGTCGTCGATGAGCGAGGGCGCGTGGTGACCGAGGTCGACCTCGCCTACCCCGAGATCCTGGTTGCGGTCGAGTACGACGGCGCGGACCACTTCGCCGCCCCACAGGTCCTGCGGGACGGCCACCGCCTCACCCGGCTCGCCGCTCTGGGGTGGCGGGTTTACCGGTACTACGCGGCCGATGTCTACCGGCGCCCGGAGCGGATCGTCAACGATGTCCGACTGGCGCTGACCACCCGCGTCATTCCGCCGCGGCACCCGTCGCCACCCAACTCTCCATGATCATCAGGACATCAGCGTCGTTTCGGGCCGGGCAGAATCGCGCTGATGTCCTGATGATCATGAAGACAAGCGGGTGGGCGTGAACAGGTCAGGTGGGTGGGACGGCGATGGTGCCGGAGGAGATCGGCACCACCCGACCGCCGACCCGGGTGGTCACCGCCGCGCCGCCGGCCGCCTCCACCCGCAGCTCCAACCGGGACGGCCGGCCCATCTCCGCGCCCTGGTCGATCGTCACCTCGGACACGCCGTCCCCGGGCAGCAGGCCGAGGGACACCAGCCAGACGCCCAGCCCGACCGCCGCCGACCCGGTCGCCGGGTCCTCCGGCACACCCTCCCCCGGGGCGAAGAACCGCAGGTGGGCGGCGCCGGCCGCGTAGGAGACCACGGTCAGCCCGGTCACCCCGGCCTCGGCCAGCAGCGGAGCGGCGACCGGCACCGACGCGCGGGCCACCGCGTCCGGCCGCACGGCCAGGAACGCCCAGTCCACCCCGGCGCCGCACACCCGGGCCCGGGGGTCCGCGACGTCGTCGGGCGACAGGCCGACGAGCGCGGCGAGGGCCGACGCGTCCAGCACCGCACCGAGCGACGGGGCCCCGCCGGTCACCGCCGCCCCGTCCCGGGACACGGTCACCGGCAGCAGCCCGGCCCCGCACTCCTGGACCACGTCGCCGTGCCCGATGACCCCGTCCCGGGCCAGCACCCAGGCCACCCCGACGCTGGGGTGCCCGGCGAACGGCAGCTCGGAGGACGGCGTGAAGATCCGCGCCCGGTAGTCGGCCCCGGCCCGCGAGGGAGCCAGCGGGAACACCGTCTCGGACAGGTTGAACTCCCGGGCCAGCGCCTGCATCTGCCCGGTGCTCAGCGCGGCGGCACCGTGCACCACGGCCAGCGGGTTGCCCGCGAAGGGCGCGGGCGCGAACACGTCCACGACGTCGAAGCTCAGCGTCATGCGTCTACTGTCGCATCCGTGGGCATGGCGAGGGTGTTCGTGGCGCGGATGGTCGGCCTCGCCGTGTTCGGACCCGACGGCGAACGGATCGGCAAGGTCCGGGACGCGGTGGCCGCGCTGCGGGTGGACGAGCAGCCGCCCCGGGTGCTCGGGCTGGTGGTCGAGCTGCTGACCCGACGGCGGATCTTCGTGCCGATGCTGCGGCTCACCGCGATCGACCCGGGTGCGGTGACGCTGAGCACCGGGACGGTCAACCTGCGCCCCTTCCTGCAGCGGCCGAACGAGGCGCTGGTGGTCGGCCAGTTGCTGGACGCCCCGGTGCAGCTGCGGGAGTCCGGCGAGGCGGCGACCGTGGTGGACGCGGCAATCGAGCCGACCCGGTCCCGGGACTGGGTGGTCGGCCGACTGGCCCTGCGCCAGCGTCGCGGCCGGCTCTCCCGGCGCGGGCAGGTGCAGGTGGTGGGCTGGTCGGAGGTCACCGGGCTGAGCCTGTCCAGCACCGCCCAGGGCGCCGAGCAGCTGCTCGCGGTGTTCGAGGACATGCGGGCCACCGACGTCGCGGCCGCGCTGCACGAGCTGCCGGACAAGCGCCGGCACGAGGTGATCGACGCGCTGGACGACGAGCGGCTGGCCGACGTGTTCCAGGAGCTGTCCGAGTCCGACCAGCGCGACCTGCTGCGCCACCTGCACCCGGACCGGGCGGCCGACGTGCTCGAGGCGATGGACCCCGACGACGCCGCCGACCTGCTGGGCGAGCTCACCGAGTCGGAGTCGCACGAGCTGCTGGAGCTGATGGAACCGGAGGAGAGCGCGCCGGTGCGCCGGCTGCTGAGCTACTCCGCCGAGTCGGCCGGCGGCATGATGACCCCGGAGCCGCTGATCCTGCGCCCGGACGCCACGGTGGCCGAGGCGCTGGCCCGGGTGCGCAACCCCGACGTGCCACCGGCGCTGGCCAGCATGGTGTTCGTGGCCCGCCCGCCGACCGACACCCCGACCGGCCGCTACCTGGGCTGCGTGCACACCCAGCGGCTGCTCCGCGAGCCGCCGTCGGACCTGGTGGCCGGGGTGGTGGACGCCGAGCTGGCCCGGCTGCACCCGGAGGCGCCGCTGGCCGAGGTGACCCGGTACTTCGCGGCGTACAACCTGGTCTGCGGCCCGGTGGTGGACGAGGACGACCACCTGCTGGGCGCGGTCACCGTGGACGACGTGCTGGACCACCTGCTGCCGTCCGGCTGGCGGGACCGGGCGCCGGAGACCAACGGAACCGCCCCGGAAGCCAACGGAACCACCCCGGAGGCCAACGGAGCCGCGCTGGAGGTGCACGGTGGCTGAGCCGAACCAGGGCCGGCGGCTGGACCTGCCCCGGGCCGGTCGCTCGCCCAAGTTCACCCTCGACCCGGACGCGTTCGCCCGGCTCTCCGAGCGCATCGCCCGGTTCCTCGGCACCGGGCGCTTCCTGGCCGTGCAGACGGTGATCGTCCTCGCCTGGATCGCGATCAACCTGGTCGCCGTCGGGGTGTGGCGGTGGGACCCGTACCCGTTCATCCTGCTCAACCTGGCCTTCTCCACCCAGGCCGCCTACGCCGCGCCGCTGATCCTGCTGGCCCAGAACCGGCAGGACGACCGGGACCGGGTGTCGCTGGAGGAGGACCGGCTGCGCGCGGCGCAGACCAAGGCGGACACCGAGTACCTGGCCCGGGAGCTGGCCGCGCTCCGGCTGGCCATCGGTGAGGTGGCCACCCGCGACTACCTGCGCGGCGAGCTGGACCGGCTGGCCGACCGGCTACCGCCCCAGGAGACGAACCGGTCCACCCGCTCCCGCCGGCACTGAACGGCTTCACCGACTCCGCAAGTTAGGTTACCCTTACCTAACTTAGACATGCGGAGGTGACCATGGTGCTCACGAAGGTGACCGGAACATTGGCCGACCTGGCCGGCGGCGTGCTGCTCAGCCACGCGCGCGTCACGGAGGTCCGCCACCACTCACCGAGGTTCACCACGATCGAACTGGAGTCCGAGGCGTTCCGCTCCGCCACCTGGACCCCGGGCGGGAAACTGCAGATCCGGCCGGAGCGGGGCACCCTCGGCATGCGGACCTACACCCCCACCCGGTGGGACCGGGCCACCGGGACGACAGAGCTGATCGCGTACGTGCACGGTGACGGCCCCGCCGCCCGCTGGTTCCGTCAGGTGCGGACCGGGGACCCGTGCGAGGTGTTCGGGCCGCGGCGCTCCCTCGACCTGGGCGACGGGTCCGCCGGGACGGTGCTGGTCGGCGACGAGACCGGCATCGGGCTGGCCTGCGCGCTGCGGTCGCGGAACCCGGAGGCCCGGTACGTGTTCGAGGCGTCCGACCCCACCGAGCTGGCCGGCCTCCTCGCCGGGCTGGACCTGGCCGACCGGGCCACGATCGTGGCCAGGGACCCCGAACACACCCGGCTGATCGCGGCGGCCCGGGAAGCGGCCACCGACACCCCTTACGACCTGGTCCTCAGCGGTGACGCGGCCACCGTGCACGCCGTGCGACGCGACGTCCGGGGATGGCCGCGAGCACCCCAGCGGGTCCGGGCCAAGGCCTACTGGGCCCAGGGCCGCACCGGCCTGGACTGACCGCGCGGGACTGACCGCGCGGGAGCGCCGGGTCAGCGCAGCTTCTCGCTGATCCGGCGCAGTTCGGCCAGGTCACGGGCGTCCAGCCGGGCGGCGAAGTGCCGGGCCACGCCCTCCAGGTGGGTGCGGGAGGCGCCGCGCAGCCGGTCCAGCCCCGACTCGGTGAGGGTGGCCGCGACCCCGCGCCCGTCCTCGGCCACCGGGGCCCGCTCGACCAGCCCGGAGCGCTCCAACCGGTCGACCAGCCGGGTGATCCCGGAGCGGGACAGCAGCACCGCGTCGGCCAGCTCGGTCATCCGCAGCCGCCGCTCGGGCGCCTCGGCCAGCTGCACCAGCACGTCGTAGGCGGCCAACGTCAGCCCCGGGCCGGCGACCAGCTCCGCCTCCAGCGCCCGGGTCACCCCGGCGTGTCCGCGCAGGTAGGCGCGCCAGGCGGACAGCTCGTCGGGGCCCAGACGGGCCCGTGGCCCTCCCCCGGCTCCCGCCCGCTGATCAGCGGCGACCCTCGGCGACATGAGCACCGACTCTACGCCCGTACCATGGAGGACGATGAGCACCGCAGCACACACCAACACAGTCACGGACACTGACGTCCGGGCCGCGCTCGGCCGCGTCGAGGATCCCGAGATCCATCGGCCGATCACCGAGCTGGGCATGGTCAAGGACGTCCGGATCGATGCCGACGGCACCGTCGCGGTCGCCGTCTGGCTCACCGTCGCCGGCTGCCCGATGCGCGACACCATCACCAACCGGGTCAAGACCGAGGTCGGCGCGCTGGACGGCGTCCGCGCGGTCGAGGTCGAGCTCGACGTGATGAGCGACGAGCAGCGGTCCGAGCTGCGCAAACACCTGCGCGGCGACGCCAAGGAACCGACCATCCCGTTCGCCGAACCGGGCTCCCTGACCAGGGTCTACTGCGTCGCGTCAGGCAAGGGCGGGGTCGGCAAGTCCTCGGTCACGGTGAACCTGGCCGCCGCGATGGCCGCCCGGGGGCTCTCCGTGGGCGTGCTCGACGCGGACATCTACGGCCACTCGATGCCCCGGATGCTCGGCGCCGCCGACCGGCCGACCAAGGTCGACGACATGATCCTCCCGCCGACGGCGCACGGCGTGAAGGTGATCTCCATCGGCATGTTCACCCAGGGCAACACGCCGGTCACCTGGCGTGGGCCGATGCTGCACCGGGCCCTGCAGCAGTTCCTGGCCGACGTGTTCTGGGGCGACCTGGACGTGCTGCTGCTGGATCTGCCGCCGGGCACCGGTGACGTGGCCATCTCCTGCGCGCAGCTGATCCCGAACGCGGAGATCCTGGTGGTCACCACCCCGCAGCAGGCCGCCGCCGAGGTGGCCGAGCGGGCCGGTTCGATCGCCCTGCAGACCCGCCAGCGGCTGGTCGGCGTGGTGGAGAACATGTCCTGGCTGGAGATGCCGGACGGCGGCCGGATGGAGGTGTTCGGCGCCGGCGGCGGTCAGGCCGTCTCCGACTCGCTGAGCAAGGCGCTGGGCGCCCCGGTACCGCTGCTGGGGCAGATCCCGCTGGATCCCCGGCTGCGCGAGGCCGGCGACGACGGCACCCCGCTGGTGCTCAGCGCGCCGGACACGGCAGCGGCGAAGGCACTGTCCGGGGTGGCCGACCGGTTGACCACCCGCAGCCGCGGCCTGGCCGGGATGTCGCTGAACATCAGCCCGGTCCGCAAGTAGACCTCAGGCGGGGGCCAGGGCCGGCGCGTCGATCACCTCGTCCTTGGTCTCGCGCAGCGCGAGCACGCACGCGGTGCTGAGCAGGCCGAGCACGGCCAGGAACAGCCCGATCCCGATCCCGCCGAACGCCGCCGTGAGCGGGGCCGCCACCAGCAGCGGGGTGGCCCCGCCCAGGATGCCGGCCAGGCTGTAACCCATGCCGGCCCCGGTGTAGCGGTAGCGGGTCCGGAAGATCTCCGGCAGGTAGGCCGCCGCCGGGCCGTACGGGATGCCGACCACCCCGATCAGCAGCGCCAGCCCGATGAAGAAGGACGCCGCGTTGCCCGGCTGCATGATCAGGAAGGCCAGCGGCCCGACCACCACGGCGAGCAGGTTGCCCGCCAGCACGACCCGGCGCCGGCCGAGCCGGTCGGACAGGATCGCGGTGGCCACCACCACCGCCCCGAAGACCAGCCCGCCGACGATGCCCGCCGTGAGCACCGTCGGCCGGGACAACCCCAGCACGCCGACCCCCTTGGCCGATCCGCCGTAGCTGGTCAGGTACACCGTGCTGGTGTAGAAGAAGCCGAACACCATGGTCAGGGCGCCGCCGGCGAGCAGCACCTCCCGCCACTGGAAGCGCAGGGCGTCGGCCACCGGCAGCTTCACCGGCTCGTTGCTCTCCAGCGCCTTCTTGAACACCGGGGTCTCGGCGATCTTCAGCCGGACGTAGAGGCCCACCGCGACGAGCACGATGCTGACCAGGAACGGCACCCGCCAACCCCAGGCCGCGAAGCTCTCCGCGCTCATGGTCAGGGCCGTGATCAGGAACGTCGTGCTGGACAGGGAGAACGCGATGGCCGGTCCGAGCTGCGGGAACATGCTGTAGGTGCCGCGCTTGCCGTCCGGGGCGAACTCGGTGGTGAGCAGGGCCGCGCCGGCCCACTCCCCGCCGACGGCGAGGCCCTGCAGCGCCCGCAGCACCACCAGCATGATCGGGGCCGCCGCGCCGATCGAGGCGGCGGTGGGTAGCAGGCCGATGGCGAACGTGGACAGGCCCATCAGCAGCAGCGTGTAGATCAGCGTCCGCTTGCGGCCCAGCCGGTCGCCCAGGTGCCCGAACAGGATCGAGCCCACCGGCCGGAAGAAGAACGCCACGCTGAACGAGGCGAAGGCGGCCACCGTGCCCGCCGCCGGCCCCAGCGCCGGGAAGAACACCGGGGCGAACACCAGCGCGGACGCGGTGCCGTAGATGAAGAAGTCGTAGAACTCGATCGTCGTCCCGGCGAACGACGCGCCCGCCACCCGGCGCATCGGCACGTCCGTCGCGGTCCCGCTCTCCTCGTTCCGCTGGTTCCCGGTCATCCCGCCGCCCTCCACCTGAGACCGCTCTCAGTTCTCGCGCACGGTAGACCGCCGGATGTGCTCCCGGCCACAGCCGAATGGATGATCACGCCCTCTCATCTCCGCTGCGCGTCCGGCCGGCCGGGGCTAGCGTGAAGGCACCCGCCCCGTACCCGACGAGGAGTGTTCACGGTCTCCACTACCCCGCCACACCAGGTGAAGGTGGTCGTACTGCACGCGGACGACCGCCCGACGGGGCTGGCCGATCGGGTCGGCGACGGCGCGGAGATCGTCTGGGCGGACGCCGCCGGACTGCCGGCCGCGCTGGCCGGCGCGGAGGCGCTGCTGGTCTGGGACTTCACCTCGGACGCCGTCCGGGACAGCTGGGCGGCGGCCGGCGGGCTGCGCTGGATACACACCGCCAGCGCCGGCGTGGACCGGCTGATCTTCGACGGTTCGCTGGCCTCGGACGTGGTCGTCACCAACTCCCGGGGGGTGTTCGACACCCCGATGGCGGAGTACGTGCTCGGGCTGGTGCTGGCCTTCGCCAAGGACCTGCCCGGAACGCTGCGGCACCAGGACCGGCGGGAGTGGCGGCACCGGGAGACCGCGATGGTGGCCGGCACGGTGGCCGTGGTGGTCGGCGGTGGCCCGATCGGGGTGGCCGTCGCCGCCCTGCTGCGCGCGGTGGGGGTGCGCGTCCGGCTGGTCGGGCGGCGGGCCCGGGACGGCGTGCACGCGGCGGACGAGCTGCCCGGCCTGCTGGCCGACTGCGACTGGCTGGTCCTGGCCGCCCCGCTGACCGACCGGACGCGGGGGCTGGTGGACGCCGATCTGCTGGCCCGACTGCCGCCGACCGCCCGGCTGATCAACGTGGGCCGGGGCGCGCTGGTCGACGAGGACGCTCTGCTGGCCGCGCTGCGGGCCGGGCGGCTGGCCGGGGCGGCGCTGGACGTCTTCTGTGTCGAACCCCTGCCGAAAGGGCACCCTCTCTGGAGCCTTCCAGGGGTTATCGTTTCGCCACACATGTCCGGCGACGCCGCCGGCTGGCGGGACACCCTCGTCGACCTCTTCGTCGACAACCTCGCCCGGTATCGCGCCGGGCAACCACTGCGCAACGTGGTGGACAAGAAGTTCGGATATGTGAGGAGCCGCTGATGACCGCCACCACCGGTCAGGAGCCGACGGGCACGACCGCCGGCCGTCCCCCCGCCGATCTCGCGGATCTGACCGCCACCGAGCTCCTCGAGGGCTACCGGTCCGGGGCACTCTCCCCCGTGCGGGCCACCGAGGACGCGCTGGCCCGGATCGAGCGGCTGGATCGGCACGTCAACGCCTTCTGCCTGGTGGACCCCGACTCGGCGCTGGCGGCGGCCCGGGCCTCGGCGGAGCGGTGGCGGCGCGGTGAGCCGATCGGTGAGCTGGACGGCGTCCCGGTGTCGATCAAGGACGCGCTGCTCACCGCCGGCTGGCCCACGCTGCGCGGCTCGAACACGATCGACGAGTCCGGGCCGTGGCCGGTGGACGCCCCGTCGGTGGCCCGGGTGCGCGAGCAGGGCGGGGTGCTGCTGGGCAAGACGACCACCCCGGAGTACGCCTGGAAGGGCGTCACCGACTCGGCCCGGCACGGGGTCACCGGCAACCCGTGGGACCCGACCAAGACCAGCGGCGGGTCCAGCGGCGGCAGCGCGGTGGCCGTCGCGCTGGGTATGGGCCCGCTCAGCCTGGGCACCGACGGCGGCGGCTCGGTGCGGATGCCGGCCGCGTTCACCGGCACCACCACGCTCAAGCCGACGTTCGGCCGGGTGCCGATCTACCCGGCCAGCCCGTTCGGCATCCTGTCCCACGCCGGCCCGATGACCCGCACCGCCGCCGACGCCGCGCTGCTGCTGGACGTGATCTCCGGGCCGGACCCCCGGGACCCGTGGGCGCTGTCCATCGCCGGGCGGGACGCGGTGGACTGCCTGAACGACGGCGTCGCGCACCTGCGGATCGCCGCCAGCCGGGACTTCGGCTACGTGGACGTGCACCCGGAGATCGCGGCGGCCTTCGAGGCGGCGGTGGCGGTGTTCTCCGAGCTGGGCGCCGAGGTGTCCTTCGTGCACCCCGGGTTCGCCGACCCGATCGAGGCGTTCAACGTGCTCTGGTACGCGGGTGCGGCCAAGGTGGCCGAGCCGCTGGACTCGGCCGGCCGGGACCTGCTGGAGCCGGGGCTGGCCGAGATCGCCGAGGCCGGGGCCAAGTACACCGCGCTGGACTATCTGGGCGCGATGGCCATGCGCAACGAGCTGGGTGTGCTGATGGGGGCGTTCCACGCCCAGTACGACCTGCTGCTCACCCCGACCGTGCCGCTGCCGGCGTTCCAGGCCGGGGTGGAGGTGCCGCCCGGGTCGGAGTCGCCCCGGTGGACCAGCTGGACGCCGTTCACCTACCCGTGGAACATGACCCAGCAGCCGGCGGCCAGCGTGCCCTGCGGGTTCACGTCGGACGGCCTGCCCGCCGGGTTGCAGATCGTCGGCGCCCGGCACGACGACACCCGGGTGCTGGCCGCCGCGCACGCCTACCAGCAGGCCACCGACTGGCACACCCGCCGCCCACCCCTGCTGGACGCCTGACCGGGCGCGCCCCTCCGCCCGCTACCGGGCACCGCACAGCTTCCGTTGCTCGGCACAGATGTTGCGGCAGCTGTGCCGAGCAAGTGGAGCTGTGCGGCGGTGCGGGGTGGGCTGTGCGGTGGCGCCGCTCAGGTGGCGTCGGGGTCGATCGGTGGGCGTTCGCCGGCGGCCAGCGGGCGGGACGGTTCGGCGGCCGGATGCATCCGGGGCACCTCGCCCCCGTTACGCGGCGGGGTGTAGCCGTTGGGCTTGTAGTCCGGGCCGTCCTCGAACAACGCGTTCCGCACCATCCGCCGGGGGTCCTGGCGGCGCAGCCCGCGCAGCTGGTCGAGCGGCTCGCGCAGCTCCTCGATCGGCTTGCGGAGCTCCTCGAAGTCCGGCCCCAGCTCCTCTTTCAACTGGTTGCGGGCGCCGGTGGCGAAGTCCTTGACCTGCTTGAGGGTGCGGGCCAGCCAGGCCGCCGCCTCGGGCAGCCGTTCCGGGCCGAGGATGAACAGCCCGGCCACCAGCAAGACCAGGATCTCGCCGTAGCCGACGTTCTCGAACACGACTACAGACTAGTCCGAACGCAGGGTGGCGGTGACGGTCAGCGGTCGTCCCTGCCTGATGAGCGCCACAGGAACCTGCTCGCCGATCTCGTGCTCGCGCTGGGCCACGTCCAGCTCGTTGGGCACCCGGATGGCCCGGTCGCCCAGCCGGACGATCACGTCGCCCTCGATGATGCCCGCCTCGGCCGCCGCGCTGCCCTGCCGGACGTTCTGCACCTGCGCGCCGTCCTCGGTGCCGTCGGTGACGATCTTCGAGTTGATCCCCAGGTCGGCGTGCTTGACCACACCGGTGCGGATCAGCTGCTCGGCGATCTTGCGGGCGTCGTCGATCGGGATGGCGAAGCCGAGGCCGATCGAGCCGCCCTCACCGGCGGTGCGGATGGCGGTGTTCAGCCCGACCACCGCGCCGGTGGAGTCGACCAGCGGGCCGCCCGAGTTGCCCGGGTTGATCGCCGCGTCGGTCTGGATGGCGTCGATCACCGCGTTGGTGTCGGTGCCCTCCCCGTCCAGCCGGACCGGCCGGTTGACCGCGCTGACGATGCCGTCGGTGACCGTGCCGGCCAGCCCGAGCGGCGAGCCGATGGCGATCACCCCGTCGCCCACGGCCAGGTTCGAGGACCGGCCGATCGAGGCCACGATCGGGTTCGGCACGTTGACCTTGACCACCGCGAGGTCGGTCTTCGGGTCCCGGCCGACCACCCGCAGCGGGGCCCGCTGGCCGTTGTGGAAGGTGGCCTCGATGGTGGAACCGGACACCCCGACCGCCGGCGCGACCACGTGGTTGTTGGTCAGGATGTGCCCGTCGGAGTCGATCACCACGCCGGATCCGGTACCGCCCTGGTCGCCCAGCTTGATCTCGATGGACACCACGGCCGGCACCACCCGGGCGGCGATGTCGGCCACCGAGCCCGGCGGGCGCTCCTTGGCCGGGGCGGTGGAGGAGATCGACGCCCCGGGGTCGAGCAGCGCGGACGAGCCGTCGCTCACCCACTTCCCGACCAGACCGCCGAGCGCGCCGATGGCCAGCGCGATCACCCCCAGCAGGGCCAGCGCGGACGGTGCCACCCGCTTGCCGAACAGCACCTCGCGGGCGCTCAGCCGGGCCCCGGAGCGCCCCGGGCCGGAAGGCTCCGGGCGGGCGTCCACCGCCGGCGGACCCAACGACACCGGGGCGGCCGGGTCCCGCCAGGGGTCGCGGGAGACCTCGCTGTCCCAGAACGGGTCCGGGCGCTCACCGGCGTCGGTCGTGTGGCCGGGGGGCCGCTGCAGGTCGGTGCCGGGCCCGGTGGGCCGGCCGAAGGCGCTGGCCAGCGCGGGGTGCGGCGGCGTCACCTGGTCGAGGTGCGGCTCGCCGAGCCCGGACCGGCCGTTCGTGCCCGCCTCGCGGACCGGGGAGAACGCCCCGTCGACGCCGTCCGGCCGGCCGAACGCGGTGGCCGCCTCGGCCTGCACGGCCGGCCGCTCCAGCGGCCGGGGGGCCAGCCGGGGCGGCTCGTCCGCACCGCCGACGGCCGCGTTCGTGCCGGTGGCGTGGTCCGGACCGGCCGGGACCGGCACGGGCTCGTTCCCGTCGGGCTGGGCTTCGTTCATCGGCGGCCGGGCTCCTGGGGTTCACGACTGGTGCACGAGCGCCGGGTTCGGCAGCCGTTCGGCGATGCCGGGCGCTCTCCTACGCCTACCAGCCTGCCCTGCGGGGGGTGAAGTCCGCGTAGCCGGGGTGGGTCGGCCCTGTCTCTCAGCGGTACCGGCGACTCAGCGATACCAGCGACTCAGCGGTACCAGCGCTGGTGCGCCGGCTTGCGCACGCCGGAGACGCCCGGGGCGAGCACCACCCGCGCGGCCGGCACCGACTGGCCGGTGTCCCGGACACCGGCGTTGCGCTGCATCCGGGCGTCCGCCATGCCGGGCGAGAGCTGCGCCGCGCCGGGCGACGCGCCGCCGGCGGGGCCACCGGAGCCGGTCATCATCAGGGCGCCGAGCGCGAGGCCGGACACGGCCGCGGCGCCGCCGAGGCGCACCCGCCGGTCCAGCCGGGGGCGCGAGCGGACGGGCGGAAGCGGGCCGGTGGTGACCAGATCGCCGTTCGCGGCCACGGCCAGCCCGGCCGGCGCGGCCGGCAACTCGGCCAGGTCGGGAATCGCCCGCAGGCTGCTGAGCAGGGAGGACGACGCGGCCGGGGCGGAACCCGTGCGCAGCGCGAGCCGGGCCTGGGTCTGGGCCACGACCTCGCCGGCGCACTCCGGGCAGCCGGCCAGATGGGCCATCGCCCGCCGCCGGGCCGCCGGGGACAGCTCCTCGTCGACGAAGGCCACGATGGCGTCGAGGGCCAGATGCGACTGCCCCCACGCCGAACCCTTCGCGCCCGTCGAGGGCGGCCACCGGCCGTCGGTCATCCAGTGTCCTCCAGTGCCGCCACACCCGTCCGGCCGCTCAGCCGGTCGCCGAGCCGGTCACGGTCGGCCGCGGCCCGCCGCTCCAGGGAGGCGCGCAACGCCGCCCGGCCGCGGTGGATCCGGCTACGCACCGTACCCAGCTTGACCCCCAGGGTCGCCCCGATCTCCTCGTAGGACAAGCCCTCGATGTCACACAGTACGACGGCGGCCCGGAACTCCGGGGGCAACTCGTCGAGCGCGGCCTGGACCGCCGGGTCGAAGTGCGTGTCCGACCACACCTGCTCCGGCTCCGGACCGCCACCGGGCAGCCGGTCGGTGTCCTCGGGCAGGCCCTCCATCCGCAGCCGGGCGCGACGGCGCACCATGTCCAGGAACAGGTTGGTGGTGATCCGGTGCAGCCAGCCCTCGAAGGTGCCGGGCTGGTAGGAGGCGAGGGACCGGAAGACCCGGATGAAGGTCTCCTGGGTGAGGTCCTCCGCGTCGTGCCGGTTGCCGGTCAGCCGGTAGGCCAGCCGGTACACCCGGTCCGCGTGTTCGCGCACCACGTCGTCCCAGCTGGGCGGGGTCCAGGTGGACTCTCCGGGCAGCTGAGTCGTGACAGCGGGGTGAGCGACACTGGTGTGGTCGACCATGTTGGTCGGCATGCGGTGGTTCGCACCTCCTGGCGGCGGGTCGTGCCTAGTGGGGAACGCGCGGGGTGCGCTGTTTGTTCCGGTGTGACTGCATCGATCCGGCGACGGCCCACCGGTTCGATGGTTCCCACCCTCGCCGACGCCCCTGGGGCGGTGGTGAAATCCCGCTGAGAAGCGGGTAAGAACCTGAAACCGCCGAATCGACGCCGGCGGATACGTGATCACACCCCGGACCGCCGGTAACCTCTGCTCGTGCACGGTGACGGCGGTCAGCCCGCTCTTGACTACCCGGAGAGCTGGGCCGATGAGGACGAGGCGCTGTACGAGGCCCGGGCCGCCGCCGACGATCTGGGCGGCGAGCCGGTCTCCCCCGGCACCGGGGCCGCGCTGCGGTTCCTGGCCGCCGCGGCGCGCGCCCGCTCGGTGGTGGAGATCGGCACCGGCACCGGGGTGAGCGGGCTCTACCTGCTGCGCGGGATGGCCCCGGACGGCGTGCTGACCTCGATCGACGCCGAGCCGGAGGGCCAGCGCGTCGCGCGGGCGGTGTTCCTGGCCGACGGGTACCCGGCCGGCCGGTTCCGGCTGATCAACGGCATGGCCATGGACGTGCTGCCCCGGCTGGCCGACGAGGCCTACGACCTGGTGTTCGTGGACGCCGCGATCGCCGAGTACCCGCGCTACCTGGACGAGGCCCAGCGGCTGCTGCGCCCGGGCGGGGTGGTGGCGTTCTACGGTGCGCCCGCGGCCGGCGAGGTGGAGCGGCGGCACACCGGCCAGGACGCGCACGCCATGCGCGAGGTGCTGCGGATCGCCCGCGAGGACGACCGGCTGGTGTCGCTGCTGCTGCCGATGGGCGAAGGCCTGCTGCTGGTGGCCAAGACCTGACCCGTGGGGGCTGCCTAGCTGGCGGTGACGCCCTTGCCCAGCACCACGACGCCGCCGGAGCTGACCGTGTAGCGCTCGCGGTCCAGGGCCAGGTCCACGCCGACCTGGGCGCCGTCCGGGATCACCACGTTCTTGTCCAGGATGGCCCGGCGGACCACCGCCCCGGCCCCGACCCGGGCCCCGGGCAGCAGCACCGAGTCGGACACCTGGGCCCCGGCCTCCACCCGCACCCCGGAGCTGATCACCGACCGGGCCACCAGGCCGCCGGAGATGATGGTGCCCGGGCCGACGATGGAGTCCTCGGCCCGCCCGGTGTGCACGAACTTGGCCGGCGGCAGCGGCGGGGTGGCGGTGCGGATCGGCCAGCGCGAGTTGTACAGGTTGAAGATCGGGTGCACGGACACCAGGTCGGTGTGCGCGTCGTAGTAGGCGTCCAGGGTGCCCACGTCCCGCCAGTAGCCGGAGTCCCGGTCGGTGGCCCCGGGGACCACGTTGTCGGCGAAGTCGTACACCGCCGCCTCCCCGTCGCGGACCAGCCGGGGGATGATGTCGCCGCCCATGTCGTGGTCGGAGTCGCCGTCCT
>JAESFN010000953.1_pt1 | contig 17382 bp, 17 predicted proteins | sample 9269411 | NCBI WGS metagenome assembly JAESFN01 (sample SAMN14505399, study PRJNA617100) | algae metagenome | isolation source: Iphinoe sp. HA4291-MV1 and co-occurring heterotrophs from trail next to... | place: USA: Maunawili Falls, Hawaii | collected 2009-07-25
GCGGGTCGGGTGTAAGCATGCGCACCAGTTAGCGCAACGAGGCGTGGCGGCTAGCTGCCGTTCACCCCGAGCATCCAGTTCAGGACGAGCCGCCAGTCGGTCATGCGGATCGGCGTGCCGTGCGAGCCGGTGTTGAACAGCGCGAACTTGACCGGATAGTTGGGGTCGAGCTGCTTGAACTTCTTGAAGAAGGCCTCCTGGGTCTTCCAGTTGAGCACGATGTCGCCGGTGCCGTGGCCGAGATAGACCGGGACCTTCCGCTTGAACGCGGCGGTCTTGAAGAAGTCGTCGTCGCTGGTCGAGCCCATGAGGATGAAGCCGTCGATGTGCTGCGCCACCTCGTCGTCCTCGGCGAGGCCCCAGCAGATGCGGCCGCCAAGCGACCCGCAGGCGACGAAGATCGGCGCCCCGGGCGAATTCGCTGCGTACTTCATCAGGAGAACCTTGGCCTGGGCGACGCCGCGGGCGTTGAGATTGGGGAACTCCCCGGAGAGATAGACGCCGCCGTTCCGCGCCATCAGGTTTTTGATGCGATTGAAGTTCCCGCCGAACATTCCGTCATTGGCGCCCTGGCCGCGGTTGCCGCCGCGGCCGTGGACGTAGAGCACCACCGCCTTGGCGCCGCCGTCGACCGCGCCGACGGCGATATACTGGACGCTGACCCGACCGTCCTTGGCGGTCATGTCGCGCTGGGTGGACGTCACCTCGAGCGAGACGTATTCGGGCTTCGTCTGCTTCTCCGGGACGATGTCGCGCTCGTAGAGGTCGCGGCTCTCGACATAATCGACCTTGACGTAGTCGCCGCCATAGGAGGTGGCGAGGACGCCGGGGTAATCGAACAGGTCGTCCTTGAACGGCGCGAGCCTGTACGCCGCCATGGCCGGCGACAATGACAGGACGCAGGCCGCGACAGCGGCGAGGCAGAATCCGAACTTCACCGAAAGGCCTCCATCGAGCCCCAGCCATCGCCCCATGAGCCGGTTCTGCCGGATATTTCGGCGCGCGTCACCCCTCCACGAGAATCGGCGTCGTCGGATGCAATTCGAGATAGTCCCGGCGGTGCGCCTCCCCTTCCATCTCAACGATCCGCCGATAGGCCGTCACCGGCAGCCATTCGAGGCGATCGAGGAGGAGTGCCGCTCGCGGCGCAGCCGAATCGGGATCGGCAAATGCCGCGAACAAGGCGTCGCGGATCCGGCCGGCCCGCGCGGTGGCCGCCTTCGCGGTCACCAGCGGCGGCGCCGGCGCGGCCTCGGTCTCCGCCAGACGGCGCATCCCGTCCAGCGCAGCAGGCCGGTGGACGGCGAGCAGCGCATGGAGGACGCAATCGATCGCCATCACATCGGCCGCGCGAGAGCGCAGCAGGTCGAGGCTGGCCAGATGCGCGCCCGTAACCCGCACCGCGCCAAAGAAGCGACCCCGCTCGGCAAGAGGCGCGACAAGGGAGCGAAGTGCGTTGACGCCGGAATGCGAATTGAAGCCGTTGATCGCGACGGTCGCTCCGCGCAGGTCGTCCAGCCGCGTCGCAGGGCTGTCCTCGCGCACCATCACGAAGCTGCGGTAGCGGCTCCCTTCGCAACCCGGCGCCGCGTAGGAGGGCGTGGCGAGCGGCACCAGGCTTCCGGCGAAGCCAGAGACGAGGTCGTAGCCACAGCATTGCGCGAGCAGAAGGTCCGGATCGCAGAAGACGCCGGGTATCGCCACGTTCCGCGCCAGGCTCACCGGTGCATCGACCCCGGCATCATCGAGATGCGAGGCGACGATGGTCCACAGGGCGTCCTCCGCCCACGTGGTTTCCGGCAACGCGTACCAGGGCAGGCAGGCGGTCGCCATGTCGCGGCCCTCCCGACCGCTGGAGATACTGGCCCCGCGACAGCGACCCGAGCGCCTCAGTTCCGGCTGATCGCGGCGGTCGCCGCCCCCATCCCGACCAGGCACCCCGCCCCGGCCCGGTTCAGCCAGCGGAGCACGCCCGGCCGGCGGATGCGGAGCCGGAGCTGGTCCGCGGCCAGCGCATAGACCAGCGCGTTGACGGTGGCGAGCGCGACGAAGGTCGCCTCCATGATCACCAGTTGCGGCAGGAGCGGCGCCCCGTGATCGATGAACTGGGGCACGAAGGCGACGAAGAAGGCGATGCTCTTGGGGTTGAGCGCGGTGACGACGAAGGCATGGCCGAAGATGGCGCGGGCCGGCGCCGGGGCGGTCTTCTCGACGTCCGGCAGTTCCGGCTCCGAACGCCAGAGGCGGATACCGAGATAGACGAGATAAGCCGCGCCGATCCACTTGAGCAGGGTGAAGGCGGTGGCCGAGGTGAGAAGCAGCGCGCCGAGCCCGGCGAGCGACAGCGTCATCGCCGTGAAGTCGCCGAGCGCCACGCCCGCGGCCATGGCGACGGCAACCCGCTTCCCTTGCGTCAGCGCGTAGCTGACCACGAGCAGCACCGTCGGCCCCGGAATCAGCAGGAGCACGATCGATGCGGCGACAAAGGCGAGCCAGGTGGCGAGATACATGACGGCTTCCTCGCGGTGTTCGCGGAAGGAAGCCGCCTAAACCCCTCCGGCGTCAAGCCCCGCAAGGGGGCCGCGCCGGGGCGGTCGTGACGCCCGGCCTATCGCCGGCGGAACTGGGTCTGCCGGCGGGCCGCCGAAGGCGGGCCGCCGCTCTCGCCCTTGTGGCGGAAATTGATCCGCCCCTTGTCGAGATCGTAGGGCGTCATCTCGACCCTCACCCGGTCGCCGGCGAGCGTGCGGATATGGTGCTTCCGCATCTTGCCGGCGGTGTAGGCGAGGATGACGTGATCGTTGTCGAGGGTCACCCGGAAATTGCCGTTGGGCAGCACCTCGGTGACGGTCCCCTCGAATTCGAGCAGTTCTTCCTTGGCCATGGGAACTCCTTCTCCAACCGGCTAGACCGCCGCGGCGCCCTGCTGCCGGCGCGGCTTGCCGAGAAACCCGATCGCGGCGATGTCGTCGCCGCCATGGTGACGGGTCGGCCCCTGGCGGTTCTGGCTCTGCTTGTTGCCGTGGGCGGGCCGGCGCTTGCCGCCGGGCCGACCCTGGGGCGGCCGCTCCTGGCCGTGACGGCCCTGGGCCGGCTGATCACGGCCGGGGCGACCCTCGGCCTGGCGTTCCTGGCGTTCGCGGTGCTGGCGCGGCTCGCCCTGCCCCGGGCGGCCTTCGCCGCCGTTGCGGCGCCGGCGACGTCCCTCGCGGCGCTCGGGACGCTCGGCGTCGGTGGGGATCGGCGCGGCCGCGACCGGAGCCGCGGAGCCGTCACTGGCGGTGGCCGGGATCTGAAGCCGGATCGCACGCTCGATCGCACGGAGGAACGGCACCTCGTCGGGCGAGCAGAACGAGATCGCGACCCCGTCCTTGCCGGCCCGCGCCGTCCGCCCGATGCGGTGGACGTAGCTCTCCGGCAGGTTGGGGAGGTCGTAGTTGATCACGTGGCTGATGCCGTCAACGTCGATGCCGCGGGCGGCGATGTCGGTGGCGACGAGGGTCCGCACCTTGCCGCTCCGGAAGCCCGCAAGCGCGCGTTCGCGCTGGCCCTGGCTCTTGTTGCCGTGGATGGCGTCGGCGCTGATGCCCGCGGCATCGAGCCCGCGCACCACGCGGTCGGCGCCGTGCTTGGTGCGGGTGAAGACGATGGCGCGCTCGACGCCGGCCTCACCGAGGACCTCGGCGAGCAGGCCCGGCTTGCCGGCGCGGCCGACATGGATCGCGCGCTGCGCGATCCGATCGACCGTCGACGCCGGCGGGGTGACGCTGACCCGAGCCGGGTTGCTGAGCATCTCGCCCGCGAGCGCGGCGATCTCGGGCGGCATGGTCGCCGAGAAGAACAGCGTCTGCCGGTCCTTGGGGAGCCGGGCGACGATCTTCCTGATGTCGGCGATGAAGCCCATGTCGAGCATGCGGTCGGCCTCGTCGAGGACGAGCACCTCGACCCAGTCGAGGGTGACGGCGCGGTTCTTGAGGAGGTCCATCAGCCGCCCCGGGGTGGCGACCAGGATATCGACGCCGCCGGCGAGCGCGCGGACTTGCTTGCCCATCGGCACGCCGCCGATGGCGAGCGTCGCGCTCCGCTTGAGATGGCGGCCATAGGTCCGGAAGCTCTCGAGAATCTGCGCGGACAGTTCACGGGTCGGGCTGAGCACGAGGACGCGGCAGCTCTTCGGCGCCGGACGGCCCTCGCTCGCGGCGAGCCGGTTGAGGATCGGCAGCGCGAACGCCGCCGTCTTGCCCGTGCCGGTCTGCGCGATGCCGATGAGGTCGCGCCCGGAGACGACGACCGGAATCGCCGAGGCCTGGATCGGCGTCGGCTCGGTGTAACCTTCTTCGGTAAGCGCACGAAGGATGGGCTCGGCGAGGCCGAGGTCGGTAAAAGTCATTGGTATGCTTCTGCTTTCTGAATCATGCAGCCGGCCGCCCGGCAGGATGCCGGCGACAATGGTGCGGGTCCGTCGAGGACATCCCGCGTGGCCTGGGCTGTCGATTTGTCTGGGAGTGAGCAGGCCGAAAACCGGGTGCCGGATCTCGTGCAACGCGGCCTGCGTTCGGGTCAATGCCCGATGGTCATATAGGGGCGTTCGAATCCGTAAGCAACCGGAAATCCCGCACCGCACAAAGAAACCGGATCAGACGCCCGCATCCTCGCGGACGCGGGGATAGTCCGCGGCCTCGTAGAGCCGGCGCATGGCATGGCGGTCGAAGCGCTCCTCGCCGACCTCGAGGGTCGCGAAATTGAGGGCCGCCGGATCGAGTTCCTCCATGGCGAACGCTATCGCGTCAGCCGCGGCGTCGAAGCGCCGGTAGTTCATCTTCCTGTTATGGGCCGCGGCGCCAAAATAGAGTTCGGCCGAAGCCGCATAGTCGAAGCGATGCATGCTCTGTCATCCCGCGGCTTCGCGCGCCATGAACGAGGAGAGCTGGTCTTCCGAAACCACGCGTTCGGTCTTCTCCAGGGGGCTCTTGATGCGGTATTGGAACTCACCGCCCTCGGCAGGCAGCAGCCTCACCACTTCGAACGCATCGTTCGGGGCCGACACCCGCACCCGGCTGAAGTATTTTACCCGCTGGCCGACGCCGAATTTATGATTTTTCATCACGGTAATTTAGCGATCCGATCGCCGACTTACAACCAAAACGACAAGATTATTTGCCGCAGCGGTCGAAGGCTCCGATTTCACACGAATACGATTTGCCGCGACGCGAACTTCTGCCGTCCGGCGTCTAGACTAGTGGAGCGAATTTGACATTTGAGTCCCCTGTGCAAAGCCCGCTCTCAAATGTCATATTCAAAAGCTCCACTAGATTCATATAGTTCCTCGTGGTCCTCTTGACTCTGACATGGGCGCTCAGAGTCGATGCAACGAGCCGTGAATGTCGCAGTCGGACCACCAGTGTCTGGATCCGGATGCCTACGAGAGCAGAGCGACATGATTCCGACGGTGCGTGGTCTATCCGTACTTGTAGCTGTCGTGGCGGTGGCGCCTTGCGGCCACGCCTGCGCGCAGGACTACGCGACGTATCGCGTTCTCGATACCAGGGTGATCGAGGACATGTGGACCAGTACGGGCCAGAAGGCGGCACTCCTGTCGCCTGACGGCGGCCGGCTCCTTTATCTCAACGGCCGCGAATTCTGCCTGCTGGCGCCGTCCCAGATCGGCCCTTGGGCGGACATCGCCTGCGGGCAATCCACGCCCGAAAACCGTCCCGGCGAAGCCGTCGACATGATATGGTCGCCGGCCGCAAGTCAGCTTGTGATGCCAACCTACACCGATGCCTTCCTGCGTTTCAAAGACACGGACATCCGGCTCTTCGATCCGACGACGTTCACCGTCAGGAATCTCACCGACGAGGGCTTCGAAGGCAGCCTTCTGAGGCCCGCTGGGCCGACGAACCTCGATGTCCTCGCCCGGTGGATCGACAACGACACCATCGCCTTCGTCCGCTATGCGATCCCCGCCGGAGGTGCCTCGCAAGGCGTGTCGACAAGCCTCATGACGATCGACGTCGCGGGCGGCGTGCCTGAACGCACGTTCGAATTCGACTCGATTGACGGGGTGCGGATCTGGGCCATTGCGGTATCGGCGGATGGGAGGCAGATCGCCTATAGCGTCGCGAACAAGGACGATGCCGACGAAGCCGGCATCTACCTCCTCGACCTTGGGGAAAATACACCGAAGCGCGTGGCGGCGATGCGCGACGTCGGCGAGCCTCCGACCGGTCTGGCCTTCTCCGCCGACGGAAAATTCCTTCTGCTGCTCGCGCCGAATTCCGACGGTCTCGATGCGAACGTCCTGGACCTCGCGGCCGGCACCACTTTGCCGGTCGATCCTCTCCAGAAAGTCGTCGCGGCAGCGTGGTCCCCGCGCGGGTCGGCGCTGGCCTACATCACCTACGACCGCACCAAGGCCGACATGCCCGGCGGCCTGTTTCTCGCCGACGCACCCGGCAAGCCGGGCCGGTTGCTCATCGGCGGAGCGTTCTTCCCGACGGTCTGTTGCGGCCAGATGCCGTTCACCTGGGCCTCGAACGACACCCTGATCCTCGCCCGGCTTGGCGACGACATGGGGAGCGTGTTGTTCGTCCGATTGGGCAACGACCCGTAAGCTGGCTGGAACGGCATGGTTTGCCGCAGGGCGAGGCGCCTATGCTCGGAGCGCGGCCGCCGCCTCGGCGCCGATGATCGCGACCTGCGTCCTGTAGGTCCGCGACTCGCCCGGCTGAAGCACGATGAGTTCACCGGCCGCCCTGACGGCATCCCGCCCGAAGCCGTTGGTGCAGGGCTCGATGCCGACCGCATACTGCCCCTCCCCCATCATCCGCCACTCGATGTAGTTGGGCATGACGCGATGGTCGTAGCGGACGCTGAGGCCGGTGCCGCCGAAGAGCCGCGGGTTAAAGATCGCCACTTCCACCATCCCTTCGGCATCGGGCACCATCCGATGCTCGAAGGTCTGCTGCACCCAGTTGCGTTGCGGCGCGATGAAGCGCGACCAGCTCGTCCGGTCGTCGACGTCGGCGGTGCCGAACAGAAGTCGCGGCGGCCCCGCCACCGGCGCGATCAGCTCGGCCCCCTCGTCGACGAAGGGGAAGCCGGCGTTGATGTGGTAAAGGAGCATGTGCTCGACCGGCAGGTAGCCCCGGTTCTCGACCACGTCCTCCATGCTGAACCATGACGCGCCCAACTCGGCGCGGTAGGTGCGGGTCATCACCAGGTTCTCGCCATAGGTCTGCGCCTGTGTGACCTTGCCGACCGCCTCGAGGATGCAGCGCTCGCCCTCCCAGCGCTCGCCGAAGCTGACCAGTTCCGCCGGCGTCAGCGCCGCACGGTCATGGACCCCGTAGCGGTCGGTCGGCCGGGCGGGAAAATTGTAGTGGGCGACCGAAGCTTCCTCCGGGTTCCCGATGTGGAGGAGGCCGCAGGTGTTGTTGAAGCCGCCGAGGCCGGCCCGGAGCCAGCCGAAGCCGCCCTGGTCCTCGAAGTACCACGGACCCGGGAGCAGCGTCGGCGGCATCCAGCCGAGCGAGGCGCCGCGGTAGTCGGCCCGGCCGACATCGAAGCCGCGGTCGACGCCGATCTCGAAGCTGAGCCCCGTGCCGGTCCGGAACTCGACCAGCCGCACGCCCCGCGAGGGGCCGTTGTCGGACGCGATGAGCCGCACCCCGCCGACCTGCGACAGGTGGCCGACCCGGCGGCGCAGCTCCGCGGCGGACAGCGAAGATCCGTAGAGCTCCATGATCCCTCCCTATGTTACCGGTAGAATAGCGAGACGCGCAGACTGGACGCAACGCCGGGCATTGGGGTCTAATCCGCGCCGACGCTCCTCCATTCGAAAAAGGCTTCGCGTGGCGACCAGCAGCAAACCGCAGAAAGTCGGCTTCGGCGCCACCATGGCCGAGGTCGCCGCGCTCGCGGGCGTCACCAAGATGACGGTCTCCCGCGTCGTCCGCCAGCCGGACAAGGTGAACCCCGAGACGCGCGAGCGCGTCACCGCGGCCATGGCGAAGCTCGGCTACGTGCCCAACCGCCTCGCCGGCAGCCTGACCGCCGGCTCGACCGGCCTCGTCGCGGCGATCGTGCCGACGCTTCGCCACTCGCTCTTCGCCGATACGCTCGAGGGGCTGTCGGATGTGCTGTCCGAAGCCGGGCTCGGGCTCTTCGTCTCCTCGAGCACCTACCGGACCGACGTCGAGGAGAGCCAGATCCGCTCCATCCTCGAGCGGCGCCCGGACGCGATCGTGCTGACCGGCCTCACCCACACCAAGGCGGCACGCAATCTCCTCCGTGGCTTCGGCATCCCGGTGGTCGAGACCTGGGAGACGAGCGACGAGCCGGTCGACATGGTGGTGGGCTACTCGAACCGCGAGGCGGCCCATGCCATGACCGCGGAGCTGATCCGCTCCGGCTACCGCCACATCGCCTTCGTCAACGGCCCGGCCGACAACAACGAGCGCGCCCGTCACCGCGCCGAGGGGTACCTCGCCGCCATCGCCGAGGCGGGCCTCGCCGCACCGCCCATCCACGTCGTCCACGATGAGGCGGCGATCCGGCCCGAGACCGGCGCCAAGGCGATCCGCATGCTCCGCCAGCAGGCCGACATCGACGCGGTCTTCTTCACCAGCGACGTGTTCGCCGTGGGCGCCATCCTCGCCTGCCGCGAGCTCGGCATCGACGTGCCGGACCAGATGGGCATCGCCGGCTTCCACGACCTCGAGGTCGGCCGCGTGGTGACCCCGACGCTGACCACCGTCCAGGTGCCGGCGATGGAGATGGGCCGGAAGGCCGGCCACATGATCCTCGCCCGCCTCGCGGGGAAGCGTACACCGAAGCAGCGGCAGGACCTCGGTTTCAGCATCATCTCCCGTGAAAGCACGCGGCGCACAGGCTGAGGTGGAGGAATGGGAAGCCGCACAATAAGGTGGCATGACTAATCGCCGCAAATTGCCGGGGGGCTCCCGCAATTCAGGATCTCGCAAATTCGCCAGACGAGTGGCTGGCGCTCTGCCGCCGACATCGCGGCGACGCGACTGCGTTGCTGAGCATGAATCGATGCGACGGCGCGTGGTTGGCTGCGGGATTCTCGGTCGAATGCTGCCTTAAGGCGGCCATCATGACCAAAGAACGCCTGAACAGATGGCCAGACAAGGACGCCGCGCCGGAATTGTGGACGCACGATCTGAGGGCGCTGTTCAAGCGACTTGGGATTGATCCTCTCGGGCTCGATCCGCGGAGCCCTGTCGCACCGTCGCTCAAAATGGTGCTAGATTGGCGGCGATCGCACGGCTACGCGGTTGGAAAAGTCCCGGCAAGATACGCAAGAGACATCTGTTCCGCCGCGTTTGGCCCAAACGGAGTGATCGAATGGATAGCCGGCCTGTATCGGCTGAATATCTGAAGGCGGGCGGAGACTATCTCGATTCGCTTCGGACGCTTGGGCTCACTCCAAACTTTTTGGGTTGGGGATGGGACATCTCGGCCGGACAGTGGGTTCTGGTCTTAGTGACTTCGATTATCAATGCAGGCGGACCACTTGCCTTGAACAAACTTCTCTTTCAGGCATACAGCGCAAAAGCAACTCCCAAAGAGATTTCACCTTTCATTGTCCGCATTTTCAGCCCTGAAATCATTCCGAACGAGTTCTATTTCCTTGGTGAGAAAAATCTCAGAGCACACAAGGTGAACGAGAAGCCGAATATTGATCTGCCACCGATAAGAAACTTCCAGCTCACGTTCATGGATATCGAGTTGGAGATGGTGAACAGCTATCAGAATCGCCCCGTCCGGAAACTCAAGTATCAGGAACGGAGGCGGCTATGGGATCGATTCAAGTCCAACGTCGAGCGGCTAGCGGCCTAAAGGCATCTACTTGTCGCGACTTGCTTCTCATCGAATTGGACCGGGCTCGTCGCCGTTCCCAGTGACTTAGTTTTGGGGCCCTCTTTCGCGCTAAAGGTGAAGGTATGGCCACGTCTATTTCCTCCTCATTTCCGACGTTTCGCTAACGCCAAGCGCGTGCATTTGGCTGACTATTGACAGCGCCTACGTTACCGGTAACATACCGCAATCCGATGCCAGATCGGGTGAAGCAGCGCCGCGGCGGAGATGCGGCGCACAGGGAGGAAACACGATGCTGAAGACATTCCTGGCGGCCGCCAGCGCGGCCGTCATCGCGACCTCGTTCGCCCAGGCGCAGGACAAGCCGACCATCGGCCTGATCCAGATCGACCTGTCGAACCCCTTCCACCTCGGCGAAGTCGACGGCGCCAACGAAGCGGCGCGGCGCGCCGGCTTCGAGCTGGTGGTGACGAGCGGTGAAGGCGACGTCACCAAGCAGATCCAGGCGATGGAGAACCTGATCAATCAGGGCGTCGACGCGATCTCGATCAACTTCATCGACTCGGCCGCTTTCGGGCCGACCATGGCGAAGGCCGCCGCTGCCGGGATCCCGGTGATCTGCCTCCACTCCAAGATCGACGGCTGCGCCGCCACGCTCGGCTTCGACGAGCGCTACACCGGCAAGATCGTCGGCGAGTATGCGGCGGAGCTGCTCAAGGCCCGCTACAATGGCGAGGTCAAGGGCGAGGTCGCCAACCTCCAGGGTCTGCTCGGCCAGGGCCTCAACACCGACCGTTCCGGCGGCTTCACCGACGTGATGGCGCAGTATCCGGGCGTCAAGGTCGTGGCGCAGGAGCCGACGAGCTGGGATCCGACCAAGGCCGTCTCGATCACCGAGAACTGGATGACGGCCTACCCCGATCTCGACCTGATCTACGGCAACAGCGACAGCCTCACCGTGCCCGCCGCGGGCGTCGTCGATCGTGCCGGCAAGCAGGAGCAGGTGCTTCTCGTCTCGGTCGACGGCACCGAGCCGGGCCTGACCGCGGTCAAGGACGGCGTGATGGAGAGCACCGTGCTCCTCGCCCCGCAATATTCCGGGTTCTGGAAGGCCTACTTCCCGTTCCTGGTCGCGACCAAGGCCGACGACCGGAAGGAAGTGCTGATCCAGGGCGTGCTCGTCACCAAGGACAATGTCGAGGCGGCGCTGAAGCTCGCCGGCGACCAGGTGTCGGCGGTGCAGTCCTTCCCCTTCGAGAAGCCGCTCGCCGAGATCGTGGCGACCTACTGATACACGCCGAGAAATCCGGCTCCCCGCGAAGCGAACGCCTCGCGGGGAGCCGCCACGGCCAGCGGCTGATGTTCCCATGCAAGCGCCCCCGCCCAGCACGTCAGCACAGCCCCTCCTCGAGATCCGCGGCCTCGGGAAGCGCTTCCCGGGCGTCGTCGCCCTCGACGACGTGGCGCTCGACCTCCGGGCGGGCGAGGTGCACGGGCTGGTCGGCCAGAACGGCGCCGGCAAGTCGACCCTCATCAACATTCTCTCCGGCATGCTCCCGGCCGATGCCGGCACGATCCGGATCGATGGTGTGCCGGTCGCAATCCGCGACCCGCAGCACGCCATCGCCCTCGGCATCGCCACCGTCTACCAGGAGCTCAGCCTCCTCCCCAACCTGACCGTAGCGCAGAATCTCGTGCTCGGCCGCGAGCCGAAGCGGGGCGGGCTGCTCGACCGCCATGCAGCTGCTGCCCGCGCCAGCGAGGCGCTGCACCGCCTCGGCCTCGACATTCCCCCGACGACGCTGGTCAGCAACCTCTCGCTCGCCGAGCGGCAGATGATCGAGATCGCCAAGGCGCTCGCTTCGAACCCGAAGGTGCTGATCCTCGACGAGCCCACCGCGCCGCTCGGCCAGCGCGAATCGGCCCAGCTCTTTGCGGCGATCGCGCGCATGAAGGCGCAAGGGGTCGCCCTCCTCTACGTCTCCCATCGTTTCGCCGAGGTGCTCGCCCTGTGCGACCGCGTCACCGTCCTCCGGAATGGCAGGAAGGTGACCACCACCGCGCTCGCCGGCTGGACCGAGGCGCGGCTGACCGACGCGATGATCGGCGGCCAGGCCGAACGCTATGTCGGGGCGAAGCGCGAGGCCGGCGACCCGGCCCTCGAAGTCGCCGGCCTGCGGATCGGCACCCGCGTCCACGACGTGTCCTTCACCGCCCGGCACGGCGAGGTGCTGGCCCTCACCGGGCTCCTCGGCGCCGGCCAGAACGAGATCGCCCGCGCCATCGGCGGCGATCTCCGCGCCGATGCCGGCAGCATCGCCCGGGACGGCCGCAGGCTTCGCCTCCGCACACCCCATGACGCGGTCGAGGCCCGCATCTGCCTCCTCACCGAGGAGCGCAAGCACGAGAGCATCCTGCCCAACCGGCCGCTCCGCGAGAACATCGCCGTCGCCTCGCTTGCGGCGCGGCGGCGCGGCCCCGGCATCGTCGATGCGCTCGCCGAACGTCGGGCGGTCGAGCGCGAAATCCGCGACTTCGGCGTCGTCGCCGCCTCGATCGAGGTGCCGATGCGCACCCTCTCGGGCGGCAACCAGCAGAAGGCGCTGATCGCGCGCTGGGACCTTGCCGATGCCGACGTGTTCGTGCTGGTCGAGCCGACCCGCGGCGTCGATGTCGGCGCCCGCGCCGACATCTATCGCCGGCTCGATGCGCTGGCCCGCGCCGGCAAGGCCATCCTTCTCGTTTCCAGCGACCTGCCCGAGGTGCTCGCCCTCGCCGACCGCATCCTCGTCGTCCGCGCCGGGGCGATCGCGGGCGAGGCGCTGCCGGCGGACCTCGACGAGGAGCGCCTCAACCTGATGATCCAGGGCGCGGCGGCAGCATGATCGCGTCCGCCGACAACCCGGACTCCCTGCGGCGCCTTCCGGCGATGGGCGGCCTCCTGTCGCGGAACGCGATGCTCGTCGCGCTCGTCCTGCTCGTGATCCTGTTCGTCGTCACATCGCCGGTGTTCGGCACGCCGGGCAACGCCGTCAACATCATGCGCCAGTCGGCCTCGGTGCTGGTGCTCGGCCTCGCCATGGCGCTGGTCGTGCTGATCGGCGGCATCGACCTCTCCGTCGGTTCCGTGGTCTTCGCCGCGGCGACCTTCGCCGGCATCGTGCTTGCCGAGGGGCTTCATCCGATCGCCGCCATCCTTGCCGCGATCGGCATCGGCGCCGCCGTCGGCCTCCTCAATGCGGCGATGGTCGAAGGCCTCCGCATCAGCCCGGTGATCGTCACGCTCGGCACGATGATCGCGGTTCGCGGCCTCAGCCTGGTGGCGCTCGGCCGGTACAATTCCTGGGTCGAGATCAAGGGGCCGATCTTCCGCGAGCTCGCCCGCGAGACCGTGCTCGGCATCCCGCTCGACGCCCTGGTGGCGCTGGCGCTCGCCGGGCTCGTGTGGTTCGTCCTGACGCGGACGACGCTCGGCCGCGCCTGGCACGCGGCCGGCGACGCGCCGGTTGCGGCCAGGCTCGCCGGGCTTCGCGTCAGGCTGCTCCGAAGCGGCGCCTACGTAGGCTGCGGTGCGCTCGCCGGCGCAGCCGGGGTGCTGGTCGCGGCGCGAACCGGCCTGATCAGTCCCTCGATCGGCCAGGGGCTCGAGTTCTTCGCCATCGCCGTGGTCGCCCTTGGCGCCGGCGGCCTGCCGGCGGGGCGGATCCGCGTATCGCAGGTGGTGATCGGCACGCTGATCCTGATGACGATCTTCAACTACATGACCATCCGCGGCGTGCCCGGCACCTGGCAGACCACGGTGACCGGCGCCCTCCTCCTCCTCGCCATGGTCGCGGGGCGCCTCGTCCAGCGCGATGCGGCCGGCGACGTGGCGATGGGCGAGGCGATCACCGACGCCTATGCCCGCATGACCCGGGCCGGTGCGCTGCTCACGCGGAGCGCCCTCGGCGTCGCTACCATCGCGCTCGCGCTGGTCTTCGTCTTCATCAACCCGCGCTTCGCGACCTGGCCCAACGTCGTCGCGCTGGTCGAGCAGAATGCCACGCTCGCGATCATCGCAGTCGGCGCGATGATCGGCATCATCTCGCGCTCGGTCGACATCTCGCCCGGCTCGGTGATCGCCCTCGGCGCGGTGGTCGCCGCCCTCGCCGGCCAGGCGGACCTCGCCTGGCCGATCGCGCTCCTCGCCGGCGTCGCCGCCTGCCTCGCGGTCTATGGCCTCAACGGCCTGATCGTCGGGCGGATCGGCCTCGACCCGCTGATCGTGACGCTGGCGGCCTGGATCTGGGCACGCGGCCTCGCCGTGTCGCTGACCGATGCGACCACGATCCCCTTCGACATGGGCTTCGTCACGCTGATGAACACCCCCATCGTCGCGGGCTTCACGGTGTCGCTGCCGCTCGTCCTCCTCGCCTTCCTCGCCGGCTGGCTGATCCTCCGCCGCACCCCGCTCGGCCTCCGCATCTATGCGGTGGGCGGCGATCCGCGCATGCTCCGCCAGGCCGGCGTCAACGAAGGCAACCTCCGGCTCGTCACCCTCCTGGTGATGGGCCTGTTCACGGCGGTCGGCATGATCGTGATGCTCGGCCGCCTCGGCGCCGCAGCGCCGACCGCCGGCTTCGGCCTCGAACTCGACGCGATCGTCGCCGTGATCCTCGGCGGGGCCTCCTTCCGCGGCGGCACCGGCAGCGTCCGCGAAACCGCGATCGGCGTCGTCTTCCTCGCCATTCTCAACAACGGGCTCTCGGGCCTCCAGATGGGCGACGCGCAGTTCTTCCTGATCAAGGGCTCGATCATCCTCGCCGCGCTCACCCTCCGCGCCCTCGCCCAGGCCCATTTCTCGCGCGGGGCCGCGACATGAACGGTGGCTGGCCCCCGATCGACTTCGGCCACACCGGCGTCGATGCCGCCTTCGCCCGCGGCGACGTCTATGCGGTTTCGCCCGATCCCGCGCGCGGAGCGAAGCGCCCGCTCCGGATCGCGCTCGCCGGCGCCGGCGGGGTGGCACAGGCGAAGTGGATCCCGGCCGTGCGGCGGCTCCAGGCGATGGGCGAGCCGGTGGCGATCGCCGGCGTCGCCGACCTCCGTGCCGACGTCGCGGCGAAGGCGGCGATGCTCGCCGGCGCGTCGCCCTATGGCGATGCCGCGGCGATGATGGATACGGAGCGGCCGGACCTCCTCCTCGTGCTCACCGCCGACGCCGGCCACGTGCCGGTGGCCGGTGCCGCGATCGAGCGCGGCATTCCCTGTCTCGTCGAGAAGCCCCTCGCCCCCGACTTCACTGCCGCCGCGGCGCTTGTCAGGCGGGCTTCCGACCGCGGCGTGCTTCTCGCCGCCGTTGCCAACAAGCGGTTCTCGCCGCCCTATTCCCTGGCCCGCGCGCTGGTCGCCGAGGGCCGGCTCAGGGCGCCGCCAACGGTGTTCACCGGCAAGTTCACCCTCGGCTATCCCTATGTCGACCTCCTGGCAGGCGGCACGGTGCATCTCCTCGACCTGATGCTGTGGTTCATGGGGCCGGTATCGCAACTCCGCGCCCGCGGCGTCATGCGCGACGGCGGGATCGAAAGCGCGGTGGTGGCTCTGGGATTTGAGTCGGGCGCGATCGGCACGATCATGACCAGCGCCGCAGGCCTGTCCTTCAAGCCGTGGGAGCGGGTCGAGATCTTCGGCCGGAATGCGTTCCTGGTCGTCGACGACCAATGGCAGACCACGCTTTACGACGAGGAGACCGGCCCGGCGAAGAGCTGGGCGCCGGTGCTGCCCAACACGCTGATGTTCGACGAGGCGTTCGGCGGCTATTCGGGCCTCCTCGACAACGTTCTCGATGCCGTCCGCGGCGCGGTTCCGCTCGGCGCTCCGGCCGTGGATGGCGCCAACGCCATCGGCCTGATCGAGGCGATCCGCCGCTCGGTCGCGGAAGACAGGGAATTGGACGTGGCAAGCGAGGGACTCGTCGTATGAAGATCAGGAAGCTCGAGACGTTCCTCGCCAATGCCGGCCAGCGGAACTACCTCTTCGTCCGGCTCACCACCGACAGCGGCCTCACCGGCATCGGCGAGGCGACACTCGAATGGCAGGAGAAGGCCGTCGAGGTGCTGATCAACGAATGGGTCGCATCCCGCATCATCGGCAAGGACCCGTTCGACATCGAGGCCGTGGTCGGCGGCATGATCCGCGACCAGTATCAGGGCGGCTCGACCGTGATGACGGCGATCTCGAGCGTCGAGATCGCGATGTGGGACCTGATCGGCAAGGCGACCGGACAGCCCGTCTGCCGGCTGATCGGCGGCCGCGCCCGGCCTGCCCTCTTCGCCTATGCCAACGGCTGGTACGGAGGCTGCGAGAGCCCGGGCGACTTCGCGGCGCGGGCGCGGCAGGTCGCCGCGATGGGCTACCGTGCGCTCAAGTTCGACCCGTTCCGCACCGCCTGGAAGCAGCTCGGCCGCGAGGAGGAGGACCACGCGATCGCCGTGGTCGAGGCAGTGGCCGGCGCTGTGGGCACGGATGTCGGACTGATGATCGAGATCCACGGGCGGCTCGGCGTGAGCGATGCGGTCCGCTTCATCGATCGGCTCGGCGGCCATCGCATCCTCTGGTGCGAGGAGCCCGTGGCGCCCGAGAGCGTCGAGTTGCTCCGCGAGGTCAAGGAGCGCACCCGCCTGCCGATCTCCTCCGGGGAGCGGCTCTATGCGCTCGCCGACTTCGCGCGGCTGATCAATCTCCGCGCCGCGGACGTGGTGCAGATGGACGTCGCCCATTGCGGCGGGATCACGATGGCGAAGAAGATCGCCGCGATGGCCGCCGCGCAGGATATCGGCATCTCGCCGCACTGCTCGATCGGGCCGGTAGCGCTCGCCGCCGCGCTCCACGTCGCCTGGTCGACTCCGAACATGTTGATGCTCGAGAGCTTCGCCGAGTTCGACGTCGACTGGCGCAACGACCTCGTCGGCGGGTGGAATCCGCTCAGGCACGGCGAGCTCAGGCTTCCCGATGCGCCGGGGCTCGGCCTTGAGCTGGACGAGGCCGCCATCGCCGCGCACCCCTACCGTCCGCTTGCCTTCCCCTCGCTCTGGGACGATTCCTGGCGTGACGAATTTACCGGCACCGCAAGGCTCGCCCGCATCAGGTAGCATCGAGAGACAGATGACCGAAACACAGGAAGAGCGCACCGCGCTCGTCACCGGCGCCGGCGGCGGCATGGGCCGCGACATCGCGCGCCAGTTGCTCGCCCGCGGCATCCGCGTCGCCCTCGCCGATCTCAACGCTGCGGGCCTTGAGGAGACGACGCCGGCGGCCGACCCGCGCGTGCTCCACCTCGCCGGCGACCTCACCCGCGACGATGCCCCCGAGGCGACGGTCGCAGCGGTGATCGGCCACTGGGGCCGGATCGACGTGCTCATCAACAATGCCGGCTACGGGGTGATCGAGCCCTTCCTCGGCATGACCAGGCGGGCATGGGAACGCACGCTCGCGATCAACGTGACCGCCCTCGCCCTCCTCACGTCGGCCGGCGGTCGCGCCATGGCCGCAACGGGTGGC
>JAESFN010000954.1_pt1 | contig 17362 bp, 2 predicted proteins | sample 9269411 | NCBI WGS metagenome assembly JAESFN01 (sample SAMN14505399, study PRJNA617100) | algae metagenome | isolation source: Iphinoe sp. HA4291-MV1 and co-occurring heterotrophs from trail next to... | place: USA: Maunawili Falls, Hawaii | collected 2009-07-25
AGGGCGTCCCCACCCTCGGCATCACCGCCGGTCGCGGTCGCCGCACCACCGGTCCCGCTCGAGCCATCAGCCCCGAATCCGCCGTTACCGCCGTTGCCGGCCACAGCCAAACCCGATGTTCCGTCACCACCGGCGCCGCCATTCGAGACGGAAACGACGACCAACGAATCACCGGTGTTCACCGATGTGGTTTTCGCCGAGCCGCCATTGCCGCTGCTCGCCGCGCCGGATGTGGCAGTGCCACCGTTCCCAGCATCACCACCGGCGCCGCCATCGCCACCGGCGCCGGCACCACCGGCCGCCGAGCCACCGTTACCGCCGATCGCGGCGCCACCGGTCGCCGATCCCGCAACCGCGGTGCCACCATCACCGGCGGTATTGCCACCGCCGCTCGTGGCGCCTCCGAGGGTGTTGCCTCCAAGCGCATTACCACCGCTGGCCACCCCGGAAACCGCATTCCCGCCGGTAGAACTCCCACCGGTCGCAGAACCGCCAGACGCGTTGCCGGCCTGATTCAGTGAACCCACAACAGTGGTAGTCACGTTGCCGCCGGTAATCGCTCCCGCGGTGACATCGCCGGCTGACCCCTGAGCGCTGAAACCACCGGTGGTTCCGGAACCTCCAGCGCCACCAGCTCCCGCACCGCCGACGCCACCGTTGCCGCCCTGGCCGATCGCGCCATTGCCCAGAACGGACACCCCACCGCCGATGATGGCGTTGCCACCGGCAAGACCGCCAACCCCGGCAAATCCAATCGTTTGATCGGCCGCGGCACCACCCGCGGCGGCGCCACCGGCGGCGTTACCACCGGCCGCCGCCGATCCGCCGGTTGCCGCCCCACTGGTCGTGTCGCCACCTGCCACCCAGCCACCGTCGGTTGGGCCGCCGGTGGTATCGCCACCGGCATCACCGCCGGGACCGCCGATCGCGATCCCGCCATTCGCGTCCCCACCGGTCGCGGTTCCGCCGTCCGAGGTCGCCGCGCCGCCGGTTCCGATCGCACCCGATCCGGCATCGCCACCATCGCCACCGGTACCGCCGGTCGCGCCGCCACTGCTGGCGTCACCCGCGTCGGCGCCGTTGCTGCTACTGCTCGTGTCTTGGAATTTCGCGCCAAGATTCGGCTGATTCGCCGTTCCTGCCGCCTGGGTTTGCGGTGCGTAGCTGATCATTCCCAGCGTAACCGCCGCCACCCCAAAGACCCGGAGTGCCCGCTGGCGTGATGTTCCCTGCATGTCGAGCTCCTTCCGTTCGATACCCTCTAATCGAGGTCAAAACCGCTCAAATGTGATTTCGGAGCACCGGGGAACCCCGGTGCTCCGGTGCAAAATCAGCGGAACTTCCGCCGTAGCGTCGCCATCGCCGCGCCCATCAGCGCCAGCAATCCACCGGCGAGGACGAGGTTCTCGCCTTGATCGCTCTGGCTCGTGCCTGAGCCGGTCGCCGGCAGCGCCCGCACGGACGCCACTTCGGCTGCATTCGCACCGCTGGTTGCGGCCCCGGCCGAGGCCGGAGCGAAGCTCGCGCCCGCTCCACCGGCTCCGACCGAGCGTCCAACACCCGGCACCTGGATGATTTCGTCGGGGTCGTTGCCGGTGGCGTGATCGTCGGTTCCGTCAAAACCGTCGTCATCGGCCCAGCCGCTGAGGTCGAACTGCGGCACCGTGGCGCCATCCACGATCACGTAGGTCGCACCGATCGCGTCACCGCCGTTGCCACCGATCACACCGCCGCTCGCAGCGTTTCCACCGTTGCCCGCGTTCCCGCCCGCCGAGCCGTTGCCGCCGGTGCCATTGCCGCCGTTAGCGGATCCGCCGCTACCACCGGTGGTGTCGTTCGCGGTCGCCGAGCCACTGGAGGCACCGCCGCCATCGCCCGCGCTATTGCCGCCGCCTGAAGTCGAGTTACCCGCGGTGTTGCCGTTGACGATGATGGCGCCGCTCGCCCCGCCGGTCTGGGTATTTCCGCCGATCGAGTCACCACCGTTCGCGGCGCCGCCAATGACGTCGCCACCAGACTGCGGCGCACCGTTGGTAACGGTGCCAACGCTGCCGCCGGTTATCGCACCGGCCACAATCGTCGCTCCGCTCGATCCGTCGGCGTGATTCGCGTTCGCGGTGCCTGTGGCACCCGCGCCGCCGTTCCCCGCCGCACCGGTTCCACCCTGCCCACCGGTAGCCGCATTCCCACCGGCGGTGATCGTCACCGCCGATCCGGTGACGGTGCCGCCCGAAGCCGAAGCTCCGGTCACCGCCGACCCGGTCACGATCAATCGCCCTTCGCCGCCTTGAGCCTGGCCGCCGGTCGCCTGACCACCATCCGCGGCAGCACCGCCCTGTGCGGCTCCACTCTGGACGCGCGATGTATCGACGCTGCCGCCGGTAGTCGCCCCACCGGTCGCATCGCCGTCGCCGTTGCCACCGAACCCGCCGATCGCGATCCGCGTGACGGCGTTGCCGCCATCGCCGTCGCCGCCATTGCCCGCGGCAACTCCACCGGCGCCGTCCGCACCGGTGCCTCCGGTACCGCCATCCGCGCCGTTGCCACCGACCGCCCAGCCACTGGTCGGGTTGCCGCCCTTACCGCCGGTCGCGGTGCTCGTCACATTTGCGCTCGTACTGGTGGAAACCGCCAGCGCATCGGCATCGCCGCCATTACCGCTCGCCGCCGCTCCGGTGGATGCGTTGCCGCCATTGCCGGCATTGCCGCCCGATCCGCCGTCACCACCGGCGGCCGCGCCGGCAGTCGCAGCCGCGCCATCACCGCCGGTACCGGCACCCGCGGTCGCCGCTCCGGCGGTCGCCGAGCCACCTGCGCCGCCGGTATTCCCGCCGCCATTAGTTGCGCCGCCCCAGGTTATGCCGGTCGCCGCGATCCCGCCGACGGCGTTGCCAGACGCGGCGTTGCCACCGGTCGCATTGCCACCGGAAAGCAAACCACCCTCCAGGTCACCCCCACTCCCGGCATTCCCGCCCGAAACCTCGGCGCCGTTGGCGACCGTCCTAGCGCTACCGGCGGTGACGTTCCCGATCACAATCGAGCCGCCGGTGTTCCCACTCGCCGTTGTCGGCCCGCCGATACGACCCTCGGCGGCTCCACCATCTCCACCGTTGCCCAGGCCGCCCGCTCCACCGTTCCCGCCCGTCGCCTGATTGGCGAAAGCAGTCACCATCAGCGGTCCGCCGGTTGTCGTCGTACCGGCCGCGGCGCCACCGGTTGCGTTCTGCGTGGTGACAACTGCGACTCCACCGCCCCCAATCGCATTGTCGACAGTGGCAGCGCCACCGTTGCCGGATGCGCCGCCGGTCGCGTTGCCGCTGGAGGTTGCGGCGGTCGCTGTATTCCCGCCGGTGGTGTCGCCGCCCGTCGTTTCACCGTCGGCGTCGCCACCGAAGCCGCCAAGTCCTATCCCACCCGCAGCGTTGCCACCGTTGCCATCGCCCCCGTTGCCGGTGGCAGTGCCACCGGTCGCCGCGCCACCGCCGCCGCCCACGGCGGCATCACCGGCATTGCCGCCGGTGGCCGCGCCGCTGGTCGCCATTCCGGCCACACCGCCCGTGGCAGTCGCGGTGGGATCACCGCCGGTTTCCGAGGCCGCGCCGAGTGCGCGGGCATTCGCCTGACCGCCGTGGCCACTATTGGCGTCGCCACTTTGGGCATTCCCGGCGTCTCCGCCGTCGCCGCCAATCCCGGCATCGCCACCGGTGGCCGCGCCGCCGATCGCCTGCACGCCGTTGCCACCGGTTCCGGCCCCTCCGGTCGCGGAACCACCGGTCGCCGCGCCACCCACGCCGGCGGTATTGCCGCCGCCGCTGGTCGCTCCGCCGGTAGTCGCCCCTGCCAACGCAATCGTTCCGACAACATTTCCGGAGATCGCGCTGCCGCCGGTGGTGTCGCCGCCCTCGGCGCTGCCGCCATTCGCCGCTCCACCGGTGGTCGGGCCCAGGAAAACGTGCCCCGTCGCATTACCGCCTATGAGACTGCCGGTGCGCGCATTGGCGCCGGTATTCGAAAGAACGACAACCCCGACCGTAATGGCGATCCCACCGGAGCCACCGCGTCCGGCGCCTCCGGCACCGCCATTACCTCCGGTAACGGGCTGGCCGATGGCGTTAATCACCACCGTTCCACCAACCACCGCGCCCCCGAACACGGTGCCGCCGGTCAGCTCGCCCACGCTACCGGCGCTTGCCGCACTGCCGCCGATGGCCAGCGCCCCGATCGCCGCACCGCCATTGCCAACAGTGCCACCGGTGGCGGAGCCGGAATTGCCCGGTCCGCCATCGGCGTCGCCGCCGGTGGTATCGCCACCCACGGTGTTGCCGTCGGCATCACCACCGGCGCCACCGAGAACGGACCCGCCGATTCCGTAGCCACCGTCACCATCACCGCCATTCGCGGTGCCCGAGCCGCCGGTTCCACCGCCAGCATCACCACCCGCGGCGCCATCGGACGCAATTCCGCCCGTTGCCGTCCCGGTTGTGGCGATGCCACCCGCGCCACCGGTGGCCGTGGCGTTCGCTTCCGGCCCGGATCCCTGAACCTCGGCAACCGCGTTTGCGTTACCGCCATCACCACCGCCGGCATTGCCGGTGCCGGCGCTGCCGCCGGTCCCACCGGCACCACCAGCACCGCCGGTGCCACCCGCGGTGTCGCCGCCACTCGCCGCGCCACCGGTACCGCCGCTGGCCGCACCACCGGTGCCAGCACCGGCGGTGGCATCGCCACTCGCGCCGCCGGTGTTGCCGCCGCCATTCGTGGTGTCGCCAGTGGCACCGCCGCCGGTGACAGGGCCACCGAACACGTCGCCGGACGCCGCGCTACCACCAGTCGTGTCGCCACCGATGGCATCACCCGCGGTCCCGATGCCGGCGGTATTCACCGTGGCTCCGGTTATGCCAAATTCCACATTGCCGCCGTTGACTTCGTCGATAACTGAATTGCCAGAGCTGTTGTTACTGGCGTGCGTCGCCCCGGAAATGGCGCCACCACCCCAACCACCAAATCCGGCCGCACCCGCGCCACCGGCTCCGCCGATCGCATTCGAGCCGTTGGCCGTCACAATCAGCCCGCCGCTGAACTGCACTCGACCGCTCGCCTGCCCACCCGTGAGCGAGCCAAGCGCCTGATCGTTCGAGTTGGCCCCGCCGCCGGCCCCCAGACCACCTGTGGCAGCCCCGCCGGTTCCACCGGCAGCGCCCAACGCCGGGCCGGAAATCCCGGCCCCCGCGGTCAGCGTGCCGCCCTGGGTATTGCCACCATCGGTATCGCCCGCAGCCGAACCGCCACCGGTTCCGACCGCTGAACCACCCAATGCGCCCCCGCCATCGGCGTTCCCACCGTTTGACGTGGCATCGCCGCCGGTCGCGACTCCTGACGAGCCGCCATCACCGCCGTTGCCGCCGTCGGTGCCGGTGGCGATCCCGGAGGTCGCCGTGCCCCCGGCACCGCCCGTGGCGGTCGCGCCTGGATCGACCGCGCTGTATGCGCCCGCCGAGGCGTTAGCGTTGCCGCCATCACCGCCGTCCGCGGCGCCGGTGGTGGCGTTGCCGCCGATTCCGCCGGAGCCACCGTCCCCACCATCGCCACCAATCGCGGCCCCCGCGGTTGCCGTGCCACCATCGCCGCCCGTGGCATCACCACCGGTTCCGGCGCCGCCGGTGACCGCACCGGCATCGCCCGCCGTATTGCCACCACCGCTGGTCGCGCCGCCTCTGGTAACTCCTCCAACGCCGGTGCCGCCGACGACTCCGCCGGTATTGGCATTCCCGCCGGTGGAATTGCCAGAGGTCGCTCCGCCGCCGATTCCCGCGCCGCCACTATTGCGAGCGGAGACTATGGTTGCGCCGATATCGCCGCCATTGACCGAACCAGCAATGACCGAGGCCGAACCATTGCTAACTGCCGCAACAACCCCGCCGGAGGCATCCCCACCGATGCCTCCGGCACCAATACCACCGGCGCCACCCGCACCACCGGTTCCGTTGGCGGCGGTCGCCGTCACGACGATCGGACCGCCCGCCTTAATGGAGCCGAATGCAGGTCCACCGGTCGCGTCGCGGCCCAAGCTGGTACTTGCCGAAACACCACCGGCCGCAATACCTCCGGTCGCGGCACCAATCGCACCGCCCGCTCCGCCAGTGGCGGGGCCACTCGCCGCCAACCCGGTCGATACGGTTACCCCATCGGTGTCACCACCATTGGTTTCACCACCGGCATCACCACCGCTGCCGCCGATGGCGGAACCGGCCAGGGTGCTTCCACCCTCGGCATCGCCGCCATCGGCCACGCCGTCGCCACCGGTGCCACTCGCGCCGTCAGCCCCGGCACCACCGTTCCCGCCATTCCCGGCGATCGCGATGCCCGACAATCCGTCGCCGCCCGCACCGCCGTTCGCCACCGAGACCACCAGCAGCGAATCGCCAGTGTTCACACTCGTGGTTTTCGCCGCGCCACCGTCACCGCTGCTCGCCGAACCGGAGGCGGCATCACCGCCGTTACCGGAGTTGCCCCCGGCTCCACCGGAACCACCGGCGCCGTCACCACCGACCGCCGCGCCGCCGTTGCCACCAACAGCAGCTCCGCCCGATGCGGCACCCGCCGTGCTCGTGCCACCGGACCCGGCCTGATTCCCGCCACCGGAGGTCGCGCCACCGGTGGTGTTGCCGCCCAGCACATTTCCGCCGAGCGCATTGCCGGTAACGGCGCTGCCTCCGGTGGAGCTACCGCCGGTCGCAGCGCCGCCGATCGCGCCACCACCGGTGTTGTTCGCGCCGACGACCGTCGTTGCAACGCTCCCGCCGTTGATCGCGCCCACGAAGACATCACCGGCGATACCCTGAACTCGAAGACCGTCGGTGCTGCCGGATCCGCCCGCGCCACCGGCGCCCGCTCCACCGGCTCCGCCATTCCCACCGGTACCGCTCCCCGCGATACCGGTGATCGTGGTCAAACCGCCGGTAATGACATTTCCTTGAGCAAGACCACCGATCGCGGCAAAACCCTGAGCAGTGCCCACTCCGGAACCGCCGGTGGCCGCGCCGCCGGTGGCCGTTCCACCCGCCGCGGCTGAGCCGCCGGTGGCCGCACCGCTGATCGTGTCATTCCCTGCGACCCAACCACCGTTCGTGTCGCCGCCGTTGGTGTCGCCCGAGACATCGCCACCGCTGCCGCCAATAGCGATTCCGCCATCGGCATCGCCACTGGCGGCAGCGCCGCCATCAGAATCGGCACTGCCGCCGGTGCCGGCTGCCCCGGACCCCGCATTACCGCCGTCACCGCCGGTGCCGCCGGTCGCCCCGCCGCTACTGGCATCACCCGCGTCAGCGCCGTTGCTGCTACTGCTCGTATCCTGGAATTTCGCACTGAGATTCGGTTGATTTGGATTACCCGCCGCCTGCACCTGCGGCGCGTAATTAATCATTCCCAACGTCACAGCGGCCACCCCGAAAACTCGGAGTGCCCGCTGACGACTCGTCCCCTGCATCACTGCCTCCCCTTCCCGGCGCCCCTCTGCCGGTCACGTGGAAAACGTATGAGATGTCTCTGGAGAGAACGCCGGAGCGCTGGAACGATTCCAGCGCTCCGGTTGTATTGGTTAGCGGAATTTGCGCCGCAGGGTGGCCATCGCCGCCCCCATCAGCGCCAGCAATCCGCCGGCGAGCATCAGGTTTTCACGCTCGTCAGGTGCGTTCGTGCCGGAACCAGTTGACGGCAGCGCCCGCACCGACGCCACCTCCGCCGCATTCGAGCTCGCAGCGCCACTGATGGCCGCATTGAGTCCCGCGCCCCCGAAGCTATTCCCGCTAATCACACCGGGCGAGGAGATCGGATCATCCACCGTGTGGCCGGTGCCGTTCGGGCCTACACCCGTGAAACCGTCATCGTCGGCCCAGCCGCCGAGGTTGAACTGCGGCACGATCGTGCCATCCACGATCACGTAGCTGGCCGCGATGCTGTCGCCGCCGTTGCCGCCGATCACGCTGCCGCTGGCGGCGTTGCCACCGTCACCGGCGTTGCCGCCGTCGGAGCCGTTGCCACCGGAGCCGTCACCGCCATCGGCGTCGCCGCCATTCCCGGCCGTCGTGTTGCCGGTGCTCGCCGCGCCGCTGGTCGCATTCGCGCCGTTGCCGGCGGCGTTGTCACCGCCCGTGGTCGGGCCGCCCGCGGTGTTGCCGCTGACGATCACGCCGCCCTGGGCGTTGCCGGAGGTGTTGCTGCCGCCGATGGAGTCGCCGCCGTCGGCGCTACCGCTATAGGCGCTGCCACCGTCCTGATACGAACTGCCGGCGTTGTTGTCTACCGACCCACCGTCGATATTGCCTTCAACAATGGTCGAGCCGGTGCTGCCATTTCCGGTGTTGACCGCCGCGGTGCCGGGTCCACCCGCGCCACCGGCGCCGGCCGCCCCGGCACCGCCCGGGCCACCGATCGCGCTGCTCCCCGGCACGTTCACGGACACCGTGGTGGCAACCACCATCGCACCGCTCGCCGGGCCGCCGAATGTGTTCGGCACCACGACAAGCGATCCGGCCAACCCGCCGATCGCGAGCCCGGTCTGCCCATTACCACCGGCGCTGGCATTGCCGCCGGTCGCGACACCACTGGTGGCTCCCGGCGATGTCGCCGATCCGCCGGTGGTGTTGCCACCGTTTGTCGTGCCACCCGCCGATCCACCCGATCCGCTCACGGCCAGCCCGCCGACCGCAACACCACCGGTCGCCTCGCCACCGTCACCGGCGCCGTCGCCACCGGTGCCATCAGCTCCGGCACCGCCCGCGCCGCCGTTTGCGCCGTTACCACCGGTCGCCCAGCCGCTGGTGGAATTGCCACCCTTACCGCCGGCCGCGTTCACCGTCACATTGGCGTCATTGCTGGTTGAAACCGCCAGCGCGTCGGCATCGCCACCGTCGCCACTCGTCGCGTTTCCGGTCGCCGCGTTACCACCGTTGCCGGAGCTGCCGCCATCGCCACCGAAGCCGCCGTCGCCCGTGCCGCCCGACACCGATCCGCCGTCACCACCATTCGCCGATCCGGCCGTGGCATCCCCGGCGCGCGCGTTGCCGCCATTGCCGGCGGCGTTGCTGCCGCCGAAGGTGTCACCGCCGGTGGTCGAACCGGCCGCCGCAGAACCGCCGTTGGCATTGCCGCTGGTCGCGTTTCCGCCAGTCGAATCGCCGCCCGAAACCTCGCGGTCGTTACCCTCGCCGCCGGCGCCGCCGGTGTAGGCATTTCCCTGCCCCGTACCCTCGGCGTTCAGTGCGACGCTCGCCGATCCGCCGGTGACGTTTCCGATCGTGACACTGCCGCCGTTGTTGGCTTGCGCGGTGTTCGGAGTTGCCCCACCGATCGCGGTGCCACCATTACCACCCGCGCCAAGACCGCCGGTTCCACCGGCGCCACCGGTCGCGGTGTTGGCCCCCGCGGTTACCGACGTGACCGGCGCGATGATCAACGCGCCGGTGGCTGTGCCACCGCCGGTCGGTCCGGCACCGAGGATGGTGATGGAGCTTCCGCCAAGGGCAATTGCCCCGTCAGCGGCGCCACTGGTCGCGGAATTTCCGCCAATCGCCACACCGCTCGCCGTCGTTCCGGCCGTCACGCTGCCGCCACGGGTGTCACCACCGGAGGTGTTGCCACCAGCGGTACCACCCCAGCCGGCCAACGCGGTTCCGCCGGCTGCGCCACCGCCGCTTCCGTCGCCGGCATTGCCGGTCGCCGATCCGCCGGTTCCGTTGCCGCCATCGCCACCGGTCGCGGCTTCGCCGGCATTCCCGCCGGTCGCCGCCCCGCTGGTTGCGGTACCGGCAGCTCCACCGGTCGCATTGGCGGTGGGATCGCCACCTGCCGCCGGAGCCGCCCCCAACGCCCGTGCGTTCGCCTGACCACCGTGGCCGCCGTTGGCATCGCCACTCTGGGCGCTCCCGGCGTTGCCGCCGTCACCACCGGCGCCGCCGCTGCCACCGTTCCCGGCGCCACCCGACGCCACGATTCCGTCACCACCCGTTCCGGAACCGCCCCAGGCCGTTCCAGCGATCGCCGTGCCGCCGTTACCACCTGAATTTCCGCCGCCGGTCGTAGCGCCACCGTCGGTGGCTCCGCCCGACGACGTAACCCCGATCGCCGACCCGCTGACCGCGCTGCCGCTCGTGGAGTGCCCCGCGTACACGGTCGACCCACTCCCGAATCCAGCGTCGTTACTCCCGGACACGGCCTGAACCGCTGCATTGCCGCCGGTAACATCGCCGACCCGAACCACGGTGCCCTGATTGCTGGCGACCGTGACCCCGCCGTTCGAGGCACTGCCACCGTTGCCGCCGGCTCCGCCGATCCCGGCGCCACCGGCGCCTCCCGTGACCGGAGCACCGTTGCCGGTGGCCGTCGTCAAACTGATTTGCTGCGTCCAGCCGAACGCCGAACCACCGATCGGTCCGACGATGATCTGGCCCGAAAGCACCGAACCACCGAGCGCATTGCCACCGGTCGCGGGACCGCCGTCGCCGACCACCCCACCGGTTGCCGTGCCGCTCGTGGCATTTCCTCCGGCAATATCGCCGCCGAAGGTGTCACCACCGGTCGTATTACCACTGCCCCGGGAACCGGCGCCGCCGAGCGCGGAACCACCCAGACCCAGCGCGCCATTGCCATCGCCGCCGTTGGACGTCGCCGCGCCGCCGGCGCCGTTTCCGCCGTCACCACCGGCCGCCCCGTCGGATGCGATCCCGCCGGTTGCCGTTCCGGTTGTCGCGGTGCCACCCGCGCCGCCGGTAGCCGTGGAATTCGCCTCGGGTCCGCTGCCGTGCACTTCGGCCGTTGCATTGGCATTCCCGCCATCGCCCGCCGTCGCGCTGCCCGATGTCGCGGCGCCGCCGTCACCCGCCCAGCCGCCGCTGCCGCCGTTGCCACCGTTACCGGCGCCGCCCCGGGCCGTTCCACCATCACCGCCGACCGCGTTGCCACCGAAGCCCGATCCGGCATTCGCCATCCCGGCGCTTCCGCCGCTGTTGCCGCCGCCGGTGACCGCGCTGCCGCCGGTCGCGCCGCCGGTGGCATTCCCACCGGTCGCCGCGCCCGTTACCGCGCTGCCGCCAATCGAATTGGCGCCGTACGCTTCACCGCCGTAGCCGCCGCCGGCCTCATTGAACTCGTGTCGCAGGGCGATGGAGACCGATCCGCCGATGACCGCCCCGCTGGACGATGAACCGCCGAAGTTGTTGTTGACCGAGGTTCCGGCGCTGGTGGCATTGCCGCCGCTTCCGCCCTGACCAGCCCCACCGGCGCCACCGTTCCCGCCGGTCGCCGTGGATCCGGTTCCCGACGCGACCACGGTTCCGCTGGTCTGCGGGCCGCCGGCCGCAAAACCGCCGACCGCCGGGCCAATCACGATGTTTCCAGCCGCGACCGATCCACCGGCCGACGAACCGCCGGTGGCGACCCCACCGAGCGCCGCATCGGCGCCAGTAGCCACCCCCGATGTACCCGATCCGGCCGCGGTATCCACCCCGACGACATCGCCGCCCCGGGTGTTACCGCTGGCCGCGCCACCGAACAGACCCAGCGAGCTGCCGCCGACCCCGTCGCCGCCGCTGGCTGCGCCGCCGTTCGCCGTCGCGTCACCACCGATGCCGATGCCGGACTCTCCGCCCGCGCCGCCGTTTCCACCATCGGTCGCGGTCGCGATACCGCTGGTTCCGGTTCCACCGGCGCCGCCGGTTGACGTTGCGGTCGGGTCGATGGCGTCGTACGCCCCGGCTGAGGCATTGGCATTGCCGCCGTCGCCACCGTTCGCCGCGCCGCTTGTTGCCGCGCCGCCATCGCCGGCTCCACCACCGGAACCACCGTCGCCGCCATTACCGTTGCCGCCCGTGGCGACACCGCCGCCACCGCCGGAGGCATTGCCGCCGGTGCCGTTTCCGGCGACCCCGGAACCACCGTCACCGGCCGCGTTCCCGCCGCCGTTTACCGCACCGCTACTGGTCGCACCACCTTGGGCCGAGCCGCCGGTCGCCGCGCCACTCGTCGCGTTCCCAGCCGTTGAATCGCCGGCGACCGCGAAGCCACCTTCCGATTCGCCGGCGTAATTGGTCGGGCCGAGAACGGACATGCTAACATCGCCGCCCTCCACATTGCCCGCAGTCACGCTTCCACCGGCGTTTGCCGCCACCGTCACCGTACCGGAACTAGCAGAGCCGCCGTTCCCACCGGCACCGAAGCCACCGGCTCCACCGTTTCCGCCGGTCGCGTTCGCGGCATTCCCAATAATCTGGGCCCCACCCGTGGTCAACGGCCCACGGAACGCGGTGCCGCCGACCGCATCAGGAGTCATCACAAGGGTCAGGGTGGTGCCGCCAAGCGCCAACCCGCCGGTCGCGTCGCCAACCGGTCCACCGTCGCCACCCAGGGCAACCCCGCTGGTGGCGTTCCCGGCATCCGTGTCGCCACCAATCGTATCGACGCCATCCGTGTTGCCGCTGGCGTTTCCGCCACTGCCGCCCAGCACGCTGCCGCCGACTCCGTCACCCGAGGTCGCTGCGCCGCCGTTCGCCACGGCATTGCCACCAGTGCCGGTCGCGCCGTCCGCGCCGCCACCACCGGTGCCGCCGTTACCGCCAACCGCCGCGCCCGAGGTGCCGTCACCGGCCACCCCACCGTTCGCCACGGCCACAACCACCAGCGAATCGCCAGTGTTCACCGAGGTCGTCTTCGCCGATCCACCATCGCCACCGCTGGCCGCACCCGTGGACGCGGATCCACCGTCCCCACCGGCGCCGCCAGCACCACCGCTACCACCGATGGCATCGCCACCGCTGGCATTGCCGCCGACGCCACCCAGCGCGGCGCCACCGCGCGCGGTGCCCGAGGTCACATCACCGGCGTCGCCGCCGCTGTTGGCGCCGCCCTGCGTCGATCCGGCAGTGGTATTGCCGCCGGTGGCATTCCCCGCGGTCGCCGATCCGCTGAGCGCATCGCCGGCGATCGATGTTTCGCCGATTGAATCACCGCCATACGCGGAACCGGCGAATTGCGAGCCACCGATCGTGGCCGAGACGATCGATCCGCCCAGCACAGCTCCGGCCTGGATCGCCCCAGCCGCGCCATTCACGATGAAACCGCCGGTGGTGCCCGCGCCACCGGCGCCACCCGCGCCGGCGCCGCCCACACCACCGTTGCCACCACGACCGGTCGCGCCGGTGCCGGTCACGTTCAGCGTCCCACCCACGATCGCGTTGCCGTTGGCAGTGCCACCGATCATGTTGCCGCTTTGAACCCAGCTCAGCGCCATACCACCACCGGCGATACCGCCGGTGGATGTGCCACCCGCCTGCGCGTTGCCGCCGGTCGCCGTCCCGCTGATAGCGCTTCCACCGGCCGCGTCCCCGCCCTGGGTCTCGCCGCCTTCGGTGTCACCCGATGCATTGCCACCGCCGGTGCCGATGGCGATCCCGCCATTCGCATCGCCGCCGGTCGCTGCACCACCGTCTGAGGTCGCCGTGCCGCCGGTTCCGGTCGCACCCGATCCGGCATCGCCGCCGTCACCACCGGTGCCGCCGGTCGCGCCGCCGCTGCTGGCGTCACCCGCATCGGCGCCGTTGCTGCTACTGCTCGTGTCCTGGAATTTCGCGCCCAGATTCGGCTGGTTCGCCGTCCCCGCCGCCTGCACCTGCGGCGAATAGCTGATCATTCCCAGCGTGACCGCCGCCACACCAAACACGCGCAGCGCTCGTTGTCGAGATGTCCCCTGCATTCCGGTCCCCTTCTTCACTCCGGCACCCCTCTGCCGGAATCGCAAACCCATAAAAATACGAATGTGGAGCACCGGCGTTTCCGGTGCTCCAACTCAATTACTCAGCGGAATTTCCGCCGTAATGTCGCCATCGCGGCGCCCATCAGCGCCAGCAATCCACCGGCGAGGACGAGGTTCTCGCCGTGATCGGTTGAGTTCGCACCAGACCCAGTTGACGGCAGCGCCCGCACCGACGCTACCTCCGCCGCGTTCGCAGCGGCACTGACGCTCGCCCCCCCGGTCGCTGCCGGGGCAAAGCTCCCGCCTGCACCACCGGCTCCGACCGAGCTCCCGATGCCCGGTACCTGGATCAGGTCATCCGCATCGTTGCCGGTGGCGTGATCGCCCTCGCCGGTGAAGCCATCGTCATCAGCCCAGCCGCTGAGGTTGAACTGCGGCACCGTGGTGCCATCGACGATCACGTAGGTGGCTCCGATCGCGTCGCCACCGTTGCCGCCGATCACGCTACCGCTCGCAGCGTTTCCGCCGTTGCCCGCGTTCCCACCGGCTGAGCCGTTGCCACCGGTGCCGTCGCCGCCATCGGCACTGCCGCCGCTGCCACCGGTCGTGTCGTTCGCGGTTGCCGCGCCGCCGGTGGCATCGCCGCCGTTGCCGGCGGTGTTGGCGCCGCCGGTGGTCGCCCCGCCCGCAGTGTTGCCGCTGACGATGATGCCGCCGGTCGCAGCACCGGTCTGGCTGCTCCCGCCGATCGAATCACCACCGTCGGAGGAACCGCCGGTGCCGTTACCACCGACCTGCGGACCGGTCGTGACGACGCTGGATACGCCGCCACCGCTTTGCGGAAGGGCAACAATCGCCGAGCCGGACGAACCATCGGCATGATTGGCATTGGCGGTGCCCGTGCCACCGGCACCGCCCCCTCCGACGCCACCGACTCCACCGGCCGCGCCGGTAGCGGTGTTGCCGGGGACTGTGACCGTTACCGTGGTGCCAACGGACGCGCCGCCCAGCCCCTGCCCACCGGTGACCGGCTGAGCGACCGAGGCAGCCAGCGCGTTCGCGCCGGTTCCGGCGGCTCCCGTTCCGACGCCACCACTCGAGGCGGCCCCACCGTTCGCTTGACCGCTCTGCACCGGACCGCTGGTTGCGTTAGCCCCGGTGGTTTGCCCGCCGGTGGTTGCACCCTCCGCATCGCCACCGTCGCCGCCAGCGGCGCCGATCGCCAGCGCCGAACCACCGTCGCCGTCGCCGCCGTTGCCGGCGCCGTTGCCACCGGCGCCGTCCGCGCCGGTCCCGCCGATACCGCCATCGGCGCCGTTACCGCCGACCGCCCAGCCGCTGGTCGGGTTGCCACCCTTACCACCGGTGGAGGTGCTCGTCACATTCGCGGAATTACTCGTCGAGACCGCCAGCGCGTCGGCATCGCCACCGTCACCGCTGACCGCGTTGCCGGTCGAGGCATCGCCGCCGCTGCCGGCGTATCCGCCGTCACCGCCGGTTCCACCGGTGGCCGTGCCACCGGTCGCCGCCGCACCATCACCGCCCGTTCCGGCGCCCGCCGATGCGTTGCCGCCGGTCGCCGCGCCGCCATTGCCGGCGGTGTTGTCGCCACCGGTGGTTGCGCCGCCGCTGGTCGTGCCGGTGGTCGTGCTGCCACCGCTCGCACTGCCGGAGGTCGCATTTCCGCCAATCGAGTCGCCGCCCAGGGCGCTGCCACCGGCCGCGCCGCCACCGATCACGAAGTTGCCCACAATAACGGCCGTCGCGTTACCGCCGGTGATCGTGCTGACGGTAACCGAACCGCCGTTGTTTCCGTTCGCCGTGTTTGGACCGCCAATGTTGCCGACGGCAGCTCCACCGGCGCCGCCAACGCCGAAGATTCCGGGGCCACCGGCCCCACCGATCGCCGTATTGGAACCCGCCACCACCCCGGTCGCGTTGCCGAGTACGAGCCCGCCGATCGCGGTACCACCGGTCAAGCCGTTCGATACGGCACCCAGCTCCGCGTCGCCACCGGTCGCCAGACCTGAAGTCGCGCCGCCGCCGTTGCCGGACGCGCCACCAATGGCGGGGCCACTGGCGACGAGATCGGTGATTGCCGTGCCGCCGGTCGTCGTGCCACCCGTGGTATCGCCTTCGCTATCCCCACCGGAGCCGCCAACCGTGAGAACGCTGATCGCGGTGCCGCCGTCGCCGTCGCCACCGTTGCCGGTCGCGGTGCCGCCGGTCGCCGCACCACCGTCACCACCAGCGGCGGCCTCACCGGCATTCCCGCCGGTCGCCGTGCCACTGGTTGCGGTGCCCGCCGCCCCGCCGGTCGCGGTTGCCGTCGGATCGCCCCCCGTCGCCGGAGCCGCCCCCAGCGCCCGAGCATTCGCCTGGCCACCGTGACCGCCGCTGGTATCGCCGGTCTGGGCGCGACCGGCGTCACCGCCATCGCCACCATCACCGGCATTGCCGCCGGTCGCCGAGCCACCCGCCGCGGCAACGCCGCTACCGCCGGTGCCCGCACCGGCCGTGGCGGCGCCACCGATCGCCGCGCCACCATTTCCGGCGGTGTTGTCACCACCCGTGGTCGCGCCGCCGGTCGTGCCGCTCGTCACCGCATTCGTACCCGACGCAGACCCAGAGCTCGCACTGCCGCTGGTGGTATCGCCCGCAATCGCGCGCCCGCTGCCGGCGTTGCCACCCCGGCTTGGGCCTACGACGATCGTTCCAAAGACGTCCCCGCCGGCGACCGCAGCGATCGCGGTGTTCGTCCCGGTATTTGTACTAACCGTAACGCCGCCTGACGCAGCATCGCCGCCGCGACCACCGGCGCCAACCCCACCGGCGCCACCGGCGCCGCCCACTACCGGGTTGCCGATACCGCTCACCGTGAGGCTGCCGCCGAGCACCGTGCCGCCGAGCGCTGCGCCACCGGCCGTCGGTTCGAACCCTGCCACGTTGACCGCATCGCCGCCCAGTGCGGTTCCACCGGCTGCGGTTCCACCGTTGGAACCGATACCACCGACCGCGAAGCCGCTCGCCGCGATCGCGACAGTGGCATCACCACCCGTGGTCGCGCCGCCGGTGGTGTCACCTTCGGCATCGCCGCTGAACCCGCCGAGCGCCGATCCACCCAGGGCGCCGCCGCCGTCGCCATCACCGCCGTTCGCGGTGCCGGATCCGCCCGTGGCGCTGCCCGCATCGCCGCCGTTCGCGCCGTCAGATGCGATGCCACCGGTCGCGATCCCGGAGGTCGCTGTGCCACCGGCTCCGCCGGTCGCGGTCGCGTTCGCTTCCGGTCCGTCGCCGTGAACTTCGGCAACAGCATTGGCGTTGCCGCCGTCGCCACCGTTCGCGTTGCCGGTACCGGCGTTGCCGCCGAAACCGCCATCACCACCGGCGCCACCGGTACCGCCCGCGGCGTTGCCGCCGCTCGCCGCGCCACCGTCGCCGCCGGCGCCGGCACCACCGGTACCGGCTCCGGCGGTGGCATCGCCACTCGCTCCGGCGACATTGTCGCCGCCGGTGGTCGCGCCACCCGTGGCGCCGCCGCCGCCGGCGTTCCCGCCGGTTGCGGCACCGCTCGCGGCGCTGCCACCGGTGGAATTACCGCCGGCAACAATGTCACCC
>JAESFN010000955.1_pt1 | contig 17345 bp, 17 predicted proteins | sample 9269411 | NCBI WGS metagenome assembly JAESFN01 (sample SAMN14505399, study PRJNA617100) | algae metagenome | isolation source: Iphinoe sp. HA4291-MV1 and co-occurring heterotrophs from trail next to... | place: USA: Maunawili Falls, Hawaii | collected 2009-07-25
TTGTCCTTACAAACATATCTTTGCTACTGCTTACAGATGCTTAAAAATGCTGACTAATACCGCTTAATCTAAAGTCAAGCTGCATTTCACTTTTCTCTAATTAATGATACTTTCGGCTTGGTTTTATTCAAGCCTTGTTTTGGAATGCTTATTTTTATGAAGACAGTATTTTGATTTAAGTATCAACCTAAAACTAGTGATTAGTTTATCTTTGTTAATGCTGATTTATACTTAATTTATCTTTCTGCTTATACTTGAGTTAATCATGTATAAAAAAAGTCTTACATTAGGTCATGTAAATTTATTTTTTACTGCTTGTGAGAAATCCGGGGTCTGCGCTCTGCGCAATCACTACGAGATAAAGCACATCAGTGGTGGTATTTTCTAGACCATCCAGAAATCCCTCCAGATAATAACCTAGCTGAACGCTCGCTCCGTTTGGCTGTAACGAAACGTAAAGTCAGTGGTGGCTCTCGTTCGATGGAGAGATTTAAACACACTGCTAATTTATTGACGGTCGTACAAACTTGTCGTCGTCAAGGACGTTCTGTTATTGAATTTTTTGAGCAAGCTATAAAAGCCATGGTTCACTCCGATGTACAAGCACCATCTTTAATTTCTTGATTTAGACCTGAATCCTTACCTTGATTTTTAAATCTTGTTGCTAATCCAATCAATCGGTTTTCTACATATTCAAAAGCTTGTAAAGTAATATTTTCTACTTCTCGTCTAACACAACTGCGTTCCACTTTCCAACCATAATGTTCTTCAAAACGTTGACTGGCTTGTCCAAAAGACTCTTCTGCCCCAAAGTCAGTTAAAGCTCGCTTAACATAAGGCGATCGCTCACCTCCCCCTTTACTTAAATGATTATCATTATTATTGTCTTTTCTATATTAAGCGATCGCACTCAACCAACGACTTTTGACCACACCCGCAAATCATAGAATAAAATGTGTCAGTCTGGCTCAAACTAAATCAGCCAATATATCAGTCATCTGCTTTTGCAACTTCTGGCGGTTATCATCGTACTTCATCACAGTGTCAGGCTTGACATGTCGGCTGAATCGCTGGGTAGCTCTGTAATTACCATTGTTCTTGTCCAGCACTGTGGTTATGGAACTATGCCGGACACGGTGTGGTGACATCTTCTTCGTGATTCCAACCTGCTGACAGAGATTATCGACCAACCGCCTGATTGCCTCCCCCGATATCCGTTTACCATTACCGTTATAAGCAATCACTGTAAACATAGGTTCTTTATACTTACTAGCCTTACCGCTCTTCACCAACCAGTCTGCTATCGCTTCCGTAGTTTTGGCTGATAAGTCGATAGTTTGTTTCTGCGTACCCTTACCTTTACCCAAGATTGTCAGGGTACGCGACTGAGCATTAAAATTGCCCACGTTGATGCTGCATATCTCGTTTCGCCTCAACGCATTATCCCATAGCAGCCGCAGGATAGCGTAGTCTCGCTTTCCTTTAAGGGTGGAACGGTCTACCAACGCCAGTACTTTAGCATAATCCGTTGCTGGTATACCCGTCGTATCTCGGTAAGCTTCAACCTTCTCCCCTTTGATATCCTCCAGGGTGAACGTACACACACCCAGCTTTCGCCCCATCGCAGTCATCGACTTGATAGCAGAGATTCGTCGATTAACTGTTGCTTCTGCTAATTCCTTTTTAATGAGATGTGCCTTATACTTTAGCACCACTGCAACAGCGTGTTTTTGCTCTAGATGGAGGAATTCTAGAACCAAATCTCGACTGGGTTCACACCCCGCAATAAATGAGAAGAAATCTTTCAGATCCTTCTCATACGCTTTTTTCGTGTTAGGCGATCGCGTATCACCTAAAAGCTGCTTGATGACATCGGGGTCGTGGTCCAAGCAAAAATTCTCCCCAATGGATTTGACGAGCGAATTCTCCAGAACTGTGATGTTCTCAGGGTGAATGGGCGACATGAGGGGTGTTTTTACCGAGTGTCAAGTCAATAGTGCGGAAAGTGCGATTATCACACTATGATTAACCCTGATTGTCTCTCCAATTGGGCACTGTGTCTACAGGCAGCTCTTGCCAAATCGTATTTTCCATCAACTAAGATATTTTGATTCTGCCAGTAAAAACAGAGTGTAAGTGTTGAGATCACACTTGGCGGTGGATGGCTTGGTAGTCGGTCTGATTGCCCATACCCTCACTCTTAGACGGGTAAATTATCCGTCTTTCCAGCCCCCTAGTGATTAGCGAGCGCCTCTGGCGCTGCGCTCCGCGCAATCGCGTAAGCGCAAGCGCACGCCCAGAGGGCGAACGCGCAGCGTGTCCGTTCGGCGAAGCCGTGCCGCACCGCGAGGGACTCAGCGACTCCCTGCTGGAGCATCACCTATTTTTTTCGGATTTTCCCTACTGCATTTATTGTCTCATTTGTCAATGCGTAAGTCTTGTTCTTGTGATTTTATTTTGAATTTGAATTCCTAAGACTTTACTGCTAAATATGTTGTAGTCTATGCAATCATAGCGGTAAAAATAGGAGTACCAACGGTATCCGAAACTTTTTCACAACCACAAAGTAAAGGGCGTTTTTCTGGAACAGACCATCCTGGAGGGATGGTTAATCCAGTATCTAAAGCTTCTTGGGTGGCGAGAAGTCCAGCGATCGCCTCAGCAATTTCTTTTGGAGTGAGCCATTTTACTCCGTCTGCTGAAATCAGTTGACCACGTGAAGTGGCGCTACGACTCCATATTTGAAGAGCAGCTACAATAAAACACCTATAGATGTTGGGTTGTGCTTTTGAGGCTTCAAGCATAGTTGTCAAAGCCAAATCCCACTTCGTATCTTGAAGACTGATTCCTGCATACTGCTTGCAAACAGTTAGGGCTGTTGTGATATCGGTAAACATTTTTGCCTCTAATAAAAGTATATTTATACTTCGGTTATGGATTCCATCAAGTTTTCAGGCAGTCTAGCTTGAAACAACAAAGAAGTGCTGCTTAAAGAGTCTGACCACAAAGCCAAATCTTTAGAGCCGCGCCCTGCTATCAACCCAAGAGGAAAGAAATTGTCTTGGTAGTTTTGACGATAGATTTCTCGCAAATCTGTAAGAACAAACCAATCAAAGCACTGATTGTGAGCGATCGCCGCTCTTATACCTTGTTCGTCAATAAGCCGCCAGGTATTTACTGGATCTTTCATAAACAAATCTAGATCCATTGTTATTTGCAACCAAGCAAGCATGGGCATGTTGGTTTGTAAGTGATTGTTTATTTTAATACCATTCCAAATTTCTTGACGAGTGAAAGAAGTAATGGGCTTGAGTGCTTTTAGGAAATCTTCTTCTCTTGTCATGTGAAAAACTTTCTTTTAATGTTTTTTAAGTCGCTTTGACATTCTCCAACTGTTTATACACCAACTAAGGTAGCGTCTTTCTCCATTGTTGCTTAACCACTCACTAAAACTTTCTTCTAAATCATTGGCTTGAACATACTCCTTATATCTTCCAAAAGATAACTTTGCATCTATGTATTGCCACCAATCTTTTGGCGCAACATCCACCCAACTCACTGATTTATCAGTTACAAAATCAAAGTAAAGTTGCTGCAACTCTCTTGGGGGAATATATTCAGGAAATGTTAAGTCTTTCATGTAAATAACATCGGGTTAATTCTGCACGCATCCAATGCGTTATAAGCCAATGATAAGGCATCTGTAATGTCGTTTACTAACGGCTTAGGGGTTCCATCAAAGCCGTGCAAGGCGTCTCTCGCCACATCGTTCCATTTCCCTGCTAACATCTTGACATTACCTCGCATGGCTTCTGATGCAATGGGTTTTGCTCTGACAACCTTGCTGCCTGTAGGTTTAATGCCGTCAGCATTAAATTTTGTCAGTCGTGCTTTTAGGTATTCAGTGACTCGTTTCCCAGAAGAACCACCTTCTTCCTCCCAACGAACTGCAACAGAGGAATAAGCAAGGCGATCGCCCCAAATCGCATTATCTTGCTCTGCTATTTGAATAAGCAAATCATCCCCACTGGAAGTACTTAGTTGTTGAGCTTCTACGTCAAGAATGATGTACGTCTCATTGAATTTGCCCAAAAGTACTCCGGCTGTGTAGAATGCTGCATCATTGACTGTGCGATCTGTTGCCGCTAAGTCCCATGCTCGCACAATGGTGTCAAAGTAGATAGGTAATTCATCAGAAGTGATAATCTCAAACCATTCACGTCTGAAAAACTTCCCACCACCTTTAATGTCTAAAGGCTCACAATCTAATTCTTCTGAGCTACCAACTCCATACAAGTTATAAATACTTTTTACCCAATCATTTTGAGCGGTTATTGACCATTTTTGTTTGCTTACTTGAAAAACACGACGGCATAAACCGTCTGCGATCGCCTGTCTAAAAGTTATTTTTATTAATTTATAATCAAGCTCTTTTTTTCTAATACGTTCACACAGTTTATTAAATGGGTTTTCTTTGCCATTATGGGTACTATTAATAACAACCTTAAACCCCCATATTAAAGTTGCCAAAGCTGACTTAAGCACGGCTTCTAAATCATCCATGAAAGCGCTTTCATCTAATATCAAATCACCCTTACGACTACGCAGATTGGAGGGTCTAGAAGAAAGTGCTACTATTTTGAATCCTGATGTGAAACGAATTCTAAAAGTTAAAATAGAGCGATCGCCATCAGAAATAACTCTTGTGTCAAACTGAGTTGCTGCAAGATTATAAGCTTTGCAAAACCAGGCTGCATCAGAAATAAATCCCTCTGTCATTTGATAGTTATAACTCAGATAAAAAACATCATTTCCTGAGTTACTAGCTGCTTTCATGGCTGCCCACCCCGCAAGCAACCAAGAAATTCCAATGCGTCTACTTTTTTCTACAACGATAGCTTGATGTTTATCAATAGCTTGCCAAGTGTATCGTTGATAAGGCAGAAAGAATGGCTCATCACCTCTAAAAGTTTTTGATTCTTCAGGTACTGGTAAATCCTCAACAGGAAACATCAAAGAATTGTGATGTTCTTTGGTATTTTTAGTCAACTTCTTTTTGTGTTTTGGTAATAGCATAAGATTGCATAAAATTCTGCAATCTTAGCTATAAACTGAATCAAGCTCTTGATATTCAGTTTCGTCTGTGGTTATACCCAATAGTTTACTCTTGATACTGTTAGCTGCTTCGTCAGTTAAACCTTGAGATGCTTGTTCTCGTTCTGGTGGAATTGTCGGATCTATGACTAAGTAGCCTGCTGCTGTTACCATTGCGATCGCCTGATTTATATCTGCGATCGGATTAGGTAAAATCTTATTCAATACCCAAGCTGGGGTAGGTCTTCTTTCTACATTTACTGTTGTTTCAGTTAATCTTATACGTACATCCCCTTCTTGTGTTAAAGCTCGCGTTCTTTCCCACCTTATCACTTGCCCTTGCTCTAGCAATTCCATCATTCTTTGTTTTGCAAGCACTTTCATTTTAGGAGGGCAGGTTTCTGAAAAAGTGGTACGTGCGCGTGCAACAGCCTGCCTGAACTGTTCGTTCTTGTTAAGCCATGTATAAAAAGTTTTTTCTCCAATGCCACCTGCCGTGAATCCTGCCTGATCTGTCCCTTCGGCTGCGATCGCATCACAAATTGTTGCTTGTAATTCCGGTGTGTATATGCTTTTCCTGCCCATTGCTATCTATTAAATCTACTTAAGAGATAGTAACGTCTTCTAGGAGAAGATTGCATAACTTTACTCACTCTTCTTCAATCGAGTTTTAACGCATTCTCTACATGTAATATTTTGTAACAAAATAAAGCCGTCTTTTATTTCATTGTCCCTGCCAGAAACAGGCAGGCTTCTAAAACCCTACATTCATCGTTGGGATATACAGAACAACGCAAAAAGCCTGCCTGTTTCTGGTACGTGTTAGACCCAATTATAGACGGTTAGAAGAGCTTAAGTTGATGGTTGATGATTTATGCAAGTGTGTACGTGTTGTTTTCAATTTTTACTGTGTAGCCTCGCTTTGCTGCCGTCATCAGAATAAAAGGAGGGGTAGAAGCATCAGGTGGTAGTTCAAGGAATTGTATCACACCTGTTAAATCAAAAACCAAAGGTCGTTTGTTGTCTTTTGCTGCCTGTACATCTGGACGATAAAAATCTTCTGATTTTTTCTGAAAAACAGACTCAAAAGCTTTTTTAAACTGCTCTTCTGGCTCACCCTCTGGAATCTGAATAGAATCAATATCTATTGTTGTAGTTGTTATGGTGTCTTCTGAAGGTTCTTCTGTAATCTCTTCTTCAGATACACTCTCAATTTCTACAACAGGCACACCAAATTCATTGATGGTTACTGTCTCTTCTTCCTTTACTACCTTCTCTTTCGAGGCTTGCTCTTGCGGTGAATCTTCTCCTGAAACTTCCAGAGGTACTTCTTCGTCATCGGATAATTCTTCTATTAAGCTTTCTCTATTACGCTCTAACCAATCTATAGCCTCTTGGGGAGTGTTGAAAATTTCATCAACCTCATGAATGGTAACTGCGTATTTTCTATTCTTTTTTTTCAAGTTTAAATTCAACTCAAGAAACAAGCTTTTAGCTGCCTGGTAAAGTCCGTGAACTGTAGTATCTGCTTCCGGCTTGGCAGAGGACGGAGGCGCTTTAATTTTTGAGCTTGTTGTATCTGTTGTTGTATCTGTAGTGGCTTTTTTGGCACGACTTGATGTGGTTTTGCTGGTTGTTGTTGTCTTTCTGGTTGGCATTTTAGACTCCTTTCTAAATACTACTTATTATGATAGATACCTATTACGGTATTATAGGCATCTATAACTAATTTTAGAAATGCACAGCAACTTGTTGTGCAACAGAAGTGGTATGTTTTCTGGGGATATAAGCTCTTACAAGACTATCAAACATCTTGTTAGTGTCATTTCTTGCTTCTCCTTCCCACAAAGAAAGAAGCTGGGACGAGCCGGAGATGGACGAGCTACAAAAATGATTGCGATAAGCCGAGACTGCTTGTAGTAAACCGTAAGCTGTTTTATAAGCACTACGAGTCGCTTGCCCTAAGTTAACTCCGCGATCGCTAAATAAATTATCAAGCTCACCCTTATAAATTGACATGACAGTCTTGACAATAGGAGGTTGCTTGTCCCAAGGTTTACCAGAATCGCCATAATCCTTAATCAACATGGCTTGCACTTCATCATCAGTTAAAGCTTGGCGAGTCAGTGATTCCAGTTTCTCATTATAATTTTTCAAGCCCTGATGGATAGATGCTAAAAGAACGGTTGGTCTTTTGCTGTTAGCTCCCAAATGAGCACTGATATGACGCAATTTACCGCGAGCTGCGGTTTCACGAGCGACCTGACCATTAGTGCAAATTCTACGAACCGTATAGATTAAAGCCCCTGCACCTTGACCATAATTGTGATGATTGAAAAATACCAAACGCGAATCAATAATATCGTCTCTGTCTAACCACAATTGCCCCCCTAGCTCCTTGGGGATAATTGCAGAGGCAAATATTTTGTGAGTGATAGCAATGCTGGAAGATTGTGATTTAGTTAAATATCCAATTCTTTCTGGAACCATGCCAGTACGGGAGCAAAACTCATTAAAGTTTTTCAAAAAATCTACATTCTGGTAAGGCTTCCATCCAAGAGATACAGGGCTTAGCTCTTCGCCTGTATCGCTACGGTAGGCGGTACGAGTCTTGTTTTTCATCTCCCGACCATCTTTTGTCTGATAACTTCCTTGAGCAACTTCTACTCGCCAATCTAAACGAGACAAGCGCATCTGATCTTCTACAGACATCCCAATCTCTACGTTTATTCCAACTCCTCTGTACAAATATTCTTTGAGTAAATCAGACATTGCATTGTCCCCTAAATTTTTGGGCAACCTTCTCCTGTCGGAGACGCTTCGCGAACATTTTATTGATTTGTAGGGCAAGATGAGTACCCGAAGTACTAAGGTTGCCCAAAAATTTTACGTGTAAGACCCTCATGAACATTTTCCTAATTAAACTTTTCTCATTATAGCAATCTTTTACGAAATAGAAAGAAAAATTAAAGACTGCGTTTTTTTACGCAGTCTTCATCAAGATTGTTTAAAAGGGGTTGGATTGTGCAAATTGTAAGCAATAGGCGATCGCCAAAGCTTTAGCAAATTCTGGAGTTTCAGCAGTATCAAAGACAATCTTTTCATCCACAAGCACGTCATAGAGGTCTTGCTCATTGGGAGCGATCGCCAACTCTCGCCCCATATACGAAGCAACACCTTCAACCCATTCAGGTAAAGCCATATCTTGTGATGCGATCGCTACTAGGTCTTGATGGGAGTATGAAACTCGCCCGTACTCATTGAAAACTCTATAAAAGCTTTCTTTGTTTTTACCGTAATAGATAATGATTGAATTGAAACGGTTATTGTCATTTTTGCCGCGTAAATCGTCTAGTTCTTGCGACACAAGGTCATCTGGGACATCAGCCACCCAATTGTCATCCTCTTTGCGGTTCTTGCCATATTTGAGATATGCCAATAAGTAATCACCTGGCACAAAACTTATACGGCTTTTTTTGAGTTCTTTGTCTACTGATTCTTCTTTACTACCCCTCCAAAAACAGACAAGCATATTGTGTTTGTCAAGAACTTCTTGGCAGGCTTTAGAATGCATAGCGCCAGATTCAGCGATCCAGAAGCCCTCTGTAATGCTGCCACTGCTGATTTGTTGGTCTATGCGACCAAAACATTTTGCTTGATCACTATAGAGAATATTGCCAAAGACTATAGTTTCTTTTTGGCTAAGATCAAACTTACAATCGGTTTTGAAAGCATCTTGTTCCACCGTAATGTGATCCACTGCCGGGACACGCTTGGTGAGATCGGCAAACATATCCACATCAAATTTTTCTCTACCGCAAACATCCAAACAGAGCTTAACGAGCCAATCAGGTGTGTACCAATTGTCGTTAGGTTTATCTCCTAAAGCTTTTTGAAGCACTATTGTGCTCTTTAAGTTAAGCTTTCCGTTTTCAGCAAGTTGGTTAGCTTGTACTTTAGCTTTTTGAGCTTGCACCTCATTCGCTATTTTGGCAACGTTGATTCGCCCTTGAGTCTGATTAATTCTTTTACAGATCTCCTTTCTGATATCTTGAGGAATTTTAAGGACATCAGAAGCTGTTTTAATGCTTTTTTGATCATGTACTTTTAACCACTCATCCGCTAATTCTGGATCGTCTTTACGAACTTCTTGAATAGCTGCTATGACATTTGTGCTGTTCTCAAAAGTAGAAGCACTGCCATAGCCTACCGCGTCAGCAACTTTCTGAGTTGAACGCACACCTTTATTTTCGTTCAATAAAGCTTCTTCTTCAGGGGTGCGCTCTCTCTTCTTGGCGATCGCCTTCCTGCGATTAGCTAACTGTTGTTCGATTTCTAATAAAATAATTCCTTCTAGAGTTCTGACAGAGTTTGTCTTAATTCTAGTTTGATTGTGGAGTAAAAGCCTTCTAAGTTCTTCCTCCTCCGTATCGAACTGGACAACTTCAATCGGGAGAGTAGGAAACTTCTTTGCTTCACCGCGAGCCAAAGCCCTTTCGTTAACTATCGCTGCTGCCCGTCGCCGTCTGTTCCCGTGAATAATTTCTCCTTTAGCGTTTACCTCCAGCCTTTCGATCCAAGGATCTTCCACGTCAAGTTGTTTCGCTAGGCTTTCATACTCGTCAGCATAGTAAATATCTGCATTTTTGGGGTGATAGACAAGCAGTTCAATGTCTATCTCTAATCTCTCTCCATTCACAAGATCACCCGCCTGTTGGTGATAAGCCACAACTGCTGCATCTTTAGCGTGTTGTAAATCTTTGTGCAATCCTCCACCCCAAACGTAAGCGCGGTTCTTTTTCAAAAAGGGCATAAATTCATTATTGATTCTCTGAACCGCTATAAAGTAAGCCCCTTGACTCCTATACCATTCAAGATTTTCTTTTTCGTCAAAAGAAAAATCTGATTTCTTTTGTTCTGTCACGCTCATAGACTGACTCCTGTGTTTGTCCATTTCATTTCATCGTCTAAGAAATTGGTCAGCCTTTGTTTTATTGATTTGTTTTTCAAGTCGAGTACCCAAAGTAATAAAGCTGACCAATTTCCCAGATAGAACATCGCTAGGCTTTGTTTTGTTAATTTGTGAGTGCAGATGGGTACTCGTTCTAGTAAGCCTACCCCATTTTTGATACGTGTTAGCTCCATTTCATAATAGCATCCCTTATACAAAAAGAGTGAGTAACTTTAAGCAATCTTGTCTTGCCAAACGGGGTTCCGACTGGGAAAAAAAGCCAAGCCTACCCTGCGGGAAGCCGCAGAAGCGTCTATGTTTTGTTAATCTATAATACAAGACGCGTACCCGTTCTAATAAGGCTTGGCTCTTTTTCTTGTCCTTTCATTGTCCCCGAAAAATTTGGGCAGGCTTATTTAGAACGAGTACCCGTATGCGCCGACAGACTAACAGACGTTCGCGTAGCGTCTCCGACAGGAGAAGCCTGCCCAAATTTTTTACGTGTTAGACCCAATCCCAAATACGACAAAATTAAATACCCAATTCTAAACTGAGTTGACGTGTAATCCAGTTAGGATTGCGGCGCTCTTCTGCTGCGATCGCCTGCAAATACTCTTTAAACTCTGCTTTTGTTGTTTCATCAGCATTCCTAATGATCGCATTTCGCCGCCAGTCTGAGGGTGGAAAATAATTAAATTTTTCTAAGAAACTCCTATCAGCCCACGATAAAGGTAGCTTCTTGGAAAAGGCTTTTTGTAGCATCCGAACATAAGTTGCGTAATGAGTACGTTCAACATTGTCACGGAATACCCGTCGCATCTTACCCTCTGGTAAGGATAACTCTTTGGCAGCACTTTCAAATTCATAGCCACAGCGATCGCACCTTTTAGCTGAGAGTGGCAAGATTCTTTTGCAAACAGGACAAGTTTTAGTCGGTATATTGCCTGGATCTGAGTCATCTATGTTAAAAACGGATTCATTAATAACAATGTCTTCAATGAATCCAAAGCGCTTGACCACGCCCATTTGGTCTAAAATAATGCAATCTGTCTTTGGTGTCCCATCCGGGTAAGTATAAGCACGCATAACTCGCCCTGTTGCTTGGACAAAAAGTGCTCTTGATTGGGTGTTGCGAGCCAGTATAGCAACTCTTGCTTTAGGGGAGTCAAAGCCTTCTGCGATCGCGGTGCAAGAAACTAAAACTTTAATTTCTTCACGCTCAAAAGCTTTATATCTTTTATCTCTTTGTGTCCTTGATGTTTTTTCAGTAATGGGAGCTGCACCAATACCAGAATCATTAAAAGCTTGAGCTAAAACTTCAGCAAAGTGAATAGATTGAGTGAATGCGATGGTTGGTGAGTTTTGGGCGATCGCTCTCCAAGACTCAATCATGTAGCTGGCATCAGCAATCATATCACCTGCTGTTGAGTTGGGGACTTCGTAATAAACAGGTTTGACAAGATTGCCCATAGCAATCAATTCAGCGTAGCTGGGGGCAAGTGCCAAAGCATGAAAGATTTCACCTAATGATTCGCGTTTCTTTAAACGAAATGGGGTTGCAGTTAATCCAATATAAGGAATTTCATAAGGATCGTAATGGTTTTTGGGAAACCATTGCAATATGATGTCTGTAAAAGAGGTGTAATGACAGTTGTGAACCAATAACCCATTAGCAACAAAGTTGTGATTGTTAGCAATTGTAAGGTCATATACTGGCTCAACACTAGCTGCTTCAACATCTATCACCTCTTGTAAACTGCTGTTTTTTATACGCTCTTGTTTGCTCTCCTCTTTGTCTAGTTTCAAGTGAAACAACGGATATTGGGGCGTGTCCTTTAAGAAATTGCCACTTGGCAAGATAGTTAGAGATTGATTTAGGTGACTTGTTCTGCATGGATAACGGCGGTGCAAGAGCTTTTCCGCATCCACATTTACACAAGGGGATAAAATCTTGTCCCTCATCTTCAAGTCGTCTGCTCTTTTCCAACCCTGCGTCGTTCTGATTAAGTGATTGCCCGTGCATCGTATTTGATATTTTTCGGTTTTAATAATCAAAGTCTGTTTATAGCCCTTAAATATCTGGTGTTTTATGCGCTTGTATTCCCAGATATGCAAATTCTCGTTGTAGGAAAGGGCTAATTTACCAACAATAGACGGATCGTCAATTCTAAAAGTTCCGTCAAGGGTGTTTATCAAGGAATCTCTTGACAAACATTCATCAGCAATCACAAGTCCAGGTTTTAACCAAGAGGTATCCCGATTACCACTTAAAGTCTGAAAACTGCACACCTGGACATCTGCTGCTCGGTTTTCGCTCCTTCCGCCTGCGATCGCCCCACAGGACAAACCCCAACGCTTAAAAGTCTCTATCGCTTGATCGACCAAAGTATCACGATGGACAACAAACACAGCTTGCCGCCTTTTGGCAACTGCGTCTTTTGCCATATAAGCGCCCATATTCGTTTTCCCAGAGCCAGTAGGAGCAACAAGTAATACACGCCGTTTTCCAGCGCGTATGTGGTCATAGACTTGGTTGACAGTTTTTAACTGGTAAGGAAACAACCGAGGGAACATTTACTTTATTAGCTCCATCCATATTTATCGTCTGTACATTAAAGAATTGTTGTCCAATTTTTAAACAATTTTTGTCACTTTTTTAGTACTCCTAAACAGCTAAAACTACCTCTGGATAAGGGATTGTGTTCTTGGTCAGCAATTCTTTAAACTGGACATTAATTATTTAATGTACATCGTCGGAGGAAACGCGACACGGGCAGATTTATCTGCCGTCCAATTATTTTAGAACGGGTAGAGTCGAGGTGTACATTTCTAAATTACAACATCTTTAGCAGTAAAATACAACAATTATGCCAGTTTTTTGACTAGTAACAACATCTTTAGCAGCAAATTTAGGGTGTGTGCTAATTTGTTACCCGTCCATACTTTGTCCTTTGACACCTTTTTGGATCTACTCGTCAGTTATTTTATCAAGCGTGCCTCAGTTTTTGTTTCTTCTAGCAATTCATCAATTGCATCCAATAATTGATTAAACGCCTCATAATCATAAGCGAGGTGAGATTTATTCACTTTGTACTTAGGGCTTGCTGAAAAAGTCAGTACTAAGCTTAGTTTCATACTTTGTTTTTGACTCATTTTTCAGCATAATTTCTAATTGACAAAATGAATATTGTCTTAACCTCTCACGAATGGTTTAAAATATACTTTGCTGTTTTGACAACTTCTCTAGCATTAGGCCAGTTTAAGGTGCGTTTGCCTGGTAGGAAATGCCTCTTTAGTTAAGATATTTTATTCCCTTAGTATTAAGTAGTATTAACACTAATAAAATGAGTTAGGTAATCGTCACCCAGCTTAGTTTCACCCCCAACAAGACTGTTCACTCCGCTGCGCGAGAGTTACACCCTAAAGTGATTATCGAAAAATAACAGATGAATTTTTATACACCAGTAAACAGCCAAATCAACCTAACTCAACCGAAAAATCAGTGTATCCACCAACTATTTGAGGCTCAGGTGGAGCGGACTCCTGGTGCTGTGGCGGTAGTATTTGAACATGAAAGCTTCACCTACCACCAATTAAACAGTCGTGCTAACAAAATAGCGCACTACTTACAGGCATTAGGTGTCAGTTCAGAGATGTTGGTAGGCATCTGTATGGAGCGCTCTGTATCGATGGTTGTGGGACTGTTAGGCATTCTCAAGGCGGGTGCAGCGTATGTGCCACTTGATCCAGCCTACCCTGGTGAGCGATTGGCTTTCATGTTAGAAGACTCTCAAGCTACTGTGCTGCTGACTTTAGCAGAGCACATCGACAAGTTGCCTCTACATTCTGCACGTGTCGTCTGCTTGGATTCTGATTGGTCAGAAATTGCCCAACACAGTTCGGAGAACCCCACGAGCGAAGTGACGCTCGATAACTTGGTTTATACAATCTACACTTCCGGCTCAACAGGAAAACCAAAAGGAGTTCTGATTGAACATCGAGGATTGCTCAATCTCGTAAAATGGCATCAACGAACTTTCGCTGTGTCTCCAAAAGACCGAGCAACTATGCTGGCAGGACCAGCATTTGATGCCTCAGTCTGGGAGTTGTGGCCAAACCTGACTGCGGGAGCAACTATTCACATTGTAAATGAACAGACCCGTAGAGAGTCGTTACTGCTTCGAGATTGGCTGGTAAAGAATGCAATCACCATTTCTTTCCTGCCAACACCATTGGCAGAAAGTATTTTCAGTAGACCGAAAACTTTTGTCAGTCAACGCAAGAATGAGGGTTTGGGGCGATGTTTTGGGCACAGGGTCGAGCGATCGCTTACCTTAGCAGGAGAACTCATCTACAACCCTATTGCTCAAAACGCAGATGATACGGGCATTCTGGCGGATTGTATACAATCCGCCAGAATGCCCCAATGGTAAGCCTTCTAGAAATCTTTTCGGTCTACTGATTTTGTTATTGGATTGGCCTGATAATGTAGCTTTGCGAACTTTACTGACTGGGGGGGACAAACTCCATAATTATCCTTTGCCCTCCGTTCCGTTTGAATTAGTAAATAATTACGGTCCGACTGAAAACACTGTCGTCACGACTTCAGGTGTCGTTCCTGCAAATTCACAAACGAATGTGGCACCTCCGATTGGGCAAGCGATCGCCAACACGCAGGTGTATGTGCTTGACGAGCAGATGCAGCCTGTTCCGATTGGCGTCTCTGGGGAGCTATACATCGGTGGAGAAGGTGTAGCGCGGGGCTACGTCAACCGTCCCGATTTAACTGTTGAGAAATTTATACCTAACCCCTTTAGTAATGAACCTGGGTCACGCCTCTACAAAACAGGCGACAATGCCCGTTACCTAAGTGACGGCAACATAGAGTTTTTAGGTCGCATTGATCATCAGGTGAAGATTCGCGGATTCCGCATTGAATTGGGGGAGATTGAAGCAGCGATCGCCCTTCACCCAGCCGTACTCCAAACTGTGGTCGTGGCGCGAGAAGATGTTCCAGACCGCAAATATCTGGCAGTCTACATTGTCCCTAAACAGTCTGACGCTCCCACCAGTAGTGCTTTACGCGATTTTATACAGCATAAATTGCCTGATTACATGATACCAGGAGCGTTCGTGACTTTGGATGCCCTGCCGCTAACTCCCAATGGGAAAGTAGACCGCAAAGCTCTGCCAGTGCCTGCTCCTGCCAGACCATATCTAGAAGAAAATTATATTGCCCCAAGTACACCAGTTGAAAAAGTGCTGGCTCAAATCTGGTCTGATGTGCTGGGCGTCGAGCGAGTCGGTATCCACGACAAGTTTTTGGAATTGGGTGGACATTCTTTACTGGCTACCCAAATTATCAACCGATTATACGATACTCTAAAAGTAGAGTTACCTATAAGTAGCCTACTAAGCTCTTCAACAATAGCCGAACAAGCCTCAAGCATTGATGAGGCAGATGCTGGAGAAAAGCCAGGAAATCTTGCTCCCCCCATCCAATCCATTTCTAGAAACCAAAAATTGCCTCTTTCATGGAACCAACAGCAACTGTGGTTTCTTGCACAATTAGAACTCGAAACTCCTGTTTATAACGAACCCAGCACCATTCGCTTTGCGGGTGCAATTAACGTTGATGCACTCGCTAAAACCCTTAACGAACTTATTAAACGTCACGAAAGCTTGCGAACTCGCTTCCTCACCGTAGATGGACAGCAAGTTCAAGTTATAGATCCACCTTCTGCTTTCAACTTAACCGTAGTGGATTTGAGGCAACTTCCACAACAGGAGCGAGAGGCTGAAGCTTTGCGGCTAGCTACTTTGGAGTCAAAACAGGTGTTTGACTTAACAACGGGTCCACTGCTACGATCTACTCTAATGCAGCTAGCTGACGAGGAATACAGGTTATTCCTAACCTTTCACCACATAATTATTGATGGTGTTTCGCTCTACAACGTGTTCCTGACCGAACTGGCGGCACTCTACGAAGTTTTCTCTAATAACAAACCCAGCTTACAGCATGCTCCGCAAACACCACTGGCAGAGTTGCCTGTACAATATGCTGACTTTGCTGTTTGGCAACGACAGCGGTTTACAGAAGAAATTCTAGATCGTCAGCTTAACTACTGGAAGCAGCAGCTAGCTGATCTGCCCGTGCTACAGCTGCCTTATGACCGTCCACGCTCAGCTGTCCAGACTTTCCGAGGTGCAAGGCAATGTTTAGCACTATCTAAAAACCTGACTGAGGCGCTTAAGGCTCTCTCGCAACAGGAGGGAGTCACGCTTTACATGACGTTGCTAGCGGCATTCAAGACCCTGCTCTATCGCTACACTAGCTCGGAAGATATTGTTGTGGGGACTGTGAGCGCGGGGCGCAACAGACCAGAAATTTCGGGGGTAATTGGGTATTTCCTCAACACTCTGGTGTTGCGTGCCGATTTGTCGGGTTCTCCTAGTTTCCGACAACTATTGAGACGGGTACGGGAAGTAACTATGGGGGCTTATGCTCATGAAGACTTACCCTACCAGAAGTTGGTACAAACACTCCAACCAGAGCGAAACCTTAGCCAGAACCCCCTGTTCCAAGTGGCGTTTGTGCTGGAACCTCCAATGCCATCTTTAGACTTGGGCTGGTCTATAAGTCAGTTGGATATCCATACCGATACGGCGAAATTCGATCTAACCCTTGAACTAGACTCTAGACCCCAAGGGATTATTGGTCGCTTGGAGTACAACACGGATTTGTTTGATGCGGACACGATTACCCGGATGGCGGGGCATTTCCAGACTTTGCTCACAGGAATTGTTGCCAATCCACATCAGCCGATTTCCGAATTACCCCTGCTTAGTGAACCAGAGCAACAGCAGTTACTGGTAGAGTGGAATGATACAACTTTTGAGTATCCGACTGATAAGTGTATCCATTCCTTGTTTGAGGAGCAGGTATTACGTACCCCGGATGCGGTGGCTGTGGTGTATGAGAATCAACAGCTTACCTACAATGAGTTGAACTGTCGTGCTAACCAATTGGCACACTACTTGCGGAGTTTGGGTGTTGGGGCTGAAGTGCTGGTTGGTATCTGTGTGGAACGTTCAGTTGAGATGGTGGTGGGACTGCTGGGGATTCTCAAGGCGGGTGGGGCTTATGTGCCGCTTGATCCACAGTATCCTACTGAACTAGAACTTACGCATTGACAGAACATTGATACTATGCAGTTAAGTTCAACTTCTGTGTTAGGTGTTCTAAAATAAAATCACGAGCCACTTGAAGAGATAAATTTCTTTGGAGTTCATACCAATT
>JAESFN010000956.1_pt1 | contig 17345 bp, 18 predicted proteins | sample 9269411 | NCBI WGS metagenome assembly JAESFN01 (sample SAMN14505399, study PRJNA617100) | algae metagenome | isolation source: Iphinoe sp. HA4291-MV1 and co-occurring heterotrophs from trail next to... | place: USA: Maunawili Falls, Hawaii | collected 2009-07-25
TCGGCGGTGCGGATCGTGGACGCCGGGCCCGGGTGGAACCCGCTCGTCGACCTCTCCCTGGACGGTGTGCACCCGACCGTGGCGGGCCAGCGGCATCTGGCGGCGGCGGTGCGGAGCACCTGGTTGCGCGCCTGCCGTCCCTGATTGGGACCGGTCCCACCCGCCCCGGGCCACACTGGTTCGGGACCGAAGGAGGAGATCACCGGTGGGGACGTTGGACGTGCGTCGGCAGCGCAGCCTGGCCACGGGTGTGGCCGGCACCGCCCCCGGCTCGCTGTCCGCGCTGACCGTCACCGGCGGGCTGACCGTCGACGCGCGGGAGGGGCGGACACTGAGCTTCGGGCGCAACCGGCCCGAGGTCGACATCTGCGTCGGTGAGGACGACCTGGGGATCAGCCGGCTGCACGGGCAGCTGACCTGCCGGGCGGACCAGTGGTGGGTGCGGGTGACCGGCCGGTTCCCGGCCCGGCTGCAGGACTCCGTGATGGTCCACCGGGACAGCGACCCGCTGCCGCTGCCCACCGGGTACACCCCGCTCTACCTGCGCGGTTCCCGGGGCCGCAACCACGTGCTGGAGCTGTTCGTGGCCGGTGCGGACGGCCGCCGCCCACCGCTGCGCCCGTCCGAGCCCACCCTCGAGCCGACCCGCTGGCGGCTGACCCCCGAGGAGCACCTCGCGCTGACCGTGCTCGGCCAGCGGTACCTGTTCCACGACCCGCACCCGCAGCCGCTGTCCCGCCAGCAGGCCGCCTCGCAGCTGACCGAGCTGCAGCCGGCCGGGCGGTGGACCACCAAGAAGGTGGACTACCTGGTGTCCGGGGTGCGCCGGCGGCTGTCCGACAGCGGGGTGCCCGGGCTGCACCGGGAGGAGGTCGGCGAACCGGTCGGGCTGGCCCTGACGGTCAACCTGCTGCGCGAGCTGGTCGCCTCGACCACCCTGGTCCCGCTGGACCTGGCCATGCTGGACAACCCGCCGCCGGTTACCTGATCAACGGCTCCCGGGCGGGGGCAGCCGGCCCGCCGCCGCCCCGGCCACGGCCACCGCCGCCGGGCACAGCGAACCCGGGTCGCCGACGTCCCGCCGGGCCACCCCGACCACGACGACCTCGTCCCGCTCCGGCGGGCTGCCGACGATCGCGGCCAGGTCGGGTCGGTAGCGGCGGAACGGGACACTGACCTCGCAGATCCCTCGTCCCTCCACCCGGCGGGCCAGGCCGACGAACGCGTCCCGGTCCCCGGCCCGGACCCGGCGGACGTTCACCTCCGGATCCTCGGCCAGCGGCCACTCCCGGCTGTAGCGGATGCTGACCGGGGCGGCCGACGGGCCCCAGGAGCAGGCCCAACCGCCGAAGCCGGGTTCGGGCCCCCACCGGCCGGGCGGATCGGCGGGGACCAGGCCGGTCAGGTCGGCCGGGCCGAGCAGCGCGCACGCGTCGATCTGGGCCAGCGAGGCGGGCGCCGGCTCGAACACCCGGCGCGGGATCGGTCCCTGGTTGAGCACCCCGTACGCGGCCGCGACCACCGCGTCGGCCATCGCGCACAGCTCCGCCGGCCGCTCCTGGACCTGCCGGGCGGAGATCACCACCCGGTCCCCGGAGGGCAGCGTGACCGACCGCTTGCAGAGGTTGTCCCCCAGGTCGTAGCGCACCGGCGGGCCCAGCCGGCCGGGCACCGGCGGGATCGGCGGGTTCTCCTCGGGCAGCTCCAGGTCGACCGCAACGTCCACGTTGCCGCCGCCGTCGGGCTGGTCGGTGATCAGGTCGCAGTGGTTGAAGTTGCCGTAGTTCGGCTCCCGGTAGGTCTTGCCGAACCGGTCCAGCGCGGTCGGCACCAGCAGCGCGCACGGGTCGGCGGTGCGCGGGTCGCCGAGCACGCCGACCTCGGCGTCGCCCTGGTCGCGGTCGAGCAGCCGGACGCCGCCCACCCCGACGGCCGCCACCACCAGACCGGCGGCCAGCACCCGGAAGCCCCGCCGACCGGCCAGCGAGCGTCGGGGTACAGCCGGCGGCGAGGATGGCGGGACTGACGGTGGGGGCCAGGACGTCCGGGCGGACTCGACCACCCCCCGGGTGAGCAGCCCCCGGGCCTCGGCGGCGGTGGGGCGGCGGGCCGGATCGGGATCCATCAGCGCGGCCAGCACCGGGGCCAACGGACCGGCCCGGCGCATCGGCTCGGCCTGGAACGCGACCGCCCGGCGCAGCTGCACGAACGGCCCCTGCTCGCCGTCGCCCCACGGCGACACGCCCTCCACCGCCGCGAACAGGGTGGCCCCGAGCGCGAACACATCGGCCTCGTAGCCGGCCTCGTGCCCGTCCACGACCTCGGGCGCGAGGTAGCCCGAGGACCCGCCGAGTTGCGCCCCACCGGTCACCGTGGCCTCGGCCCAGCGGGCGATCCCGAGATCGGTCAGCTTCGCGGTGCCGTCCGCCGCCACCAGCACGTTCCCCGGGGTGACGTCGCGGTGCACCATCTGGTTGGCGTGCATCGCGACCAGCGCATCGGCCACGTGCGCGCCGATCCGGGACACCTCGGACACCGGGAGCGGGCCGTCCTCGCCCAGGATCGTCGCCACGCTGCGCGAGGGCAGGTACTCCATGACCAGCCAGCGCTCGTCGGCGTCCGCCACCACGTCGAACACCGTCACCACGTGCGGATGGTGCAGGCCGGCGCCGATCCGGGCCTCGCGGCGCATCTGGGTGCCGTCCCCGGAGTGGGCGCGCTTCACCGCCACCACCCGGCCGAGGTCGAGGTCGGTGGCCCGCCAGACCACGCCCATGCCGCCCTGACCGAGCTTCTCCTCCAACCGGAACCGGCCCGCGATCAGTCGGGGGCTCGGCTCGCTCGGCACGGCGGGGAGTCTAGATCGCCGGGCCGGCGGGGACGGCCGCGTACCCCCTAGCCCTCGCTGCCCCGGCCCTCCAGTTCCCGCTCGACCTCCTCGGCGGTCCAGCCGCAGGTCAGCATCAGGAACTCGACGTGCCGGCCGAGCCGGATCATGGTGCCGGCCAGTTCCACCGCCGCGCGACGGACCGTGCCGTCCAGGGCGGCGCGCTGCTCGTCGGTGAGTCGGCGCAGGTCGATCGGGGTTCGGCTCGGCTGCTCGGGCATCCGCGGACCGTAGCCGGGGCGTTCTGGGACCCCTCCCAAACCAGACCTATCCGATCACCATTCGATGCCGCGCTGCCCCTTCTGCCCCGCGTCCATCGGGTGCTTCACCTTGGCCGTCTCCAGCACCAGGTCGGCCGCCTCGACCAGGGCGGCGGGGGCGTCCCGCCCGGTGATCACCACGTGCTGGGTGCCGGGGCGGGTCCGCAGGACCTCCACCACCTCGTCGACCTCCACCCAGCCCCACTTCAGCGGGTAGGTGAACTCGTCGAGCACGTACATCCGGTGCCGCTCGGTCTCGATCCGGCGGCGGATCTCCCGCCAGCCCTCCAGCGCGGCGGCGGCGTGGTCGGCCTCGGTGCCCTGCTTGCGGGCCCAGGACCAGCCCTCCCCCATCTTGTGCCACTCCACCGGGCCGCCCTCCCCGGTCTCGGTGTGCAGCCGGCCCAGCGCCCGGAACGCGGCCTCCTCGCCGACCTTCCACTTCGCCGACTTGACGAACTGGAACACCCCGACCGACCAGCCCTGGTTCCAGGCCCGCAGGGCGAGCCCGAAGGCGGCGGTGGACTTCCCCTTCATCTCACCGGTGTGCACGATCACCAGCGGCCGGTTGCGGCGGGCGCGGGTGGTCAGCCCGTCCTGTGGGACCTCGACGACCTGCCCCTGTGGCATCGCTGACTCCGCCTCCGTACCGTTCGCTGTCTCCCAGGCGGAGTCTAGGTGGGGACGGACCGTTGCCGCCCCCCGATCGGCAACGGTCCGTCCCCACCTGGTTCCGAACGGTAGCCCGACCGGATTGGGAGCCCTCCCAATCCGACCCCCGGATCAGCTGTCCGGGCCGGTCAGGTACCGGGTCGGGCTGATCCCCACGGTGCGGCGGAACGCGGCCAGGAACGCGCTCGGCGTGGCGTAGCCGACCGCGTGCGCCACCCGGGACACCGGCTCCCCGTCGGCCAGCAGCGGGAGCGCCGCCCACATCCGGACCCGGGCCCGCCAGCGGTCGAAGGACAGCCCGGTCTCGGCCACGAACAGCCGGCTGAGCGTGCGCGGACTGGTCCCGGCGGCCCGGGCGAACGCGGGCAGCCCGCGCGGGTCGGCCGGGTCGTCGCGCAGGGCGGCGGCCACCGACGCCGCCCGCGGGTCGGTCGGGTACCGCAGCTCCAGCGGGCCGGACGGCAGCGGTTCCAGCATGTCCAGCAGCACCGCCTCGGCCCGGGACCGGGGGTCGGCGTCGAGGTCGGTCCGGGCCAGGTGCCGGAACAGCTCGGCCAGCAGCGGCCGGACCGCCAGCAGGCTCGGCTCCCCGGGCCCCCGGGCCGAGGACTCCGCCCCGAGGTAGACCCCGTGCAGCAGCGCCCCCCGGCTGGACCCGGTCCGGTGCCAGGTGCCGCTGGGCAGCCACAACGCCCGGTCCGGGGGCAGCACCCAGCGCCGGTCGCCGGCCTCCACCGCGACCACCCCACGCGGCGTCCAGAGGATCTGGGTGTGCCGGTGGACGTGCTCGGGCAGCCAGTGGCCGGGCTCCAGCCGCATCGCGCCGACCAGCATCGCGGTCGGGGCGAGGGCCTTCGGGCCCCGGGTCGGCCAGGTCATCGCCTCACCGCTCCGCTCCGGTGTCGTGTGGCGTCAACTCGACATCATGCGGCTTCCGCGCGCATTGTCGCCAGCCCCGGCGCGGGGTTGGCTGGTCGTATGCCGATGAACCTGCTGCACCGCTACGTGTGTTCCTCGAAGCGCTGGAACGGCCTGGTCGCGGAGAACCTGCCCCCGTTGCTGGACGGCGTCGACCTGGGCGACGACGTGCTGGAGATCGGCCCCGGGTTCGGCGCGACCACCGACGTGCTCGCCGGCCGGCTGCCCCGACTCACCTCCGTGGAGATCGACGAGGCCTCGGTGCACCGGCTGCGGGCCCGGTTCGGCGAGCGGGTCAGCATCGTGCACGGCGACGGCGCCGCGTTGCCGTTCCCGGACGGGCGGTTCTCGGCGGTGGTCTGCTTCACGATGCTGCACCACGTACCCTCGCCCGCCCAGCAGGACCGGCTGTTCGCCGAGGCGCGCCGGGTGCTGCGCCCGGGTGGCAGCTTCCTGGCCGCCGACAGCCGGGTGAGCTGGGCGTTCCGGCTCGTCCACCTCGGCGACACGCTGGTCCCGGTCGAGCCGGACACCCTGCCCGACCGGCTGACCCGGGCGGGCTTCGCCTCGGCCCGGGTGGACGCCGGCACCCGCCGGTTCACCGTGCTCGCCACCACCTGACGGGGCGGCCGCGCGGCACCGTCAGACCGTGCGGGGTCAGGCCGCGCGGCACGGTCAGGCGGCGCGGGCCGCCCGTACGACCCCGGCCACCTGGTCGGCGGACAGCTCGGACACCCCGACCAGCGCGGCCCCGGCGGCGTGCGCCACCCGCCCGGCCAACCCGAGGCGGACCGGCCCGGACTCGCAGTCCACCACCACACCGGCCACCCCGGCGGCATCCAGCAGCGCGGCGGCCCGCAGCGCGTCGGTCACCGGGTCGCCGCCGGGCCGGGCCGGCACGGTGGCCCGGCCGTCGGTGAGCAGCACCAGCAGCGGGCGCCGGGCGGAGTCCCGCAACCGCTCACGTTCCAGCACCCGGTGCGCCAGCAGCAGCCCGTCGGCCAGCGGGGTCCGGCCGCCGGTGCGCAGCCGGGCCAGCCGGGTCACCGCCGCCGGGACCGAGGTGGTCGGCGGGAGCAGCAGCTCGGCGGCACCGGCCCGGAAGCCGACCAGCCCGACCTTGTCCCGACGCTGGTAGGCGTCCCGGAGCAGGGACACCACCGCCCCGCTGACCGCCGCCATCCGCCGCCGAGCCGCCATCGAGCCGGACGCGTCGACCACGAACAGCACCAGATTGCCCTCCCGACCCTCGCGCACGGCGTGCCGCAGGTCGTCGCGGCCCAGCCGCAGCCCCGGACCGCGGTGGCCCCGGGCGCGCTGGTGCGGGGCGGCGGCCAGCACGGTGGCCGGCAGGTGCAGGTCGGCGGCCCGGCCCGGACGGCCGGCGGTGGCCCGGACGACCCGGCCGTACGGGGTGCGGGCGCGGGAGCGGCGGCCGGGAGCCCCGTCGCCCACCCCGGGAACGGTGAGCAGCCGGGCCCGGAACGGCGCGGTGGCCGGCGGCGCGGGCCTCGACTCCCCGTCGCCCGCCGGGCGGCCGTTCCCGGACGGCGGTGCGCCGTTGGAGTCCGGCGGCGCGGCTCCCCCACCGGGGCCGTCATCACCGGGCCCGTCGTCGTCACCGGGCCCGTCATCCGGCCCGGGGCCGCCGGCACCGCCGGAACCGTCCTCGGGTGGCTCCGGCTCGCGGGCCTGGTCCAGCGCCTGGTCCAGCGCGTCCTGGTCGAGGCCGGGCTCGTCGAACGGGTCGCGGCGGCGGCGGTGCGGCAGGGCCAGCCGGGCGGCCACCCGGACGTCCTCCTCGGTCACCTCGGTGGCCCCCCGCCAGGCGGCGTGCGCCATCGCGGTGCGGGCGGTGACCAGGTCGGCGCGCATCCCGTCCACCCCGAACGCGGCGCACACCGAGGCGATCCGGCGCAGCTCGGCGTCCGGCAGCGCCACGGTCGGCAGCAGTGATCGCGCCGCGACGATCCGCGAGGCCAGCTCCCGCTCGGCCCCGGCCCAGGTGCCGACGAAACCGGCCGGATCGGCCTCGAAGGCCAGTCGCCGGCGAACCACCTCCACCCGCTGCTCGACGTCCCGGGCGGCGGCCACCTCGACGGTCAGCCCGAAGCGGTCCAGCAGCTGCGGCCGCAGCTCCCCCTCCTCCGGGTTCATGGTGCCGACCAGCAGGAACGTCGAGGCGTGGGCCAGCGACACCCCGTCCCGCTCCACGTGCGCGCGGCCCATCGCGGCCGCGTCCAGCAGCAGGTCGACCAGGTGGTCGTGCAGCAGGTTGACCTCGTCGACGTAGAGCAGCCCCCGGTGCGCGGCGGCCAGCAGGCCCGGCTGGTAGGCCCGGACCCCCTCGGACAGCGCCCGCTCCAGGTCCAGCGACCCGACCAGGCGGTCCTCGGTCGCCCCGACCGGCAGCTCCACCAGCGGCGACAGCCGGGTCGCCGACGCGGCACCGGTCGGGTGCGGGCCATCCGGGCACCCGGGGTCGGGCGAGGCCGGGTCGCAGCCGAACCGGCAACCGTCGACCACCGCCTGCTCCGGGAGCAGCCCGGCCAGGGCCCGCACGATGGTCGACTTGGCGGTGCCCTTCTCGCCGCGGACCAGCAACCCGCCGATCCCCGGGTGCACGGCGGTGAGCAGCAACGCCAGCCGCATGTCCGGATGCCCGACCACGGCGGTGAACGGGAAGGCCAGCCGCATCAGGAGGCCCGGCGGCCGGGCCGGCGCATCGGGACGTGCTCGATCCCGTCCCAGTCGTAGGGATCACCGGTCGGCGCGAACCCGAAGCTCGCGTAGAAGCCCACGTGCGGGGTCTGCGCGTCCAGCACGCAGTCACCGTCACCGACCTCGGCCAGGATCGCGTCCATCAACCGCCGGCCGAGCCCGTGCCCGCGCTGCTCCGGGAGCACGCAGATCCGCCCGATCCGGTAGCTCCGGTCCGGCTCCTTGAGCAGCCGCACGGTGCCCAGCAGCGGCCCGAGTCCCTCACCGGCGGAGTTGCCGCCGGCCAGCCAGTAGTGCCGGGCCCGGGGCTCCAGGTCGCGGCCGTCGAGCTCCGCGTAGGGGCAGTTCTGCTCGACGACGAACACGTCGACCCGCAGTTTCAGCAGCGCGTACAGCGTCACCGGGTCGAGGTCGGCCGCCCAGCTCCGGCGGACGACGGCGGCCCGGGGGGCGGGCGGCCTGGGCACCGGGACGGCCGCGGCCGGGGAGGGGTTGCGCACCGCCCCTGCCTACCAGACCGGGCCGGGCCACGTCGCCTCCGAACGCCCGGACATTCCTCACCCGCCGGTCTTACGGAAGTGTTAGGTGAGGTCTCACCCCGCCGCCGGGCGAACTACTGTTGTGCCAATGCGGCACTTCGACCTCGTGATCATCGGCTCCGGGTCCGGGAACTCGTTGCCCGACTCCCGCTTCAGCCACCTCCAGGTGGCCGTGGTGGAGGAGGGCACCTTCGGCGGCACCTGCCTGAACGTCGGCTGCATCCCGACCAAGATGTTCGTCTACACCGCGAACGTGGCCGGCTGGGCGCGCGACTCCGCCCGGTTCGGGGTGGACGCGCACGTCGACAAGGTGCGCTGGACCGACATCCGGGACCGGGTGTTCGGCCGGATCGACCCCATCTCCGCCGGTGGCGAGCGCTACCGCGCCGAGGGCGAGCCGAACATCACGCTGCTGCACGGGCACGGCTCGTTCTCCGGACCCAAGCAGCTCACCGTGACCGCCCCGGACGGCGCCAGCGAGGACATCACCGCCGACCGGTTCGTCATCGCCACCGGGTCCCGGGCGATGGTGCCCGACGCCGTCCACGACGCCGGCGTGCCGTTCCACACCTCGGACACGGTGATGCGGATCGACGAGCTCCCGGCCCGGATGGTGATCCTCGGTGGCGGGTACATCGCCGCCGAGTTCGCGCACGTGTTCTCCGCGCTCGGGGTGGAGATCACCGTGGTCGCCCGCTCGGGGCTGCTGCGGCACCTGGACGAGACGGTGTCCGGGCGGTTCACCGAGGTCGCGAAGGCGCACTGGGACGTGCACACCGACTCCGTCGCCACGGCCTGCTCGGCCGACGGTGACCAGGTGCGGCTGGTCCTCACCGACGGCACGGAGGTGTCCGGCGACCTGCTCCTGGTGGCCACCGGACGGGTGCCGAACAGCGACCGGCTGAACCTGGCCGCCGCCGGGGTGGACGTGCACGAGGACGGCCGGATCGTGGTCGACGCCCACCAGCGGACCACCGCGGACGGGATCTTCGCGATGGGCGACGTCAGCTCGGAGTACCAGCTCAAGCACGTGGCCAACCACGAGGCCAGGGTCGTCGCGCACAACCTGGCCGAGCCGGATGCGATGCGCGAGTCGGACCACCGGTTCGTGCCCTCGGCGGTGTTCACCGAGCCGGAGATCGCCTCGGTCGGGCTCACCGAGGCGGAGTGCCGGGAGCAGGGCCGCCGGTACGTGAGATCGGTGCAGGCGTACGGATCGGTGGCCTACGGCTGGGCGCTGGAGGACACCACCGGGCTGTGCAAGCTGCTCGCCGACCCGGACACCGGGCAGCTGATCGGCGCGCACCTGATCGGCCCGCAGGCGTCCAGCATCATCCAGCCGGTGATCCAGGCCATGACGTTCGGGCTGCCGGTCACCGAGATGGCCCGGGGCCAGTACTGGATCCACCCGGCGCTGCCCGAGGTGCTGGAGAACGCCCTGCTCGGCCTGAGACTCGGCTGACCGCGCTCAGCCGTCCACCAGCCGGGCGCACCGGCGCCGCAGGTGGGCGCGCTGCGCGTCGTCCTGGGGCAGCTCGATCGCCCGCCGGTAGGCGGCCCGGGCCGGCCCGCCCCGACCCGACCGGGCCAGCAACTCGGCCCGGGCGGCGTGCCACAGCGGGTAGCCCTCCAGCCCCGCCACCGCCTCGACGGCGGCCAGCCCGGCGGCCGGGCCGTCCCGCTCGGCGATCGCCGCCGCCCGGTTGAGCCGGGCCACCGGGGTGTCGGCGACGGTCAGCAGCACGTCGTACCAGCTGACCACGGCCGCCCAGTCGGTGGCGGCGAAGGTCGGGGCGAGCGCGTGGCACGCGGCGATGGCCGCCTGCACCACGTACGGGTCGGGCCGGTCGGGGCTGCGCCGCAGGCCCTCGCCGACCAGCACGACCCCCTCCTGGATGAGGTCGGCCCGCCAGCGGGAGCGGTCCTGGTCGGTCAGCAGCACCGGCCCGTCGGCGTCGTGTCGGGCCGCGCGCCGCGAGTCCTGCAGCAGCTCCAGGGCCAGCAGACCGAGCACCGACGGCTCCCCCGGCATCAGCTCGGCGAGCAGCCGGGTCAGCCGCACGGCCTCGTCGACCAGGCCGGCGCGCGGGACACCGGTCGGTGCGTAGCCCTCGTTGAACAGCAGGTAGACGACGGCCAACACGCCACGCAGCCGGTCGGGCAGCTCGTGCTCGGCCGGCACCCGGTACGGGATCCCGGCGCGGCTGATCTTCTGCCGGGCCCGCACCAGGCGCTTGGCCATCGTGTCCTCGCTGACCAGCAGCGCCCGCCCCACCTCGGCCACCGACAACCCGCACAGCGTGCGCAGGGCCAGCGCCACCTGGGTCTCCAGGGACAGCGCGGGGTGGCAGCAGACGAAGACCAGCCGCAGCAGGTCGTCGCGCACGGTCTCCGGTGGGGCCGGATCGTCGGGCAGGCTCACCGCCGCCTCCTTGCCCGCGCGGGCCGCCTCGCGGCGCAGCAGGTCGATCGCCCGGCGGCGGGCGGTGAGGGTGAGCCACGCGCGCGGCTGGGCCGGGACGCCGTCACGCGGCCAGGTCTGCAGGGCGCGCACCGTCGCGTCCTGCACGGCGTCCTCGGCCAACTGCAGGTCGCCGGTCAGCCGGACCAGGGTGGCCAGCACCCGCCGGCCCTCGTCACGCACCAGGCGGACGAGGGCCGCGCGGGCATCGGTCATCGTTCGGTCGTCATCCGCCGAAGTCGATGGTCGGGCGGACCTCGACCGCGCCGGTCCACGCGGCGGGCAGGTCGGCCGCCAGCTTCACGGCCTCGTCCAGATCGGCGCACTCCAGCAGGTAGAAGCCGGTCAGCGCCTCCTTGGTCTCGGCGTAGGGGCCGTCGCTGGTCACGACGTCACCGCCCTTCCCGCCACGGACCCGGACGGTGGTGGCCGTGCTGGTCGGGTAGAGCGCCGCACCGCCGCGGATCACGGCGGCGGCGGCCTGCCCGAACTCCTCGTACCCCTTCATCTCCTCGGCCTGCTCGGGCGCGGTCCAGTCGACGTCCTGGGTGTAGGTCAGGGCGACGTAGTGCGGCATGGCTTCCTCCTCGGGGTCGGGCACCGGGGCTACGGCCCCGGCGTCACCCTAGGAACGAACGCCGGACCCGGGTTCAGGACACCCCGACGGGCGAAGTTTCGCGGCTCACTCGGTCGCCGGCAGGATCGGCACGTCGTAGTCGGTGATCCGGCGGTCGGCCGTGACCAGAGTCAACCCCTCGCACCGGGCCTGGGCGACCAGCAACCGGTCGAACGGGTCCTTGTGGTGAAGCGGTAAGGCCGCCGTTGCCAGTCCGTGGCGAAGCGAGATCGGCAGCGGCAGGAACTCGTTCTCCTCGATCTGCTCGTCCAGATCGTCAGGCACACGGAGCTTGCCGACCGCGGACTTCTGGCCGATCTCGCAGCCGGTCACCGCCGACACGAACGTCTCGCGCACGTTGATCGCCTTCCGGGCCCGATCCGACAGCCGGTCGGGGTCATCGAGCCACCAGAGGACGACGTGGGTATCGAGCAGCAGCTTCATCGCTCCGCCGGGTCGGGAAAGATCGGGCCGTTGCTGGCGATGTCGATGAGCTCCTCATCGGGTTCGTCGAAGTCGGGCGCCATCCAGACCCGCCCCTTCCACCCCCCAGGCTTGCGCCGAGGGGCCCGATCCCGTTGAGCGGGAACCAACCGGGCCACCGGCCGGCCGTTGCGGGCGATGACGATCTCGTCGCCGTTCTCCACCTGCTCGAGCAGTTTCGACAGCTGGGTCTTGGCTTCGTAGACGTTCACCTGCTTCTCCATGCCATCAGCATACTGACCAGGTCTAGTCAGACCCGGGCGGCACGAACGGCAGACCGGCGGGAGCCCCGTGTTCGATCAGGCGGAGTACGGCGTCGGTGTCCAGGTGCCGTTCGACCAGGTCACCCAGTAGATCGAGCTGGGCGGACCGGACGTCGGCGAAGCGGGTGTCGGGGGCCACCGCGAACCCGAGGCGGGTCAGCAGGGCACGGCGGAACCCGTCGTTCTCCAGCAGCCCGTGCCAGTGCGTGCCGAGCACGTTCCCGGCGTCCGAGCCCTCGGAGTCGCTGATCAGCGGGTCGTCGCCGGAGTGCACCACCCGGCCGTGGTGGATCTCGTACCCGGTCACCGGGTGTCCGAGCGCGGTCCCGGACGGCCGGTCCAGGTGCTTCCGCGCCTCGAACACCACCTCCAGGTCGAGCAGCCCCAAACCCTCGACCGGGGCCGCCGAGCCGCTCTCCACGGCGTCGGTGATCCGCCGCCCGAGCATCTGATAGCCGCCGCAGATCCCCAGTACCGCCCCGCCGGCCCGGGCGTGCGCGACCACCGCCTCGGCCAACCCGGTGCGGCGCAGCCAGGCCAGGTCGTCCACGGTGGCCTTGGTCCCGGGCAGCACGACCAGGTCGGCGTCCACCAGCCGGGACGGCTCGGTCACGTAACGCACGGCCACCCCGGGCTCGCAGGCCAGCGCCTCGACGTCGGTGGCGTTGGAGATCCGCGGCAGCCGGGGCACCGCGACCCGCAGCCACCGCTCCCCGACCGGCGGCGCCGGGCGGCCGACCACGCCGTCGGCCAGGTAGGACAGCGAGTCCTCGGCGTCCAGCCACAGCCGGTCGTCGAACGGCAGCACCCCGAGGGCCGGCCGCCCGGTGAGCGCGCGCAGCTGCTCCAGGCCCGGCTCCAGCAGCCGCACGTCGCCGCGGAACTTGTTCACCACGAACCCGGCCACCAGCGCCTGGTCGGCCGCGCTGAGCAGGGCCAACGTGCCGAACAGGTGGGCCAGCACGCCGCCCCGGTCGATGTCGCCGACCACCAGCACCGGCAGCCCGGCCGCCCGGGCCAGGCCCATGTTGGCGATGTCGGTGGCCCGCAGGTTGATCTCGGTGGGCGACCCGGCGCCCTCGCAGATCACCACGTCGTAGGCCGCCCGCAGCTCGGCCAGGGTGTCGGTGACGACGGTCAGCAACGCCGGCTTGCGCTCCCGGTAGGACATGGCGCTGACCGTGCCGTCCACCCGGCCCAGCACCACCACCTGGGAGGTGCGGTCGCTGCCCGGTTTGAGCAGCACCGGGTTGAACCGGACCGACGGCTCCAACCCGCAGGCCGCCGCCTGCAGCGCCTGGGCCCGGCCGATCTCCCCACCGTCCGGGGTGACCACCGAGTTGTTCGACATGTTCTGCGCCTTGAACGGCGCGACCTTCACCCCGGTCCGGGCCAGCCACCGGCACAACCCGGCGACCAGGACGCTCTTGCCCGCATCCGAGGTGGTCCCGGCGACGAGCAGCGCACCACCGGTCACGGGAGAGTGAGGATCTCCGAGCCGTCGGCGGTGACCAGGATGGTGTGCTCGAACTGGGCGGTGCGCTTGCGGTCCTTGGTGACCACGGTCCAGCCGTCGTCCCAGATGTCGTAGTCGACAGTGCCGAGGTTGATCATCGGCTCGATGGTGAACGTCATGCCCTCCTCGAGCACGGTGTCCACCTCGGGGGCGTCGTAGTGCAGCACCACCAGCCCGGAGTGGAACGTCCGGCCGATGCCGTGCCCGGTGAAGTCCCGCACCACGCCGTAGCCGAACCGCTTGGCATAGGACTCGATCACCCGGCCGACCACGTTCAGCGGCCGCCCGGCGCGGACCGCCTTGATCGCCCGCATCATCGCCTCCCGGGTCCGCTCGACCAGCAGCCGATCCTCCTCGGACACGTCGCCGGCCAGGAAGGTGGCGTTGGTGTCGCCGTGCACGCCGCCGATGTACGCGGTGACGTCGATGTTCACGATGTCGCCGTCGGAGATGACCGTGTCGTCCGGGATGCCGTGGCAGATGACCTCGTTGAGGCTGGTGCAGCAGCTCTTCGGGAAGCCCCGGTAGCCCAGGGTGGACGGGTAGGCGCCGTGGTCGCAGAGGAACTCGTGCACCACCCGGTCCACCTCGTCGGTGGTCACCCCGGGGCGCACCGCCGCGCCGCCGGCGGCCAGGGCCTGCGCGCCGATCCGCCCGGCCACCCGCATCGCCTCGATGATCTCCGGGGTCTGCACCCACGGGTCACGGCTCGGCGCGGGTGCGCGCTTGCCGACGTACTCCGGGCGGGCGATCTGCGCCGGGACCGGCCGCATCGGACCGATCCGGCCTGGGGTGAGGGCTTCACGCACGGGCATGCCGGTCAGCTTAGCTGCGGACCCGGCGGGTCGCGTGCACCAGCAGCCGCCAGCCGAGCAGCAGCACCAGCAGGGTCACCGTCGTCACCAGCACGAACGTCACCGGCAGCCGCCCGGTGATCGCCGCCCGCAACGCCAGCCCGCCGACCACCGCCCCGCCCACGGCCCACAGTCCGGACGGCAGCGCGGTCGGCGAACGCCATACCCGGCCGGCGACCCAGCCGGCGGCCAGCCCGACCAGGAACGGCGCCGCCGTACCCGCGACACCCGCGACGTCGAGCCCCTCGGCGTGCGAGCGACGGCCGAGCAGCGCGAACACCAGCACCGCCAGCACGTCGACGGCCGCCGCCGACACCGCCACCCGGGCCGCCCCGGTAGCCCGCTCCTCGGGGAACGCGTTCACGTCAGAACAGGACCGTGGCGAAGCTGGCGATCTGGGTGAAGCCGACCCGGGCGTACGCCGCGCGGGCCGGGGTGTTGTAGGCGTTGACGTACAGGCTGGCCACCCGCTCCATCGACACCAGCCGGTCGACCACCGCCGCCGTACCCGCCGCGCCGAGCCCGCCGCCGCGCCGCTCCGGGTGCACCCACACGCCCTGGATCTGGCCGACCCGGGAGGACAGCGCGCCGATCTCGGCCTTGAAGACCACCTGGCCGTCCTCGAACCGGGCGAACGCCCGACCGCTGGCGATCTGCTCGGCCACCCGGGCCCGGTAGCCGACCCCGCCGTCGCCGAGCCGGGGGTCCACGCCGACCTCCTCGGTGAACATCGCCACGGCGGCCGGCAGGTAGCGGTCCAGCTCGTTCGGCCGGACCTGCCGCACCAGCGGGTCCGACGGGATCGCGGCCCGGGTGGGCAGCACCATCAGCGGCTGGTCCTCCCGGACCTCCCGGGCCGGGGCCCAGTCGGGCTCCAGCTCCCGCCACAGCGGCAGCACCAGCTCCGACCGACCGACCAGCGACGAGCAACCCCGGCCCCGGCGGCGCGCCCGCTCGGCGAACGCCCGCAAGGTCGCCGGGGTACCCCGCAACGGGACCAGGTTGGCGCCGACGAAGCACAGACCGGCCAGCGAGGTGCCGATCCCCCACAGCTCGCCGCCGAGGCGCCACGAGTCCACGCCGGCGACCTCCACCCGGGAGGCGACCATGCAGGAGGCGATCGGGTCCGCATCGAGGGCGAGCTTCACCTCGGACCGATCTCTCTCGTCGAGCAGCCGCGGGCCACCCACTCTCAGCACCGCTCTAGATTGCCAGACTGCGACGCCGGACACACCGGTCGGCGCCCGAATCGCCCGGGTGATCGTGCCCATACCCGGGCACGCACCGCGACGGCTCAGCCGACGGTGACCTCCGGGGCGCCCTCCCCGGTCATCCCCTCGGCCAGGCGCAGCGCCTCCTCGATCAGGGTCTCCACGATCTGGTGCTCGGGCACGGTCTTGATGACCTCGCCCTTGACGAAGATCTGGCCCTTGCCGTTGCCGGACGCCACCCCGAGGTCGGCCTCCCGGGCCTCGCCGGGCCCGTTCACCACGCAGCCCATCACGGCCACCCGCAGCGGGACCTCCATCCCGGTCAGACCGGCGGTTACCTCGTCGGCCAGCTTGTACACGTCGACCTGGGCGCGGCCGCAGGACGGGCAGGACACGATCTCCAGCTTCCGGGGCCGCAGGTTCAGCGACTCCAGGATCTGGTTGCCGACCTTGACCTCCTCCACCGGCGGCGCGGACAGCGACACCCGGATCGTGTCGCCGATGCCCCGGGAGAGCAGCGCACCGAAGGCCAGCGCCGACTTGATGGTGCCCTGGAACGCCGGCCCGGCCTCGGTGACGCCCAGGTGCAGCGGGTAGTCGCAGGCCTCGGCGAGCAGCTCGTACGCCCGGATCATGATCACCGGGTCGTTGTGCTTCACCGAGATCTTGATGTCGTGGAAGTCGTGCTCGGCGAACAGGCTGGCCTCCCACAGCGCCGACTCGACCAGCGCCTCCGGGGTGGCCTTGCCGTACTTCTGCAGCAGCCGCTTGTCCAGCGAGCCGGCGTTCACCCCGATCCGGATCGGGGTGCCCCGGTCCTTCGCGGCGGCGGCGATCTGCTTGACCTGGTCGTCGAACTTGCGGATGTTGCCCGGGTTCACCCGCACCGCCGCGCAGCCCGCGTCGATGGCCGCGAACACGTACTTCGGCTGGAAGTGGATGTCGGCGATCACCGGGATCTTGGACTTGGCCGCGATGGCCGGCAGCGCCTCCGCGTCGTCCTGCGAGGGGCAGGCCACCCGGACGATGTCGCAGCCGGACGCCGTGAGCTCGGCGATCTGCTGCAGCGTGGCGTTGACGTCGGCGGTCAACGTGGTGGTCATCGACTGGACCGAGACCGGATACGTGCTGCCGACCCCGACCGACCCGACCTTGAGCTGGCGGGTGGGGCGACGTTCGGCAAGGGTCGGCGGCGGAGTGGTGGGCATACCGAGGCTGACGCTGCTGGCGGTCACGGCCCCCAGTATCCCCCGCCGGGGCCCATCACGCCGCTGTGCCGCCGGATGGTGACCGACCTGACTCAGGTGACCATCCGGATGGTCAGCGGATAGCGGTAGAACTCGCCGTTGCTGGCCTTGACCGACGCCATGATGGTGAACACCAGCCACAGGATGCCCACGACGATAAGCAGCGGTAGTCCGATGAAAATCAAGAAGACGGTCGCCGAAAGCACCCACCCGACAACGCTGTAGATCAGGACGCTGAGGTTGAAGTTCAGCGACTCCACGGCGTGCGCGCGCACCGCCGGCGACTTCGGCCCCTGCACCAGCATCACGATCAATGGCCCCACGAACGACAGCAAGAAGATCATGCCGATCAGTGGGGACAGGTGCGCGGCCAGGATCCAGTTCTTCTCGTCCTGCGGGCTCAGCGCCCCACCGGGCGGCACCTGGTAACCACCCTGGTACGGCGCCTGCTGGTACCCGCCCTGGTAGCCCGGCGGCGGCTGGTAACCGGGCCCCGGCGGCGGATAGGCCGGGCCCGGCGGCGGATACCCCGGCGCCTGGTGGCCGGGCGGCGGGTAGGCCTGCTGGTCCGCGCCGGGCTGCCACTGCGGTGCCGGGCCGGGCGCGGCTGCCGGCCCGGGTGTGGTCGCCGCGCCGTCCGACCCGGGTGGGCGGTGGCCGGAGGGCTCGGGAGACGTGGCGTCACCGGTGGTCATGG
>JAESFN010000957.1_pt1 | contig 17331 bp, 16 predicted proteins | sample 9269411 | NCBI WGS metagenome assembly JAESFN01 (sample SAMN14505399, study PRJNA617100) | algae metagenome | isolation source: Iphinoe sp. HA4291-MV1 and co-occurring heterotrophs from trail next to... | place: USA: Maunawili Falls, Hawaii | collected 2009-07-25
TGCTCGCGGGCCAGTACGGCAGCCCGATCCGGATCGACGCCGGCGCGATCCGCGCCGCGACGCGGAAGGCGGTCGAGGGCTTCGACGTGCAGGGCGTGCGCGGCACGGGCCAGAAGGCGGCGCTCCTTTCCGGCGGAAATGCGCAGAAGCTCGTGATCGCGCGCGAGTTCTCGGGCAGCCCGCGCGTCGTGCTCGCCCACAGCCCGAGCCGCGGCCTCGACGTGCGGGCTTCGGCGGCCGTCCACGAGCGCCTCAGGAGCGCCCGCGATGCCGGAGCCGGCGTGCTCCTGATCAGCGAGGATCTCGACGAGATTCTCCTCCTTGCCGATCGTGTCGGCGTGATGAACCGGGGCAGGATCTCGGCCGAGTTCGTGGCTCCGTGCGATCGCCACGCCATCGGGCGGGCGCTGGTGCACCATGGGTAGTTTGGCTCCCCCTGGTCGCGCTGCTGCGAGTGGGCAGCATGGCTATGCTTGTTTCGACGTTCAGGCAGGGCGCCCCCTCTCCTGTTGGGAGAGGATACGGAGCCTTGCCCGCCTTTTGGCGGGCTTAGGCGACGTTGGTGAGGGGCGAGACCTGTCCGAACGAGCTCTGCGGGGACTCCCTGGTTTGAGAGGTCTCGCCCCTCACCAAGCTCGACTACGCTCCGCAGGGCGGAGCAAGTCTCGCTATCCTCTCCCAACGGGAGAGGGGGCGGGACTTCTGGACCGTCGAGAGGGTGTCGCGGGATTGTCTGCCTTGGCGAGGCGAGGGTAATGACGGCAGTCCCAAGCCCTGCCGCCGCCGCGCCGTCGCGGCGCACCCGCGGCCGCTTCAACCTCGAGATCCGCCAGCACGTTTCGCCGCTCCGGCAGACGCTGGTGCTGCTCGGCGGGCTGGTGGTCGGCCTTGCCGCCACCGCCCTGGTTCTGATGGCGGCGGGGGTCAGCCTCAAGGGCATCTACGAGGAATTCATCCTCTCGATCTTCTCCTCGTCTATGAGCGTGTCGGCGGTGCTGGTCCAGGCCTCGCCGCTGCTGATCGTGGGCCTCTCGGCGGTGGTCGCCTTCCGGGTGCGGTTCTGGAACATCGGCATCGAAGGCCAGATGATCTTCGGGTCGATCTTCGCAACCTTCGTCGCCATTCACAACGTCGGGCCGGAAGCGCTCCGCCTGCCGCTGATGCTGGTCGCCGCGGTGCTCGGCGGGATGCTCTGGATCCTGATCCCGGCGCTGCTCCGGCTCCGCCTCGGCATCAACGAGATCATCTCGACGCTCCTCCTCAACTACGTCGCCTTCAATTTCCTTCTCTACCTGCTCTATGGGCCGTGGAAGGACCCGGTCAGTTCCTTCCCGTCCTCCGAGCAGTATGAGGCGATGGAGCGCCTGCCGCTCCTCGGCTGGGCGAACCTCACCTGGGCGCTGCCGGTGGCGCTGATCCTCGCCGTGGTCATCTGGTGGCTGCTCAATGTCAGCCGCTTCGGCTTCTACGCCCGCTTCGTCGACGCCAACCCGAAGATGGCGGCCGCGGTCGGCGTGCCGATCGTGACGGTTACGCTCGCCTCCGCGCTCCTCTCGGGCGGCATTTCGGGGATCGGCGGGTTCGTGGTCAGCGCCGGCATCGAGGGGCGGATGACCCAGTCGTTCTTCCTGGGCTACACCTTCTCGGGCATCCTCATCGCCTTCCTCGCCCGCAACAACCCGCTGATCGCGATCCTGGTCGCGGCCTTCGTCGGCGTCCTGTTCGTGGCGGGCCAGAGCCTCCAGGTCTTCTACCAGATCCCAGGGGCGATGGTTCAGCTCATCCAGGCCATCATCGTCATCTCGGTCGCGGCGTCGGAGTTCTTCGTCCGCCACCGCGTCCACTGGGTGCGTGGGAGCGGCTGATGGACTTCCTGGTCAACTGGATCAGCAACACCCCCGGTTTCGCCGTGCCGTTCGCGCTGGCGGCGCTCGGGCTCATCCTCACCGAGAAGTCGGGCGTGCTCTCGCTCGGCGCCGAGGGCTTCATGCTGATGGGCGCCATGGCCGGGGTCGGCGCGGTGATCGTCACCGGGCAGCCGCTGCTCGCGCTGGTGGTCGCCGCGCTTGCGGCGGCGGTGATCTCGCTCGTCTTCGCCGGGCTGGTGGTGGCGCTTCGCGTCAACCAGGTGATCGCCGGGCTCGCCATGGTCTTCCTCTGCCAGGGGCTGACCAGCCTGATCGCCTCGCTCCAGGGCTGGAGCAGCGTCGCCATCGTCGGGCTCGCCAAGCTGCCGATCCCGGTGCTGGAGAACATCCCGGTGCTCGGCCGCATCCTGTTCCAGCAGGACATCGTGGTCTACCTGACCCTGCCGATCTTCTTCGGCGTGCAGTGGTTCCTGCAGCGGACCGAGACCGGGCTCCGGCTGCGGGCCGTGGGCGAGAATCCGGAGGCCGCGGATTCGGCCGGCGTCAACGTCTCGCTCTACCGCACCGGGGCGATCGCCGCCGGCGCGGCCCTGGTCGGCCTTGCCGGCGGGTATCTCTCGGTCGCGGTCGCCAAGATCTGGGTCGACGGCATGGCCGGGGGCCGCGGCTGGATCGCCATCGCCCTCGTGATCTTCGCCCGCTGGCACCCGTGGCGGGCGCTCCTCGGCGCGATCCTCTTCGGCGGGATCGAGGCGCTGATCCCGCGCGTCGCCGCGGTCGGCATCCAGGTGCCGCAATACTTCATGCTGATGACGCCCTATGTGGCGACGCTGCTCGTCATGGTGTGGGCCGCCTTCCGCGGCAATATGCGGCTCGACGAGCCCGGGGCATTGGGCCGGCCGCATGTACGGGAAGAGCGGCGATAAGAATTGCCCTGCCGTTGGCCGTCGGGACGCCCCCTCTCCCTTGGGAGAGGATAGCGAAGCACGATCGCTTGCGATCGATGCGGAGCTTGGTGAGGGGCGTGCCCCCTCCGAAAGAGACTGCGCCTCAGGACAGCTCGGATAGGTCTCGCCCCTCACCAGGCTCGACTAGACGACGCTTCGCGTCGTAAGTCTCGCTATCCTGTCCCACCGGGAGAGGGGGGCGTCGCCGTCTGTCACAAGGTGGACTCAGATAAGCAATGCCCAACGAACCCCGCACCCTCCGCCGTGACGACTGCTTTCTCCTCGTCGTCGACCTGCAGGCGCGGCTGATGCCGGCCATCGACCGGGGTGAGGCGGCGGTGGCGAAGACCGTGTTCCTGGCGCAGGTCGGGGAAAAGCTTGGCGTGCCGTCGCTGTTCACCGAGCAGAACCCGTCGGGCCTTGGGCCGACCGTGCCGCCGCTCAAGCCCTTCGTCGAGCAGCTCTTCGTCAAGCGCCATTTCAGCGCCGCGCACGAGCCGGGCTTCTTCGAGCGGCTGCCGCATGGGCGGATGACGGCCGTCGTGGCCGGCGCCGAGACCCATGTCTGCGTGCTCCAGACCGTCCTCGGTCTCCGTGAGCGCGGCTATGGCGTGGCGGTGGTCGCCGACGCGGTCGGCTCGCGCTATCCGGCCGACCGGGAGGCGGGCCTCCGCCGCATGGCCGAGCACGGGGCGGAAATCGTCAGCGCCGAGATGGTCGCCTTCGAATGGCTCGGCACCTGTGACCACCCCGATTTCAAGGCGGTGATCGGGCTGGTGAAAGGGCTATAACCCGTCAGGCGGTGCCAGGCTGCGTCGTCTCATACCGGCCTCGTCGCGTGGGCCGCCGCGGTCAGGGAGGATGCGGAGTGAGTGGCTGGATCGTGACCGATACGCCGTCCGCATTGCTCCTGCCGGCGCTGATCGTCGCCGTCGCGGGGCCGGCCGTACTCGTCAAATTCATCGTCCGCCGCCGCTTTCCCGGCCTGAAGGGCGATTCGCACAATGACGTCACGCGCTTCGCCTACGGCGTGATCGGCTTCGTCTATGCGTTCTTCGTCGGCTTCCTCGCCAATGCGATGTGGGGCCAGATCAACAGCGCGGATGCCAAGGCGGCGAGCGAGGGGTCGGCGGCGATCGAGCTGGCCCGGTCGATCGGCGACTTCGACCCAGAGGACGGCGACCGGATCAGGGACAGCCTGCTCGCCTACGAACGCGCAGCAGCCACGGAGTGGGTCGTCGTGGCGCGCGGCGAAGCCTACCCGGAAGCCGAAGATGCGCTCCGCCGGCTTCGCGCGGCCTACCGGCAGGTCCAGCCGGGCAACGATGCCGCGGCGAGGTCGCTCGGCATCGCGCTCGGCAACCTCGACAAGGCCAGCGCGCTCCGCTCGGAACGCCTGTTCCTTGCGGCCACGGACACCGGCCCGCCGTGGTCGCTGTGGGCGGTCGTCTTCGTCACCAGCGCGATGGTGCTGGGCTGCGCGATCATTTACGGCGGGGAGGGCGCCCTCATCCAATACGCGATGACGGCGACCATCGGCGCGCTGGTGGCGACCAACCTGTTTCTGATCCTCGAACTCTCACATCCCTATCTCGGCGACATCGGAACCTCGGCGCAGCCGCTGCTGGAGGCGATCCGGCTCCTCGAGTCGTCCGGGACATGATGCGGAGCGCGCCCGCCGCGGGCGGCGGGTGCAAACGATATGGCCGGAGCAGAACCCGGCCCTTTCGGAGGGTTGGGGCGCCAGCAGGTCCGGCGGCCGGGGCGCCTTACCGTCCCCGCCGCTTCGGCTTCGTCCCGGGCGTCTGCTTGCCGAAGGAGCGCACCTCGAGTTCGCCGCAGTCGTAAAAGGCGACGATGCGGCAGGGGCAAGATTCCAGCCCTTCATACTTCCACGGGAAGGCGCCGATGATGCAGCGCGTGTTGAGCGCCTTGTCGATGTCGCCGCCGACGTTCTCGGCGTGGATCAGGCCTTCCTGCATCGCGTAGTTATGGAAGGGGAAGATGTTGTTGGTGACCTTCCGGCCGGACTTCTTGTGCTTGTACTGGTAGGGCGGGAAGAACTCCTCGAGGCTCATGCCGACCGTCTTCTCGAAGGTCTTGGCGAGGTCCCGCCGCATGAAGCGGATGGTGGTGTTCATCGGGTGGTCGCCCGAGCCGCAGTCGATGCCCCACCAGCGGACGCCCTTGTCGAGCATCCAGTCGACCAGTTCGCGTTTGCCGCCGGGGTGCATGCAGAAATAGCGGACGAGGTCCTGCTGCGGCTGCCCCTCGTAGTACCGGTGGTAGCCGGTGTGGAGCATCAGGATATCGCCCTTCTGGATCTTGACGCCGGTCGATTCGATCATGTCCGGGGTGATCAGCGACCAGTCCTGGACCTTGTCGGAGATGTCGATGATCACGCCGGGGCCGACCAGGAACTCGAGCGGGTAGGAGGCCATGTCGCCATCGCGCCCGTCGGTGGCGTGGAGGGCGCCGTCGATATGGGTGCCGACATGGAGGGCGGTGTCGATGCGCTGCGCGACGATCGACACCGTCTGCAGGTTCTGGGCGTAATACATCTTGTTGGAGGCATAGCCGACCCAGCCGGGCGTGTGGACGCTCATCGGGTGCGACAGGTCGATCATCTTCATTTCAATCTGATCCTTCTCGACTGAGACTTTGTTTCACACCGCGATGCCATCGCGAAAGGCGCTTCCAGCTTCGCATTCCCATCCGTCACCCCGGCGAAAGCCGGGGTCCATCACCGCCGCAGAAATCAGCACACAGGAAACGGCACCGTCCGCGATGGATTCCGGCTTTCGCCGGAATGACGGAGCGGCAGTCCTCGACGTTGAGAGCTGCTGTGTGTCGGCGCGCCGGGCAAGAGCGGCCGAACGGTGGGTGCCTTCATCAGTCTTCATTCCGCCGCGGCCGCGACCGGCGCCGCGTCGCGCCATTCGGCGAGGAGGTCGGTGGAATCCATGACCAGGCCGAGGTGGAGCGACACCATCTTCAGCGCAGCGTCCTCCATCTCGGTATTGGTGCCGCGGACGAGATCGCGGAGGACCACGACGTGGTAATTGCGGTTCGAGGCGTCGAAGGCGGCGTTGAGCACGCAGCAGTCGGTGAAGCCGCCGTCGAGGACCACGGTGCGCACGTTCATGTTGCGGAGGAGGAAATCGAGGTCGGTGGGATAGAAGACCGAGAGCCGCTTCTTGGTGTCGACCACGAGGTCGCCGGGCTCGACCCGGGTCACCAGCTCGGTCCAGCGCGAGCCCTCGATCGCGTGCTCGTCGGCATTGGGGATCTCGCCGACATAAAGTGGGAAGGTCAGCCGCCATGCCGAGGGGATGCCCTTCACGTCGTCGACGCCGCCCTTCCGGAGCACGGTCTTGACGTGGATGACGGGCACGCCGAGCGCCCGGGCCTTGTCATGGAAGGCGTCGATCGGCGCCACGATCTCCCGTGCCCGCGGCGCCGGGCAGGGGCAGTCGGGGGTGTCGGCGAGGTGGCCCTCGTGCATGTCGATCGAGACGATCGCCGTGTGCGTGCGGTCCGCAAAGGCGTCAAAGCCCTCCGGCAGCTCGCGCTTCTCGCCGTAGACATAAGCCTTCATCGCTTCGCTCCTCTACCGGGCTCAGCCGTCCTTGGGCCAGGCGCCGACCGCCTTGAGCATCCGGAAATCGGCCGGGCAGGGGCCGCCGGTCGACACCACCTCGACGCCGCGGTCGGCCTTCACCGCGTGCTTCACGCCGATGGGGACGTGGATCGCCTGGTTCTCGTGGAATTCGAGGATCGTCCCGTTGTCGAAGTCCTCGACCGAGCCGCGACCGGCGAGGATGAAGATCGTATCCTCCGACTCGGCGTGGATGTGCGGAACGTTCTCCTCGCCCGGTTCCAGCCGTACGTAGTTCATGTTGGCGTTCATCGCGCCGACGCCCGGCCACACGATCAGCCGCGCGTCGCGCGAGATGATCGGCAGCATGCGGTCGGGCCGGTCGCGGTGGAAGACACGGATCGCCAAGGGTCAAGCCTCCTTCAGGCGGTGAGGCTGCGGTAGAGCGCGGGGTCGGCCGGGCATGGGCCGCCCACCAGCTCGATGCCGCCGGGGCCGGCCTCCACGACATAGGCCGTGCCGGGGTCGACGTGGAACATCGCGCCGTCGACGAGAGCCTCGGCCGCGCCCGAATCGGGATCGAGCACCGTTCCGCTGCCACCGATCACGGAGTACACCGCCTCCATCGGGTGGCGCTGGGGCACCGTGGAGCTGCCGGCGCCGAGCGAGATGCGGTGCATCGAGCGCATTGCCGCATCCACCCCCGGCCAGACCACGGCATAGGCCTCGCCGGGGCCGGTGACCAAAGGCAGGCGCGGGCAGGTTTCGTCGGCATCGAGGACGGCGACGCGCGCAGTCGGTTTCATGGGAGGTCCGCATCAGGTGATTATCAATGCCATCAAATCATTTCGATGGGGCTCAAGCAACGGCTTTTGCGCCGGCCTTGTCGCGGGGGCGGATCGGGATAGACTGCGCGCGCAATCCGGGAAGGGGGCAGCGACTTGGCGAAGCATCCGGCGGCAAAGGCCGAGCACAACGGGACCACAGAGGATGCGATCGCGCTGATCGGCACCCGCATCCGCGATTTCCGGACCGCAAAGGAGATGCCGCTCCGGGCGCTGGCCGAGCACACCGGGCTTTCGATGTCGATGCTGAGCCTGGTCGAGCGCGGCAAGACCAGCCCGTCGATCGGCACGCTGATCGCGATCTGCTCGGCGCTCGACGTCCACATGGCGGATCTGCTTGCGCCGGTCAGCCTCGTCAAGGCGAGCGCGGTTTCGCGGGTGGTCGACCAGCCGGTGGTGCAGACCAGGGCCGGCGTCGACCGGCGCATCCTCCGCGACGATCGTGCCAACGGGGTCGAGATCGCCATCAACCAGTACGCCCCGGACACCGGCAGCGCCCCGACCCCCATCCATCACGAGGGCTTCGAGTACGGGGTGGTGCTGGAGGGGCAGCTCACGGTCGAGCTCGACGGCAAGAGCCACACGCTGAAGGCCGGCGATCTCATCTCCTACGATTCGGCGCGGAGCCACCGCATCTCGAACCACGGGGGGCGCAAGGCGCGGGCACTCTGGGTCAACCTCCGCCGGCCGTGATCGCATTGAGTCACACTGAATTCGTTTGAAGGACACTCAATCAGGCATTAGGCTCCCAACGCATGAAACCGGCGGCCTTCGAATATTTCGCGCCGCGCTCGCTCGATGAGGCGACGGCGCTGCTCGCCGACCATGGGGGCGACGCCCGGGTCCTGGCCGGCGGGCAGAGCCTGGTGCCGGCGATGAATTTCCGCCTCGCACGTCCGGCGGTGCTGGTCGATATCAACCGCGTGGAGGGGCTCGGCGGCATCCGCGAGGCGGACGGAAGGCTTGCGATCGGTGCGCTCACCCGCCATGTCGTCTTCGAGAAGCCGGTCACCGGCGGGCCGCTCGGCCGCCTGCTGCCGGTCGTCGCACACAACATCGCCCATCTCCCCATCCGCATGCGCGGTACCTTCGGCGGCTCGATCGCCCACGCCGATCCGGCCGCCGAGTGGTGCGCGGTGGCGGCGGCGCTGGATGCCGAGATCGTGGTCGCGAGCACCGGCGGGCGTCGCACAGTGCCGGCGGCGGACTGGTTCCGCTCGATCTTCACCACCGACATCCGCGACGGGGAGATGGTGACCGAAGTCCGGCTGCCGCTGCTCGATGACACCTGGCGCTGCGGCTTCATCGAATTCAATCGCCGCGCCGGCGATTTCGCCATCGTCTCGGCGGTCGCCGCGATCCGCGTCGAGGCCGGGGTGATCCGCGCGGCGCGTCTGGCGCTGGGCGGCGTGGTCGACAAGGCGGTCAGGGCGGCCGAGGCGGAGGCAATCCTGGTCGGCGCGGCGCCCGGCGATGCGGTATTTCGTGCGGCGGGCGCGGCGGCCCGCGTCGCCTTCGAGCCGTTCGGCGATATCCATGCCGATGCTGAGTACAAGTCCGAGCTCGTCGCGGTGATGACGCGGCGGGCGCTGGAACGGGCGGTCGCGGCATGAGCTGGGTCGGCCGCGCGCTGCCGCGGAGCGAGGATCGCGCGCTCGTCTCCGGCCACGCCGCGTTCACCGCCGACCTGGCGGTCGGCTCGCGGGCGGTGGCCTTCGTCAGGAGCCCGGTCGCCCGCGGGCGCATTCTCGGCATCGAGGCGCCCGAGGGGGCGCTGGTCGTCACCGCTCCCGACCTTGCCGGCGTCGCGGGCATCCGGCCGCTCCTCCATCGGCCCGACTATGTGCCGGTCGAGCAGCCCATCCTCACCGGCGAGGGAGTCACCTTTGTCGGCCAGCCGATCGCCGCCGTGATCGCGGCGACGCGCGAGGAGGCGGAGGACCTCGCAGAGCAGGTCTTCGTCGACATCGACGCCGAGGACGCGGTGGTCGATGTCGACGCCGCGCTTCTCCCCGGCGTGCCGCTCGTCCATTCGCACGCGGCCGGCAATGTCCTCGTCGAAGGCCGGGTCGAGACCAAGGGATTCGCCGAGGCGCTCGCTGCCGGCGCGGCCATCGTCGAGATCGACGTGCGATCGCACCGCCAGAACGCCACGCCGCTCGAGGCCCGCGGCGGCCATGCCGCCTACGACCGCCGCACGGGCCGGGTGACGCTCACCTGCTCGACGCAGATGCCCCACATGCTCCGCACCGGCATCGCCGATTGCCTCGGCATGCCCGAGCGGCAGCTTCGCGTGGTCGCGCCCGACGTCGGCGGCGGGTTCGGCCAGAAGATGGCGCTGATCCCCGAATATGTCTTCCTCGTCTGGGCGGCGCGGCGCTTCGGCGGGGAACTGGCCTGGATCGAGGACCGCCGCGAGAACCTGACTGCGTCGTTCCACAGTCGCGATCAGCGGCACCTCGTCCGCGGCGCGTTCGCCGAAGACGGCCGGCTGCTTGCGGTCGAGGCCGATATCCGCTGCAATGTCGGCGCCTATTCCTGCTACCCGGTCACCTGCGGGGTCGAGCCGCTGATGGCGCTCGCCGAGTTTCCCGGCCCCTACGACGTTCGCGAATACAAGGTCCGCTCCCGCGGCGTCACCACCAACACCTGCCCGATGGCGCCCTATCGCGGGGTGTCGCGGCCGGCGATCACCTTCTCGATGGAGCGGCTGATGGATCATGCCGCGATCCGCCTCGGCATCGACCCGGTGGAGATCCGGCGGCGGAATCTCGTGGCCGCGTTTCCCTACAAGACCGTCACCGGGCTGACCTACGACGAGGGCTCCTACCGCGAGGCGACGGACCTCGCCGCCGAGACCATCGACCTCCCGGCATTCCGCGAGCGCCAGCGGGCGGCCCGGGGCGAGGGGCGCTACATCGGCGTCGGCTTCGCCGTGTTCAACGAGCGGTCGGGCTACGGCACGCCGGCATTCGCCGCCCGCTCGATGGACATCACGCCGGGCTACGAGCGGGTCGAGATCGCCATGGACCCTTCCGGCCATGTCGAACTGCGGATCGGCGCCTCGCCGCACGGGCAGGGCCTGCAGCAGGCGCTCCGGCAGCTCGTCGCCGACATCCTCGGGATCGCGCCCGACACCATCCACGTCATCCACGGCGACACCGACGCCACGCCCTATGGCTGGGGCACCTTCGCCAGCCGCTCCATGGTGATCTGCGGCGGGGCCTGCAAGCTCGCGGCGGAGAAGCTCGCCGCCCGGCTGCGGATGGTGGCCGGCGTCCTCCTCCAGACCGACGCGGTCGGCATCGTGCTCGCCGATGGCGAGGCCCGGGTGCCGCGCGGCGGGCAGGTGAAGATCGCCGATGTGGCGCGGGCCGCCTACCACAAGAGCCACCGCTTCGGGAACCACCAGGACTCCGGCCTGATGGCCTTTGCGACCTACGATCCACCGGGGACCTATTCCAACGCCTGCCATGCCGCGATCGTCGAGGTCGACATCGAGACCGGCGGGGTGAAGATCGAGCGCTTCGTCGCCATCGAGGACGCCGGCCTTCTCATCAACCCGATGATTGCCGACGGTCAGGTGCAGGGCGGCATCGCGCAGGGCATTGCCAATGCTCTCCTCGAGGAGATCGTCTACGACGCGGCGGGCAATGCGCTCACGGCGTCGCTGGCCGACTTCCTGCCGCCGACGGCGAGCGAGATTCCGAGGATCGAGATCCGGCATCTCGAGACGATCACCGACGCTTCGATCACCAAAGCCAAGGGCCTCGGGGAAGGCGGCGCGATCGGGGCGCCGGCCGCCGTCATCAACGCGATTTGCGATGCGCTCACGCCGCTCGGCGTGCAACTCACCGAGATGCCGGCGACACCGCAGCGCATCCGAGCCGCCATCCGTGCGGCCGAAAGGAGGACGGCAGCATGAGCCGGCGCACGCTCACCCTGGTCGTCAATGGCGCCTCCCACGCCATCTCGGTGGAGCCGCGGCGGACCCTGGCCGATGCGCTCCGCGAGGATTGCGGCCTGACCGGCACCCACCTCGGCTGCGAGCATGGGGTCTGTGGCGCCTGCACGGTGCTGGTCGACGGCGATCCGGTGCGCTCCTGCCTGATGTTCGCCGTGCAGGCCGAGGGGCGCGAGATCCGCACCGTCGAGGGCCTCGCCCGGGACAGCGTGCTCCACCCGATGCAGGAGGCCTTCTCCGAGCATCACGCGCTGCAATGCGGGTTCTGCACGCCCGGGTTCCTGATGCTCGCGGTGGGCGCCCTCGAGCGCGATCCCGGCATGAACGAGGCCGAGCAGCGCGAAATGCTCTCCTCCAATCTCTGCCGCTGCACGGGCTACCAGAACATCCTCAAGGCCGTGAGCGCCGCGGCCGAAAAGATGCGGTGATGCCCGCCATCGGACGCCCCGTCCGTCGCCTCGAAGACCCGCCGCTCCTCACCGGCAGCGGTCGATTCGCCGCCGACATCAGCTTCCCCGGCCAGCTCCACATGCGGGTCGTGCGCTCGCCGCTCGCCCACGGCCGTCTCCTCGGCATCGATATCGCCGAGGCGCTTGGCACGGAGGGCGTGGTGGCGGTGTGGACGGCTGCCGACGTGGCCGACATTCCGCCGATCGACTTTCGCCAGGTCCGCGTTCCCGGCCTCAAGCCCTATCGCCAGTCGATCCTCGCCGCAGGCAAGGTGCGCTATGTCGGTGATCCGATCGCGGTCGTCTTCGCGGAGGACCCCTACGTCGCCGAGGATGCCGCAGGCCTGGTCTTCGCCGACATCGACGACCTGCCGCCGCATCTCGACCCGACCGCTCCTCCGGGCGTGTTCGACGAGGGACTCTCCACCGAGCCCGCGGTGATCGCGAAGGGCTATGGCGATGTCGACGCCGCTTTTGCCGCCGCCGCTCACGTGGTCGAACTGACCCTGACCGTGGGCCGTCACAGCGGCGCGCCGCTCGAGACGCGCGGCGCCGTCGCCCGGGTCAACCCCGCGACCGGCGTGCTCGAGATCCATGGCGCGTCGAAGATCCCGCACATCAACCGGAAGGGCATCGCCGCCCTCCTCGGCCTGCCGCTGGAGCAACTCCACCTCTACGAGGGTCATGTCGGCGGCGGCTTCGGCGTCCGCGGCGAGATTTACCCCGAGGACGTGCTCATCGCGCTCGGCGCGCTCCGGCTCGGGCGACCCGTGAAGTGGATCGAGGATCGGCGGGAGCATCTCATCGCGGCCAACCACTCCCGCGACCAGGTCCACCGCATCCGGGCCGCGGTCGATGCACGCGGCTTCATCCTCGGTCTCGACGACGTCTTCTTCGCCGACCAGGGCGCCTATGTCCGCACCCACGCCGCGACCGTGCCGGACCTCACCGCCGCGATGCTGCCGGGGCCGTACGTCATCCCCGTCTATCGCGTCGCCGGCCATATCCGCCTTACCAACAAGACGCCGTGCGGCACCTATCGCGCGCCGGGGCGGTACGAAGGGACATTCGTCCGCGAGCGGCTGCTCGACGAGATCGGCCGCCGGCTCGGCATCGATCCCGTCGCGGTTCGCCGCGTCAACCTGATCACGAGGGAGCGGATGCCCTTCGCTCGGGGCCTCGAGGCGCTGAGCACGGAGGTCACCCTCGACTCCGGCGACTACGAAGGCCTCCTCGACAAGACACTGGCCTTCGTTGGCTATGACCGGCTCCGGAGCGAACTGGCGCGGCGTCGCGAGGCCGGCGAACTGGTGGGCTTCGGGCTTGGCTATTTCGTCGAGAAGAGCGGGCTCGGTCCCTTCGACGGCGTGCGGGTCACGGTCGAGGCCGACGGCCGGATCGAGGTCGTCACCGGTGCCGCCTCGATCGGGCAGGGGATCGAAACCGTGATCGCCCAGGTCTGCGCCGACGGGCTCGGTGCCCCCGTGGATGCCATTCGCGTCGTCCATGGCCAGACCGATCGCATCCGCGACGGCATGGGCGCCTTCGCCTCGCGGGCGACGGTGATGACCGGAAGCGCCACCCATCTGGCGGCGGCCGAACTCCGCGCGAAGCTGATCGAACGCGCGGCCGGGCTGCTGCAGTGTCGCCCGGACGATCTGGCGGTGTCCGACGGGATCATCGCGCGGCGGGAGCCGTCATCCGGCGCGGCCGTGACACTGGCCGAGGTGGCCGCCGCGGCGATGGTCGAGGAGGGCGCGCTGCCTGCGGCCGAAGCGTGGTTCAACGTCGACCACATGTGCTACCCCTACGGTATCCATGCTGCCCTGGTGCGTGTCGATCGCGAGACCGGAGCGGTCGCGATCGAGCGGCTGTTCATCGCCTATGACCTGGGCCGGTCGGTCAATCCCATGCTGGTCGACGGCCAGCTGGTGGGCGGCGCGGCGCAAGGGATCGGCGGCGCGCTCCTCGAAAGCTTCGTCTACGACGAGACCGGCCAGCCGCTGGCGGCGAGCTTCGCCGACTACCTGATGCCGACGGCGATGGAGATGCCGCCGGTATCGATCCTCGTTACCGAGGATGCACCGAGCCCGCTCAATCCGCTCGGCGTCAAGGGCGCCGGGGAGGGCGGCATCACGGCGGTGGGGGCGGCGATTGCGAACGCCGTCGACGATGCGCTTGGCCAACCGGGGGCCGGTGTCATCGACCGCCTGCCGCTGACGCCGCAGCGGGTGCTCGCGGCGATCCGCGCCCTCGGGCTCTGAGCGGGACGATCGTCCGATGGCGCGCGACGTGATGATCATGGTGGCGCCGAACGGGGCGCGGCGCGGCAAGGCAGATCATCCCGCCATCCCGCTCACACCGGCCGAGATCGTCACGGCTGCCGTCGACTCTGCGGCAGCCGGTGCGGCCGCTATCCATCTCCACGTCCGCGACCGCGACGGCAACCACAGCCTCGATCCCGACCTCTACCGGGCGACGCTCACGCCGCTGCGGCAGGCACTGCCGGAACTGGTGATCCAGGTGACGACTGAAGCTGTCGGCCGCTATTCTCCGGCCGAGCAGATGGCGACGGTTCGCGCGCTCCGGCCGAAAGCGGTCTCGATCGCGTTGCGCGAGCTCGTTCCCGATGCAGCTTCGGAAGCGGATGCGGCGGCGTTCTTCGCGTGGGTGACGGCGAGCGGCGTCGCCCCGCAGTTCATCCTCTACACCCCGGAGGAAGTCACTCGCTGTCTCGATCTTGTCCGGCGTGGGGTGATTCCCTTCGCCGAACCGTTCCTGCTCTTCGTGCTCGGGCGCTACAGCGTCGGCCAGCAGTCCGAGCCGGCCGATCTCTCGCCCTTCGCGGCGGCACTGGGCAACCATCGCTTTCCATGGGCAGTCTGCGCCTTTGGCCGGCAGGAGGCGGCGTGCGCCGTCGCGGCGGCGCGTCTCGGTGGCCATGTCCGCGTCGGGTTCGAGAACAACCTCCATCTGCCCGACGGGACGCTCGCGCCGGACAACGCCGCCCTGGTCGCGGCCGTCGCCGACCAGATCCGGGGCGAAGGATGCGGGATCATGGATCCGCGCGGCGCGCGGCGCATGATGGGAATCGCGGCCGCATAGGCCGCCTTGCCGTCGCGCTCATTTTTCGACGGCGGAGCGGATCAGCTCGGCGAGGGTGTTGCCGAGGAGCGGCTTCTCGACGATGGCGACACCGGCCTCTTCGGCGCGCAAACGGATATGGTGCGGCGGATCCGTGGTCATCAGGAAGGCCGGGGTGTCGAGGCCTTTCGCCCGGAGCATCGCGATCAGCTCGAGCCCGTCCCTGCCCGGAAGCCAGAAGTCCACGACCAGGCATGCCGCATCCGCGAGGGCGGTGGTGCGCAGCACGTCCTCAGCGGAGGCGAACACCTCGACCGACAGGCCGTCGACCTCGAGCGCGAACTTGAGCGACGCGAGCACATCCGAATCATCGTCGATGACGAGGACGGCGGCCTTCGGTCGTGGCGAGTCAGGCGGCATGGCAGAGCCCGCGATTGAATCGTCTCTACCTGTAGATTCGGCCGGCGGGAGACGGTTTGATTTGGCTCAAGCGTGTCCGTTCGGCCCCCCGTCGGGCTTTGGCAGCGGCCCCGCCAGCAGGGCCATCCGGACGAGATCGGAGAGGCTGCCGGCCTGCATCTTGGTCATCAGGTTGGCGCGATAGATCTCGACGGTGCGTGGGCTGATCCCGAGGTCATAGGCGATGCGCTTGTTGGGATGGCCGGCGACCAGCCCGTCGAGCACCTGCCGCTCCCGCGTGGAGAGGCTCTCGATCTTCCGCTGCACCTCGTTCCGCATCGCCTGCCCGTGATCCGCCTCCTTCTGCCGGGCAATCGCCATCCGCACAGAAGAGATGAAGACCTCGTCGTCGAACGGCTTCTCGATGAAGTCCGCGGCGCCGAGCCGCATCGCCTCGACCGCGAGCGGAACGTCGCCGTGCCCGGTCATCACGATGACCTGGAGCGCCGATCCCGACTCCTTGAGATGCCTGAGCAACTCCATGCCGCTCATGCCCGGCATCCGGATGTCGGTGACCACGCAACCGGGGCCGATCGTCGGCAATGCCGCGAGGAAGTCCGACGCCGACACGTAGGTGGCGACGGGGATATCGGCGGATTCAAGCAGGAAGGACAGGGAATCGCGGAGCGCGTCGTCGTCATCGATGACGTGGACGACAGGGCTATCCGGCATCGATCATCTCCTCGCTGTCAACGACGCGGAGCGTGAACCGGAAGACCGTACCGCCACCGGGATTCGGTTCGGCCCAGATGCGTCCGCCATGGGCGTCGATGATGCTGCGCGAGATCGACAGACCCACTCCCATTCCGTTGCGCTTGGTGGTCACGAACGGCCGGAAGAGCTGTTCGGTCACTTCCGCCGCCATGCCGTGGCCGGTATCGGCGACCGAAACCTCCACGGTTCCGTCGCCGTGGGCAACGGTCGCAAGCACAAGCTCCCGCCGGTCCGAACTCTCCATGGCCTCGACGGCATTCCGCATCAGGTTGAGCAGCACCTGCTGGATCTGCACGCGGTCGGCCAGCACCAGGTCGGCGTCCGGATCGAACTGGAACCGCACCCGGACGCCCAGCTCCTTGGCGCCGACGAGGGCGAGCGCGCTCGCCTCCTCGACCAGCTTCGAGATGTTCTCGACCCGCCTTTCGCCTTCTCCGCGGGCGACGAAATCGCGAAGCCGGCGGATGATGTCGCCGGCGCGGAGCGCCTGGGCGCCGGCTTTGTCGATCGCGTCCCGGACCTTCTGCGAACGGTCGTCGGTCGCCGAATCGAGCAGGCGCCGCGAGCCCTTCATGTAGTTGGCGATCGCCGACAGCGGCTGGTTCAGCTCGTGCGCAAGCGTCGACGCCATTTCGCCCATCGCGGTGAGGCGCGACATATGCACCAGCTCGGTCTGCAGTTCCTGAAGCCGCGCCTCCGTGACCTGCCGCTCGCTCAGGTCGCGGATGAAACCGGTGAAGAATCGGCCGCTCCGCGAGCGCATCTCGCCGACCGCCAGTTCCATCGGGAAGGTCGAGCCGTCCTTCCGCTCGCCCACCACGACGCGCCCGATGCCGATGATCCGCCGCTCGCCGGTCTTGAGGTAGCGGGTGATGTAGCCGTCATGGGCTTCGCGATAGGGCGAAGGCATCAGCATCTTGACGTTGAGGCCGATCACGTCGGCCGCGCCGTAGCCGAACAGCCGCTCTGCAGCCTTGCTGAAGGATTGCATGAGCCCGTTCTCGTCGATCACCACCATGGCGTCGGGAACCGTGTCGAGGATCGACTGGAGATGAGCCTCGCGATAGACGAGATCGTCCTGGCGCCTGCGGCTTTCGATTCCGGCGCCGCGGACCTGCTCCCCGAGCCAGGCCACCGCGATGCCGACGATGAGGAAGGCCGCCTGGTTCGCCAGTTCAGGCGTCTGCATCCACGTGCCCGGTGCAATGAAGACCGCGGACGATCCCAGGCTGAGGACGACCGCGAACATGCCGGGCCAGAAGCCGCCCCAGAGCGCGCCGACGATCACGGCCGGCATGAAGAAGACGAAGACCTGGCGGTCGCCGAGAACGGGGTCGAGCAGGAGCCGCACGGACAGGGCGACGGCAACCGCCGCGACCGTCAACCCGCAGACCGCAATCGGG
>JAESFN010000958.1_pt1 | contig 17319 bp, 14 predicted proteins | sample 9269411 | NCBI WGS metagenome assembly JAESFN01 (sample SAMN14505399, study PRJNA617100) | algae metagenome | isolation source: Iphinoe sp. HA4291-MV1 and co-occurring heterotrophs from trail next to... | place: USA: Maunawili Falls, Hawaii | collected 2009-07-25
AAAAAAAAAACCGCGGCGTGAAGTAAGGCATTGCTGCCTGATTCACGCCGCGGCCCCAATCGCCCCCGTTACGGGATAATGTAGACCAGGCCCGTCACGACACCGGCCTCCATCAGGCCGCCTCGCAAGCTAACAGGCACCGGCGGAATGTAGTACGGAGCACAGCTTCCCGGCCGATAGTGGCCCAGCGGGTACACGCACTCCCAAGGCGGACGCATGCCCATCTCGTAGGGCAGCAGCGGCACGGTGGCGAAGAACCGCGCGGCTGACACCGCAGGCTGCAAGACCACCGCGTGGCCATAGCGCTCCAGGCCCACTTCTTCGAAGTAGAGCGGCTTGTGGCACAAGGCCGAGGCCTTCCATTCGAAGCAGGTCTGGCCCCAAGCGCGGCCAGCGTATTGCTCGTCTTCAAGCGGACAGACGCAAGGGAAGTTTACCCCTTCAGCGCCCGACAGTGCGATGCCTGGCCCCACTTTGGCGAGCGTGTCGCCCTGCAAGATTTGCAGAGCTTGCCGGCAGCCATACTTGCCGTTGGCGCACAGGTCGCCTGGCAACTGGTTGGTGGGGAAGTCGTCTTGATCATCCTGCGGAGCCTGTGGCGCGAGGGTGCCGATGTCGCTGGCGCCAGGATCATAAGGCTCTGTCTCCGGCGGCGGAGTATCAGCAGCGGGAGCGGCTGGCTCTTCGTCGGCCGGCAACGTAGGCGTTTCGGCGGCAGGCTCTGTCGTCGTGTCCGGAATCGGATCGGCCGGCAACGTTTCGGTGTCGGTCATCGGCGCGGGGTCATCTCCCTCGGGCAGCGTCGACTCCGGCAGCGGGCTGTCGTCGAGCGGCTCGATGGCGCCATCGTCTGTGGGCAGCGGTTCTTCGGCCGGCGTGTTGCCGAACGGATCGAAGCTGTTGTCCTGCGCGAGCTGAATGACCGCGCCGTCATCGTCGCCTTCATGCGCCACGCGCACCACTGCGCTGCGACGAGCTTTTTGAGCCTGTTGCGGGCGACCCTTCGAGTTCTGCACTTGAACTCGCAGTCGCGTTGCGCCGCCAGCTTGGCCGGCGACCTGCTTGGGCGCCGACTTGATTGGCTTCTTTTTCACGACCGGCCGTTGGTTCTCGTCGGCCTCGTCAGATACGACGGCCGCTGGCGATTCGTCGAGCGAACGCCACACCAGCTTGCTCTTGGAAGCGGTCGAGGCTTCGGCGGCAGAAGAGCCGCCTAGCTTGCGATGCTGCGTCCAGTTGGCCGCGCGCATTGGCCGCGGCGCCGGCGATTCCGCCTGGACGTGCGCCCCGAGCCCCAATCCTGCGAGCAGGATCAAGAGCCCGCTACTCGCCCAGGGAATGCTCCATGGAATAGTTCGGCGCTTCCTGCGTGATGGCGATGTCATGCGGATGATTCTCCCTAACGCTGGCGGGCGAGATCTGCACGAATCTGGCGTCGGTGCGCAGTTCGTCGATCGTTCGTGTCCCGCAATATCCCATCCCTGCCTTCAGCCCGCCCACCAGTTGGTAGACGAATGGCCCGAGAGCGCCGCGGAACGGCACTCGGCCTTCGACCCCTTCCGGCACGAGTTTGTCGGCGCCACGTTCGGCGCCGGCTTGTCGATAGCGTTCGCTCGAGCCTTTGACCATCGCTCCCAGCGATCCCATTCCGCGGTACACCTTGAAGGTGCGGCCTTGATACAGAATGGTTTCGCCTGGACTCTCGGCCAGGCCGGCGAACAGTCCTCCGATCATCACGACGTTGGCCCCGGCCGCGATGGCCTTGGTCACGTCTCCCGAGTATCGCACGCCGCCGTCGGCGATCACCGGAACACCGGCCGCGCTCGCGGCCAAGCTCGCTTCGTAGATCGCCGTGACCTGGGGAACGCCGACGCCGGAAATCACTCGCGTGGTGCAAATCGACCCCGGGCCGATTCCCACCTTCACCGCGTTGGCGCCTGCCTCGATCAGGCTCTGAGCGCCTTCCCGCGTGGCCACGTTGCCGGCCACCACGTCGATGTCCCACCGCTTCTTGATTTGTCGAATCGTCTCGAGCACGTTGGCCGTGTGGCCGTGGGCGCTGTCGACCACGAGCACATCCACGTCCTTGTCGATCAGGCTTTCGGCCCGCTCGAAGTCGAACACTCCGACGGCTGCCCCGACTCTCAGCCTCCCTTGCCCATCTTTGCAGGCCTGGGGAAACCGCTTCATCATGTCAATGTCTTTGATCGTGATGAGTCCCGTCAGGGTGTAATCTTCGTCCACCAGCAAAAGTTTCTCGACCTTTTTAGCCATCAGAATCTTTTCAGCTTCTTCGAGCGTCACAGTCCCCGTGGCCGTAACCAGGTTCTCACGGGTCATGACGTCGCCGATCCGCAGATCGCCGCCTTCGAGAAACCTCAGATCGCGCTTGGTGATGATGCCCATGAGCCGGCCGCCCTTGCCGGCGATCGGTACGCCCGAAACCTTGGCCCGATCCATGAGCTCGCGAGCCTGCCCAACCGTGGCTTCGGGCGGGAGCGTTACGGGGTCGAAGATGATGCCGTTGGCCGACCGCTTGACCTTGTCGACCTCGGTGGTCTGATCGGCGACCGACAGGTTCTTGTGGATCACGCCCAGCCCCCCTTCCTGGGCCAGGGCGATCGCCATGGCGCTCTCGGTCACCGTATCCATGGGTGAGCTGAGCAGCGGAATATTGAGCGAGATCCGCTCCGTCAGACGGGTGGCCACGCTGACTTCTGAAGGCACGACATCGCTGAAGCGCGGCTCGAGCAGAACATCGTCGAACGTGATGCCCTGGTGCCTGATCTTTTCGTTCATGGGAGCGCTCCGTCGTGGCCGCACGTTGGGGAAACTGGCATTATGTCCCTCGCGGCGCAGACTGACAACGAGCGGACTTACGAGAAGCTGCGGTCGGCTGGTGGGCGGCGCCGCACGCGATCGGGCCCTCGGGAGGCAGGCCAGACTCGGACAGCTCCACAGTCTCCTTGACGGAAATACGCGTAAAACGCCTGGAAATCGTCGGCCAAAGTCAACGATACACGCTCTGAAACGGCCGCCGCGTTCGCGCGGATCGGCTATCCAAGGCGCCGTTTTGGTGCGTAGCAAATCTTGGTTTGCGCACATCGCTTGCCTAAGCATCCGCCTCGATTAGAATGCGCTGCTAGACGTATTTTCTGGCCAGCGCGACGTCAGACACGCCGCCGCAGGGAGCGATTCGAATGGACGGGTGGTGGTGGATCGGCGCCGCGGCATGCCTCGCCCTGTTGGCAACAGGCGCTGTCATTATCTGGCGCCCCGCCCGCGCCGCCTTGCGGGCAGCCGAACTGGCCAAGGCCAAGGTGGAATTCCGCCAGCAGCGTGAACGGCTCGAAGCCCGTTTTGTGCAGATTGCCGGCTCGAGCGGCAAGCCGCGGGGGCTGGCCTGGACGAACTGCGACTTCGACAACGCAGTGACCTACGCCCGCGACCGGCGGAGCGGCCAGCTTTCGGCCTTCGTTGCGGTCACCATTTCCTTCGAGGCGATCGAAGGGGGCGGCATGGAAGACGTGGCCGCCGTCTCGAATCTGCGGGCGGCTACTGCCGTTTTCCATTACGTCCGCAATTCGTGGGTCACCGAAGGCCGGGCTGTCTTCAATCTGAACCCGGCCGAGGCGATTGACCACTTCCGTGGACAACTCGAGCGGCTCGACCACCAAGCGCCGCGGGTTTAGTAGTTCGGCGTGGGCGGCCGGTACTGGCTCCAATCGAGCGCCCGGAACCATTCAATGGTCTTCGCCAGGCCGTCGCGTAGGGAAACCGTCGGCTCCCAGCCCAGCTTTGCGCGGGCCAGATCGATATTGGGCTGTCGCCGGGTCGGATCGTCCTGCGGCAACGGCTCAAACACAATCTGCGACTTCGAGCCCGTTTGCGCGAGAATGAGGTCGGCCAATTCACGCATCGTGAACTCGCCCGGATTGCCGAGATTGACAGGCCCCACGAAGTCGTCGGGGGTGTCCATCATCCGCAGCATGCCTTCGATCAAATCGTCGCGATAGCAGAAGGATCGCGTCTGCTGGCCGTCGCCAAACAGCGTGATGTCTTCTCCGCGCAGCGCCTGGCGGATGAAGTTCGAGACCACGCGGCCGTCGAACGGGTGCATGCGTGGACCGTAGGTATTGAAGATCCGCACGATCTTCACCTGCACCCGGTGCATGCGGTGGTAGTCCATGCAGAGCGACTCGGCTACGCGTTTGCCTTCGTCGTAGCAGGCGCGTGGTCCGAGGGGGTTCACCGAGCCGCGGTAGGTCTCGACCTGCGGGTGGACCTCGGGGTCGCCATAGACCTCGCTCGTCGACGCCTGCAGCACCCTGGCCCGGCAGCGTTTGGCCATGCCGAGCACATTGATGCTTCCCATCACCGACGTCTTCGTGGTCTTGATGGGGTTGTATTGATAGTGGCCGGGGGCTGCGGGGCAGGCCAGGTTGTAGATCTGGTCGACCTCGAGCAGGATCGGCTCGATGACATCGTGCCGCAGCAGCTCGAAATTGGGCCGTTCGAGCAGATGGGCGACGTTGGTCTTCTGGCTGGTGAAGAAATTGTCGAGGCAGACAACGTCGTGCCCCTGATCCACCAGGCGTTCACAGAGATGTGAGCCCAAGAAGCCGGCGCCGCCGGTGACGAGAATGCGTTTGAGGCTGGCCAAGAATCGAGTTCCCCGTTCCGCGAAGTGCGCAGGCCGCGCCAGGATCGGCTTGGCCCGCGTAACCATAGCCTGCGGACCAGAATCTCGGCAAACGGCCGCTTCCTTCAGGCCGATTATGTTGACCTTGCCGCGGAACGTGCCGGATAATCGCCAAAAGGGGGCCCCGAGCCCCACGGGCCCGTGCTAGGGTTGGCGGGGGCATCCACGGGCCCCGGACCGTTCCCCGTGCGCAATACGTGAACGCAGGAATCGCCGAGATGCTCAAACTCCCCGGAGATTTGCCCGAGCCGGCGAAATCTCACTCACCGGCGAAGCCGGCCAAAGCGCCCCCGCGGATCAAGCCGCTGTACGTACTCGGAGCGTTTTGCTTGGCTTCGGTCGTCGTCATCGGCTTCCAGCTCTTAACCGCCGGATCGCGGGGCGAAGGTGCTCCGCTGCGGCGGGACGAGTACGATGCCGCCCTCAAACTTTGGGAAGCGAAGCGCCCGGCCAACTACGATGTCGACGCCGAGTTCTTTAGCAACAATATGCCGGTGGACATTCACCTCGAAGTGCGCGGCGGCAAAATCGCGGTGATGACGAAGAACGGCGCGCGCGTGGCTCAGGAGTCGCGCCGCGCGGAATGGTCCGTCGACCGCATGATGCAGACGATCGGTCAGGATCTGCACACGCAGGAAGATCCGAATCTGGATTTCGATGTGAGGGCGGGCGTGAGGGTCGAACTCAAGGCCGAGTTCGATAAGGAATACGGCTATCCCAAGCTCTATCGGCGGCTCGCGACCGGCTCGCCGATCAACTATTCCTACGACATCACGCGTTTCACTCCCATCAACTGACATCCCGACGAGGCCCGCTTATCGGCCTCGCAAGGGATTCGCGCGCCACTCTGAATGGACCACCGCGGGTTCGGCCGCACTGGCCACTTCCTCGATCCAGGCCGCGGTAGGAATGATCTGCGGTCCTTCGTCTTCGCCCGCCTCCGTGGCTTCTGGTGCGGGCGTCGCGTTCTGTGGCGCGCGAGCTTTGCGAAGCGGATTGTCACTCGCAGCGGCGCGCTTCGCCGGCGAGGATTTAGAATTCGCCTTCGCCGTGGTCTTGGTCGTCTTGGTCGATGGCTTGGCCATCGCACTGGCATAAGAAACGGGCCGAGCCACGGGGGGAATCAGGGTGGCAGGCCGTTCGAGAGCCAGGGGCGCTCCTTCACCGGCGTCGCTCGGTAGACGAGCTCCCTCGATCGGCCGACTGGTGGCCGGAGGGGGATTGCCACGCGGAGGCTGGAAGATTCGCTCCGGCGAACGCGGCCGGCGCGGGCTGGGGCCGCCATTCTGGTCGCCACCGGAGCCCCGACGCGAGCCGCCCGTTCCCGAATCATCGTTCGACTCGTCGCCCGGATCGCGGCCCAATCCGCCTCCGCCCGGCAGCGGCTCCAGATCTTCTTCGCCACCCCCTTGCGGGGCCCGCGGCTTCGGCAGCCGCTCGAAGGGGCTGCGAACCTCGTCTTCTACAGCAGCCGGCGGCTCACTGGTTTGCGGCGGTTGGATGGCGTCGCGCGCCGCTTCGGTCGGCCCACCTGCCGACGCGGTGGTGACCGGCCACTTACGCCAGCGCGTCGGATAGTAGCCGAACGTCATGCGATTGGGCACGCAGGCGCCGTTGGGGCACGGCAAGCGGTTGTTGATCTCCACCTCGGCCCAAGCCGGCGAACCAAGCATGAGTGCCGAGGTCGTCGCGCCCAAAACCGTTTGCCAAACTCGCCGCTTGCTCATGCTGGAACTCTCCTCTTGCGGTCAGCCGCCTGCTCGCAGTTACGCTACGGCAGGAATCGATTGCCGTCCGGCAGGCGATTGATTTGTTGAATGGTTTGCGTGCCCAACAGCGTGGTGCCGAACAACCGTTCCGCCGGGCTGAACAGCCGGTCGACAAAGTTGTCGAGGGCTTGCAGCGGGTGGCCCTGGACGAACAGCCGGTCTCCGGGGAAGAGCTGGTAGTTCGTCTCCGTGGCCCCCTTGCGGACGATGTCGTTCCAACTGACGGGCAGAATTTGATCGCAGTTGCTCCCTGGACTCGGACGAGCGACCCAGATGTGGTCGCGGCTCGAGAACGGCGTCAGCCCTTGGACCTGCGCGATGGCATCGAGCACCGTGTCGTTGCCGGTGCTCGGCAGCGTCACGATCTGCTGGCCGCGGGTGGGCGTATCCAGGATTACCTTGTAGCTTTTGCTGTTAAGGGCAAAGACCTCGACTCCCACTTTGGGCATTTCGAGCCATTGCTCGAGGTGCGATTCGATCGCGGCCGTGGCTTCTACCAGCGTCATGTCGTTGACGTAGACCTTGCCATAGACGCCGATGATGATCGTGCCGTCGGGCCCCACAGTGTGCTCGCCTTCGATCTGCTGCACGGCGACCGCTTGCGCCAGCGAGATGCTGACATCGGGGGTCAAGCCATAGCGTTTCAGCTTGCCGTCGAGGTGCCGCTTGAGAGCCATGCGGGCTTCGTCGAGCGTGAGATCGAGCAGCTTGACCGAGCCGTAGCTCGTGCCGAGATCCACCGTGCCGTCGGGCTGCACGGGAAACTGGTTGGCGATCGGCGCATCCGGCAGCACGCCTGCCGCCATGATCGTGAGCACGTCTTGGGGCTCGATGCGATACGGAGATTTGGGAATCACCCGAACCGCCTCGACCACCAAGGAATCGGTGGGACCGATTCGATAGGGGGGCAGCGTGACCATGTCGAGTTCGCGTGCCACATCGCCCGCCGGACCTGCCGCCGGACCGGGATGCGTGCGAACCACGGGCGCCAAGCACCCGCTGGCCGCGGCGATCCCGAGGGCGGCCCAAACGGCCAGCGATCGTGCTCGCAAGTGCGCATCCATGTGGGCAAAGACCCCCGAAAAGTGGGCGGCGACGTTCCCCCGGCTCGAGGTACGATCCGCAAAGGCAGAACGACCCGTCGCTGGGCAGGGCTATTCATCGACCACTGAGCCGGCAAACTTTGCGCAACCCATCGAAAAATGCCAGGCGGGAAACTCCAGTCGATCGGAATTGTCTTCCGGAAATGCCCAATGCTCCCATTTGACCACGGCGAGGTGTGTGCTGCTGGTTGATCCGATTCTGATGCGCTCGATGCCAGCAGAACCCGGCGACCGTTACGATTGCCTAGCACTTTCCGCCTACAGGCTCTGGCAGTGTGCAAAGTCGTTGACAGTCTGACAGCACCACGTCTATCGTGAATCTTGGCGGGCAGGCGCGGATTGCCTACTCGCGGGCGCTCTGGGGTAAGTCCCAGCGTTCGGCGGGGCAAGGCAACCGAGCCGCTGTAGAGCACACGTGCTGCGTGTCGTTCGCAGGTCGGGAACTCAAAGTTGCCCGTCTCGCTGAGCCGAGCCATTTCCCAAAGTTTCCTTGTTCAAGCATTTCTTCGCTCGAAATCAGAACCTTTCCTTCGCGGCCCGCGTAGCATTCGGCGGGTGCGACGCTGATTCGGGCGAGAACGAACCTCTTCGTCAGTTGATGATCTAATCGCTTTTGTTCGCGGGGGCGCCGGGCGACTCCCGCTTCGTGACGACCGCTTTCCCTTTGCTGGCAGTGAGCCGCGCGGGAGCGCGGCGTTGGCTTCGAACCAAGCTTCCTTGAGCAGGTGCCGCCTCGATGTCTGAGCCCTCCCCTTCGTTCTCGCAGCAGGTCAAGTCGTTCGACTACCGGGAGCACGGCCCGTTGCTCATGCTCGGCGCCTTGCTCTTGGTGCTCATCTGGGGCTATTGGAATACCCTCACCTACCTGGCGGGCTTCTGGAATTTGCCAGAATACTCGCACGGCTACTTGGTGCCGCTGTTCACGCTGGTGCTGCTGTGGATGCGCCGCCAGCCGATCACCGAAGCCACGCCCAAGGCCCGTTGGTGCGGGCTTGCGATCCTCGGCCTGGGCTTGGCGATGCGGGTGGCCGGCTCGTTCTTCAACTACCAATATGTCGATGCCCTGTCGTTCTTGCCGAGCCTGACAGGCATCGTGCTGATGACGACCGGCTTCCCCACGCTGCGGTGGGCCGGCCCGGCCATCGCGTTCTTGATCTTCATGTACCCGCTGCCGGGCTTCCTGCATCTGCGGCTGCTGGCGCCCTTGCAGCGCGTGGCCACGGTGGCCAGCACCTACGCGTTGCAGACGATCGGGATCGAAGCCTATCACGACGGCAACACGATCCATCTCGACAACGTCGATCTCGGCGTGGTCGACGCCTGCAGCGGCCTCCGCATGCTCACGATCTTTTTGGCCCTCGCCGTGGCGATCACCCTGGTGACCACGCGTCCTTGGTGGGAGCAGCTTCTGATCGTGGCCAGCGCCATTCCGATCGCCCTGATCGTGAACATCACCCGCATCACAGTGACCGGCATCCTGCACCTGACGGTGGGAACCCAGGTCGCCGACGCCGTGTTCCACGACTTCGCCGGCTGGGTGATGATGCCCATGGCCTTGGGGCTTTTGTATCTCGAGATTTACGTGCTCTCTCAACTGTTCGTGGAAGAAGAAACGAGCGATTTGCCGTTCGCGTTTGGTCCGCAGGGGCCCGGCAGCCTGCGTAAGCCGACCGCGGGGGCGTGAAGCCCTTGCCGGCTAAGAATCGGCGGGTTGCGCGGGTTGTAGCGGGCAGCGCGAGAAGCTGCTCGGCGAGAACGGCCTGGCGGTGGATTTACTAATCGCCGCTTCCGCGATATCGAGGAGCGTGGAGTGATTTGAAGGGGCGCTGGGCGGCGCGGCGAGGAACGCGGTGTCGCTGGCTGGCAACGGCGCCAGACACCCCAAGTGGCATAACGGCAACGTGCCGAAACCGCTGGGAGTGTGAGATTGGCCACGGAAGGCTTGGTGCGACAACGACTTGGCGCGGCGGACGGTTTCGCCGCGAGCTTCGTGGCCTGGCGGTTGCTTCCGAACAGGGACCGCAGGGCCGGTTTACCTGGTTCAGCCCCGCGCGACTCTTCAGCTTGGATCCATCAAGGGGGACTTCTTCCGTGCTACCTCCCAACTCTGGCGACGCTAGTTTCTCGAACGGGTCCGCCTCGCCGCAGAACGGCAATGGTCACGGACAGGGCGATCTGGTTCCCATGAGCAGCCAGGCCGGCGGCCAACTCAGCCTCGCCGGCGCCTATGGCTGGGCGGGCGCTCAGCCGATGCGGCCCGAGCTGCTCACCGCTCGGCCCGACCCGATCGCGCTCGCCAAGGCGCTGCGCCGGCGGTGGACGCTAGGCGTCATCCTCGGCGCCGTCACCGGGCTATCGGCCGCGGTGCTCGCCTGGTTCTTGCTGCCCATGAACTACGATGTTTCGGCCTGGGTCAAGGTCGAGCGCACGGCCCCGTCGGTAATGGGGAAGCATGGCTATGTCGATCCGAAGGAGTCCGACGCGTTTCGCCAGAACCAAGCGGTCATGGTGAAGAGCGAAATGGTGCTGCTCGAGGCGCTGCGTAAGGACAACTATCGTTTGCGAAACCTGTCGCTGATTCGCGACCGGGCCGACAAAGTGAAATGGCTGCAGGGCAACTTGCGGGTCGGCTACAACGGCGAATCGGACATGATGTCGATCGCCATGCGCGGCGACTATCCCAACGAGATGCTCGAAATCGTCAACACCGTCACCAAGACGTACTTGGCGGAAGTCGTCGACAAGCAGCTCGAGCAGAAACGCGCTGAAATCGGGATGCTGAAGAAGCAGTTGAGCGGTTACAACCGCCAAATTCAGACAGACAAGGATCAGTTGCACAAGCTGACGGCCAACATCGGCTCGGCCGACCAGGAATCCGCCGCGGCCAAGGAGCAGGTCGCATTCAACCTGATGCACAGCGTGCAAGGCTCGAAGAATCTGATCGAAGAGAACTTGCGCCGGGCAACGACGAAGCTGCGCACCCTGCAGATTCAAAAGAGCCTGGCTCTCGACCCCTCGAAACGGCAATCGATCATCGAGGCCTACATCGATGAAGACCCGTGGGTTCAGAGCATGACCCGCGACTTGATGGAGCAGCAACGCGATGCGAATCGCATGAGCTCGAATCTGCAGCCTGGCAAGCCCTCCCCCACAGCCAAGGCGATGGGTTTTGGGATTCAGCGGGCGAAGCGTGAACTAGAACAACTCAAGGCTCAGCTCCGGCCGAGCGTCGAAAAGAAGTTTGAGATGCAAACGGTCGACGCGATCAACGCGGAACTCGCGGTGGCCGGCGCTGACTTCAAGTCGCTGACCGAGGATCTCAAGGTCATCGACGAAAAGTACACCAAGCTGTCCGAAGAGTTGCAGCAGATTCGCACGTACAACACCGAAATCGAAGCCCTACGGGGCCGTCTCGATCCGGCCCAGAAAATGGCCGACGAGCTGACCCAGAAGATTAGCGCTCAAGAGCTCGACTTGAGCCTCCCCTCGCGAATCACGCTCTTCCAGTACGCCGAGGCGCCTGAAGGTTACTCATACCTGGTCCGCTACACGCTGGTGGGCTTCTTCGCAGTTTCGGCCTTCGGCCTAACCTTGGTGGGCTTCGCTTACCGCGAGTTCCTTGATCGCCGCGTGCTGTCAGCCAATCAGCTCTCCGAGGGGCTCGGCGTGCGGGTGATGGGCTCGCTGCCCGATCTTTCGAACAAGGGGCGCAAGAAACTGGCCGGCAAGTCGGGCGACGGGGCTGCTCTCATCTCCGGGCTGATGAGCGAGTCGATCGACAGCGTACGCACCATGCTGCTGCACGGGGCACGCTCGAAGAACTCGCAGGTGATCTTGGTCACCAGCGCCGGCGAGCAAGAAGGCAAGAGCACGGTGGCCAGCCAATTGGCGGCCAGCCTGGCCCGCTGCGGCAAGCGTACGCTGCTGGTCGACGGCGACCTGCGGCGCCCGGCGGCCCACCTGTTGTTCGAAATGTCGAACGACTCGGGCCTGAGCGAGGTGCTGCGGGGCGAAGCCGAGCTGGAGGAGGTCGTGCAGCCGACGCAGGCGCCCGATCTGTGGCTGCTGCCCGCCGGGCAGTGCGACCTGCAGGCCGTGCAGTCGCTGGCCGCTCAGAAGGCGCGCGACGTGTGCGAGAAGTTGCGGGCGCGGTTCGATTTCATCATCATCGACTCTGGACCGGTGCTGGCCTACGCCGACACGATGCTGCTTGGCCAGATCGTGGACGCCGCGATCCTGTCGGTGCTTCGCGACGTGAGCCGCACCACTAAGGTGTACGAAGCGTATGAAAAGCTGGCGTCGGTCAACGTCGACGTGCTGGGCGCGGTCGTCGGGGGCGAGGCCGCCATTAGCCCACGGCGTCGTCTGCCGCTGGCCATGAACAAGAGCAACTAAGTTCGGAGCTACTTGAGCCATTAGGGCGCCGCGGCGGGCAGCCGCGGGCCGACCGAACGATTAGCAAATCCTTCGCCGGATTGAAACTCGAGAACGAAACATGAACCGCATCATTGTGCTGTCGGCCGCCGTGCTGCTGATTATCGGCGCGGCTATTTATCAAGGCTCGAACGAAGGCCGCTGGGGCGCTGCAGGCGCCAACGCCGAGGTCCAGGCCTTCGCGGCCCGCCTCGACAACGTTCCCTACAGCATCGGCGATTGGGAAGGCAAGGACGACGATGTCGATCCGCAGATTCTGCAGGTCGCCGGCGTCGAGGGCGCTGTCTCGCGGACTTACAAGCACCGCTACACCCCCGATACCGTGTCGATCTTCCTCGTGTGCGCCAATCGCCGCGCCGTTTCCACCCACACACCCGACAAGTGCTATCAGGCGAACGGCTTCCGGGTAGCCGATTTTCCGCAGCCCTATCACTTGGCCGCCAGCTCGCTCACCGGCGCCGACAAGGAGAAGAGCGATGAAAAGAGTGGCGACAAGAAGGAAAACGAAGTGACGCTGCTCAACAGCGCGTTCGTCAAGGAGACGCCGTCGGGCACCCAACGGCTGCGTGTGTTCTGGGCCTGGAGCAAGGACGGCGACTGGATCGCTCCCGAGGGAGACGCGCGTTGGGCCCTGCAAGGGGGCGACGCCTGGTACAAGCTGTACATCCTCACGAATGAGCAGGCCGACGGCCGCGGCAATCTGCAGTTGGATCAATCGCCCTGCGTGAAGTTCGCTCGCGACTTCCTGCCGGTGGCCGAAGCCAAGCTGTTTGAAGATGCGGCCCCGGCTGCGAAGCCGGCCGCTGAGCAGGCCGCAGCGAAGCCGTCCGCCCAGCCGACGATCTAAGAACGCCCTAAGACAACCCGCTTGATCCGCGAGCGCGAGGCGGCGCGGTGCAAATTCCCCCCCGTCATTGACGGGGGGCTAATGAGCCGGGGAACGCCGTAATTAGCCCCCGGCGAGTCGCCGGGGGGACAAAAATCGTTGAGGCGCGCGAGCCCATTGGATTCCGGTTGAGTTGGGCTTTCTACGTTTCTCGAGCAATTCGGGCCGGGTCGCACATCCCCCCGCGATCCGACTTTGAGCGCCGCCCCAACGTTTCGCGTTGGGCGGCGCTTTTTTCATGCGCAATTCGTCGCTGACCGCCCCGCTAGGAGGCGTAGCCGCGCGGATGCGTCGAATGCCACTTCCAGGCAGTCGACACGATCTCGTCGATCTCCACGTACTTCGGCCGCCAGCCGAGTTGCGCCTGGGCCCGTGAAGAATCGGCCACCAGCTCGGGCGGATCGCCGGGCCGCCGATCTCCCTCGAGCTCCGGAATGGGGTGTCCCGAGATGCGGCGGCAAGCGTCGATGACTTGCCGGACGCTATGGCCGCGCCCGGTGCCCAGATTGAGCTTGAGCCCCTTACCTGGCTCGAGCCGTTCGAGCGCCGCTAGATGGGCGGTCGCCAAATCATCGACATGCACGTAGTCGCGAATGCAGGTGCCGTCGGGCGTGGGATAGTCGTTGCCGAACACGGTAATCGCCGGCCGTTGCCCCAGAGCCACCTGCAGCGTGATCGGGATCAGGTGAGACTCCGGTGTGTGATCTTCGCCGAGGTCGCCGTCGGGGCTTGCACCCGCAGCGTTGAAGTAGCGGAGCGCCGCATAGCCGAATCCATACGCATGTGCGTAGTCGGCCAACGCATGCTCGACGACCAGCTTCGTGAAGCCGTACGGATTGATGGGGAGTTGGGTCTCGTCTTCGGTGATCGGGATCTTCTTGGGCTCGCCATAGGTGGCCGTGGTGCTCGAAAACACGATCCGCCATACGCCTGCGGCACGCATGGCTTCGAGCACGGTTAGGCTGCCGACCACGTTGTTGCGATAGTACCGGTCGGGGTGCGACACCGATTCGCCCACCAGCGCGAACGCGGCGAAGTGCATCACCGCGTCGATCGTATGCTCCTTGAGCGCGGACTCGAGCTTGGCCTGATCGAGCAGGTCGCCTTCGATGAGCCGGCCCGCGGGGGCGGCCGCGCGATGACCGCAGGACAGGTTGTCGTAGACCCACACGTCGTGACCAGCGCGCGTCAGCAGACGCACCGCGTGGCTGCCGACGTAGCCTGCTCCGCCGATGACGAGAATGTTCACGGTTGCTGTCGTCCTTGCCGAAGTTGCCGATCGAGCGGGCGCACCTGGGCCGCACCGCCGCCTATGTGGTACCGTACTATACCTAGGTCGCACTATGCGCCCAGGTCGGCGATTGAAGCCGCTACCGCCGTTGCCGCCCTTGGCGCGGCCGTCCCAATTGACGGTGTTTGGCCGAGAATACGGCCCTACCGCGCCGGCAGTTCTACGTAAGGAATCGCTTGGATGTCTTTATTTGCGGGGCGCATTCGCTCTCGGCTGCCCATCTGGACGCTCTTGCTTGCGCTGCTCGCAGTGTTTGCATGGCCACATGCCGCGTCGGCGGGCGGCGGTGCGGAGAACGTGTTCGTGGTCGTCAATCCACGGAGCTGGGCGTCGCAGACCATCGCCAACCACTACGTGAAGCTGCGCGGCGTCCCCGCGCGGAACGTGTTCTACGTCGATTGGTCGGTGTGGGTTGGGCACGTGGGGGTGAACGAGTTTCGCAAGTTCCTGCTTGGTCCAGTGCTCCAAGAAATCAACAAGCGTGGCCTGGGGCATCAGATCGACTACATTGCGTACTCGGCCGACTTTCCGTACGCGGCGACCTTGAATGCGGATTTGGGAAACCAAAAGGTGCAGCACCTCAATCCGTATGGGTCGATCAACAGCCTGACCTATATGTGGCCGCTCGTGATGACCAACAACCCGCTGTACATGGCCATGCAGGGCAATCTGTACCGCCAGCAGCCCGTGGTTGCCGGTAAGGAACTGCAGTCGCACGGCTTTCGCAGTTGGTATGGTTGGGGCCCCGACGCTACTCTGAGCGAAGCAGGCGGCCAGCACTACATGCTCTCCACGTTTCTCGGCGTGACGTACGGGCGGGGCAACTCCGTGCCCGAGATCATCTCGTATCTCGAACGCGCTGCCGGCGCCGACGGCAAGCAACCCGCCGGCACGATCTACTTCATGTACAACACCGATATCCGCTCGACTCACCGGCGGGGACAGGTGGGTGGAACCGGAGACAATTTCGCGGCCGCGGTCGCTGCGATCGACAGCCTGGGGGTTCAAGCCAAGATCGCCAATGGGGTGCTGCCCACCAATGCCCCGGATGTAGCCGGACTCGTGATGGGCTCGCCCAAGTTCGATTGGGCCAAGTCGGGCAGCCGCTTGCGGCCCGGCGCCATCTGCGACAACCTCACCAGCTTTGGCGGCGTGCTCGATCCAGCGATGGACAATGAGACGCCGAACGAAGCGCAGCCCCAGACCCCGCTCACGGCGTTCTTGCGGGCCGGCGCGGCCGGCGCCTGTGGAACCGTGACCGAGCCGTACTTGATCACCGACAAGTTCCCTTTGCCTTCACTGCAGGTGCATTACGCCCGCGGCTGTTCGCTCGCCGAATCGTTCTATCAGTCGCTGTACTGCCCGTTTCAGCAGTTAATCGTCGGCGATCCGCTCTGTCAGCCCTGGGCCAAGATCCCGCAGGTGAGCGTGCAGGGAGTCGAAGCCGACGCCACGCTCAAGGGAAGTGTGACGATCACACCCAGAGCCGAAACGAAGAGCCCAACGGGCGTGGATCGCTTCGAGTTGTTCGTCGACGGGCTGCGCGTCGCCCGCTGTGCGGCCGGCGGTTCTTTCGCACTCGACACGACGACCTATGCCGACGGCTTCCATGAGCTGCGCATCGTGGCGATTGACGCCGGACCGATCGAGACTCAGGGCCGGCTCGTGTTGCCGACCACGTTCAACAATGCGGACCGCCGCATCGCGGCGGCCTCTTCGCCCAAGGGCTCGGTTCGCTTGGGCGCCACGCTCAAGGTGGCCGCCAAGAGCCCCGGCGCGGCCTCGCTCGTCGCGCAGCATCAAGGTCGAGAGCTTGGCAAGATCGAAGGCGACGCCGGTACGATCGAGTTCAACACGAGCGCCATCGGGCAAGGACCGGTGGAACTGCAGGTCGTGGCCAAGACAGCCGACGGCAGCGACTACGCCATTGCCGCGCCGCTGGCGATCGAAGTCGTGCCGGGCATTCCGCTGACGCCGATTGGCGAACAGCCCAGCGGCCTACAGCCGGGAGTGCTGCTCACGCTGGGGAGCGACGCGCAGGTGATTCGCGACGCCGGTGCGCCCGGCTGGTTCACCGACGCCGGCGCCAAGCCCGAGCAAGCCTATCGATTTGAAGGGTACTTCACCGTGCCAGCGAACGACACCTACCAATTCGTGGCAGGGTTCCTGGGCGACCTACGAATCACGGTAGACGGTCGCCCGCTGGGCGACTACAAGGAAGAGCCCTTCAACTTCAAGTATTTGCCGGTCACGCTGACAAAGGGATGGCACAAGTTCGAAGTCAGCGGCCGAACGGGCGAGACCGCGATGTTCGAACTGGGCTTCGGGGGCCGCGGCGTGCGCCCGGTCGACGGCAAAGCGTTCAAATGCGTCGGCGGTCGCTAGCTTGAATCTACGAGGGAAGATGGAAGACGCCGGACAACTCGAACTGCACGCCGCATTCATGCAGCTTGCGCTCCAAGAAGCGCAGCAGGCGGCCGAGGAAGGCGAGGTGCCGGTCGGGGCGATCATTGTCCATGACGGGCGCGTGGTTGCTGCAGCTCATAATCAGCGCGAGCAACTGCGCGATCCCACGGCGCATGCCGAAATGATCGCACTCACGCAGGCGGCCGACGCCCTCCGCTCCTGGCGACTCGAAGGCTGCACGCTCTACGTAACGCTCGAACCGTGCCCGATGTGCGCGGGCGCGATCCTGCAGGCCCGGCTGCCGCTGGTGGTCTACGGGGCCGACGACCCCAAGGCGGGCGCTGTGCAATCGCTCTACCAGTTGCTCGGCGACGCCCGGCTCAATCACCGCAGCGCGGTCATCTCAGGCGTGCTCGGGACGGATTGCGGCGCGGTGCTGAGCGAATTCTTTCGCCAGCAGCGACGGCTAGGGAAAAAGTAGGGCGGTCGCGCCGAACGCCGGCTCGAGCCGGCACGGTGGCTTTGTTTTTGCCCTCTTTTCTGCTACCACAGTGGTCATTGGCGACCTTCGTGACCCGTGCAGAAAAGGCTCCATGGACCTGCTCGAACTGACCCGCAGCCTGTTCGTCAAGAACGACTCCAAGATCGTAATGCTGGTGGCCGACGGCCTCGGCGGCCTGCCGCTCGAGCCGGGCGGCAAGACGGAGCTCGAAACGGCGAACACGCAT
>JAESFN010000959.1_pt1 | contig 17310 bp, 19 predicted proteins | sample 9269411 | NCBI WGS metagenome assembly JAESFN01 (sample SAMN14505399, study PRJNA617100) | algae metagenome | isolation source: Iphinoe sp. HA4291-MV1 and co-occurring heterotrophs from trail next to... | place: USA: Maunawili Falls, Hawaii | collected 2009-07-25
CGTTGTCGTTCCGTACGGCGTTTGATGACGGTGCGAAACAGATTGCGGCGAACCGCATAGGTGGCATAGGTGCTGAAGCGGTTGCCGAGCGAATAGTCGAACTTTTCCACCGCGCGGATGAGCGTCAGGTTGCCGTCGCTGACCAACTCAGGCAGGCTGTTCGACGAGTCGACAAACCGCTTGGCAATCGATACCACCAGCCGCAAGTTGGACCGAATCAAGACCGCGCGAATCTGCTCGGCCTCTTTGAGCAAGTTCTCGATTTCCGTAACGAGCGTTTCCCGCGCGCGCTGCGGATTGAGTTCTTGCCGCAACTGGTCGGCTTTGAACTTAGCGTAGTTCATGCGGCGAAACAGCCGCCGCTCTTCTTCGACCAGCAGCAGGCGCGTGGTGAACAGGCTGGCCAAATAGGGTGAAAGAGCTTTGCGCGCCTTGCGCAACCCCGCGTCGGGCTCCCACTCCGACGAATCGATCGCCAGTCCGCAATCGTGATCGATCTCGGCGATTGCCTGGGGACAAGTGAAATCAGGCGACGCAATGAACTCGATCTCGATCGGTACGAGCGCCGCCGCGCGCAGCCGCAGTGCATGATCCTTCGTCGGCCGGGGGCAGCGGGACTTCGACTGAGCGGTTGGGGCGACACTCACGGTTGGATACTCCAGGCAAAACTTCAGTCGCAGGCCTTGTGGCCCATCGAAAAGCCCCACACTATGTCGCTAGTCACCCGTCGCGGCCGAATTATCTCAATTACCCCGGCAGCCCGGCGGGAAGGAGGGCCCGTGGCCCGCCCTCCCACCTCCTTGGCTGCGGGAGCTTGGCGAGTTACTTCTTCTCGGTCTTCTCGGGCGGCAGCAGCACGGCGTCGATCACATGGATCACGCCGTTGCCGCACTCGATGTCGGCCTTGATTACCTTGGCCCCGTTGATGAACACCTCATCCTCCTTGACCTTGATCTTCACCTTGCCGCCTTGCACGGTCTCGGCTTCTTCGAGCTTCACCACGTCCTTGGCATGCACCGCGCCAGGCACCACGTGGTACGTGAGGATGGCGGCCAGCTTCTTCTTGTCCTTGAGCAACGCCTCGACCGTGCCTTCTGGCAGCTTGGCGAACGCCTCGTCGGTGGGCGCGAACACGGTGAACGGTCCTTCGCCTTTGAGCGTCTCGACCAAATCAGCGGCCTCGACGGCCGCGACGAGCGTCTTGAACGACTTGGCTTTGACCGCCGTGTCGACGATGTCCGGCTTCTTCTCCGGCGCCTTGGCAAACGCCTGCAGGCTCAGTCCGAGGACGCCCAGTGCAACTAGAGCCACGGCCGTCCGCTTGTTCCACGCACTCATGATTTCGCTTCCTTCGCGCCGCAAACGGCGCCGAAAAACAAGGCCCCCAATGCCGGGGCCCGAAGCGGCCGAAATTCGTTCAAATCGACCATGAATTTATAGGGGGCGGAAACTGGCCGTCAACGGGGCGGGGGAGAATCTTTCGCCAAATTCTCCGAGTAGCACCAGGAAGTAATCGCGCTTAATGGCTGCTGGTAGAGGCGCCAAATCCATAGACGGTGGCCAGATGCCGAACTACAATCGGTCACAACGTCCATGGTAAGTCCCCCATGAATCAGCTTCTTACCCCCCGTCAGGTCGCCCTCGCCATCGGCGCGAGCGAATCCTCGCTCAAGCGTTGGTGCGACAAAGGGTTGTTGCCCACGCTGCGAACCGCGGGAGGGCATCGCCGATTAACCGTGGAGCAGGTGCTCGAGTTCCTCCGGCAGTCGGGGCAGAAGCTGACGCGGCCGGAAGTGCTGGGCCTGCCTTCGACCACCGGGCAAGGCAGCTTCGTCATCGACCGCGCGGCCGAGCTGCTCGCCGAAGCGCTGCTGGCCGGCGATGAAGAGCAGTGCCGCAGAATCCTCTTCGATCTGTATCTGGCCAAGCACAGCCTGGCCGACATCTTCGATCGCGTGATCGGCGGCGCCTTCACACGCATTGGCCATGCCTGGTCATGCGGCACGGCCCAGGTGTATCAAGAACGGCGCGGCTGCGAGATCGCGCTGCGGTCGCTCCATCAACTCCGCACGCTGCTGCCGGCTATCGGCCCCGCCGCGCCCAAGGCTTTGGGTGGAACACTCAGCGGCGACCACTATCACCTGCCGACGACGATGGTGGAGCTGCTCTTACGAGAGCTGGGGTGGGCGGCGCAGTCGCTGGGCACGTCGCTGCCGCGCGACACTTGGCTCGCGGCCTTGGAGGCCGAGCGGCCGCGCCTGCTGTGGCTGAGCGTCTCGCACATCGCCGACGAAGCGCAGTTCCTGGCCGACTACGCGGTCATTCAGGCGGCGGCCGCCGAGCGCGGCGTGCCGGTGGTCGTCGGCGGCTATGCGCTTTCGCCGGAGGTGCGCTCGCGGATGCAGTATGCCGCGTTTGGAGACCACCTGCGGCATTTGGTGGGGTTTGTGCGGGCGTTGGAGGCGCAGAAAGGTTGAAGAGTTCTCATTGCCCAACGACGCTCAACTCGCAATGAGGCACGAGCATCACTTCTCCTGAGGGTTCGAGAAGATCTCAACATGCGCATCTCCCCGGTACGGGAGAAGAAAGTATTCCACCTGCTTGCGCCGGTTCTCGTCCTCGAACAACTCGGCCCGCTTCTGCAGGTCTTTCAGTTCTTCGCGCATTTTCGCCCCAATGCCCGTCTCGTTATGCCAATTCGCGAGCGCTTTTTCCAACTGCTCGGTCACATACTTAAGCTTCGACTCGCATTCAGCGCTGCGCACCGCGGAGTTGGCCAACTCACCGCTGAGCCGCTCTAGCTCCTGAACTCTCGGATGAGCTGCCGCACGTTGCGCCTTCGCCAGCTCAACGGTGGCTGTGGCCAGATCGATTTCGCCTTGGCTCAGTTCCCGCTGGCCAACTTGCCCCGCTTGATGAGCGACTTTGAGATTCTGTTGCCGCTGATGTTGTAGTTCGAGCACCTTTTGATAGTTCTGCACGATCTCGTCGGCCTGCGAAGCTTCGTCGATCCGTTTCGCGGCAATCCGAGTCTGTTCCTCGAGAGTCTGCGCCCGCGCTTGTAGACCGGCGCGTTCCAGCTCCAGCTCCAGCTTTTGTTTGGTGAGGTCGCCGATGCTCTGCACCAAGATGGCCTCTGGTTGCAAGCCGAGCCCCTGATAGGTGAGTTTTGCCAGCGCGTCTAGGTAATCCGTGCGCATTTTCCTGCCGAGCTGAGATGCCTGAGCTTGTGCCTGATCCGCCCGAGCTCGGGCGGACTCAAACTGTCGATTTTCAATTTGCGAAAGAGAGTTCTTCAACCGAGGCCCCAGCGCCTGAATTAGGCGTTGTGCGATCTGTCGTAGGTCGGAACGAGCCTTTTCCAAGTCCTGCGGCGAGGCAAGCTCCTCGCTAGGGCCTAGGTGAACGTCCAGGCTGCCTGACAGCATTGTCCGGCCATCGACTTCGCGAACATCCCTGGCGTTGAACACGGCGAAGCAGGGCATGGTATGCCCTTCAACTGACATTTGAACCACACCGACTTCGTTCACAGTCTTAGCATTCGGATCGAGTTCGCGCGCCGCCGCCAGCAGCACGTCGGGCTGCTTGACCAACCATTCGACGACCTCCTCGTTGACGCCCACGGATGAGCTGACGGAGATACTGATCGGGGCCGGAATCATTTCCTTTGCCCTAACGGGTGGATCTGAGGCTGGCTGAGCCTGTGTGGACGCGACCGAAAAGAGAATCACCGCCGCCAGGATCGCAATGCGCGTTCTCATCGAAGTTCCTCCCTTAGTTCATTCGTCCCATGTCCGCCAAACGCCGCTGGGCCACCGTGGCCCATTGTGTTTCCGGAAAACGTTCGATCACTGACCGGTAGGCCGCGGCCGCTTCATCCAGCCGGGCGAACGACTCCCGCAGCATGTCTGCTCGGAGCACGCTCGTGCGGGCGGCGGCGTCGACTTGTTCCGCCGCCGCGGCGCGGGGCGACAAGGGCGCGGGGGGCAAGGCCGCCACTGCCGCTTGGGCATCGGTCGCGGCGTGGGCCAGTTGCAGGGCCTTCGCTAGTGCGCGGGCTTGCTGTGCTTCGTGTTCGAGGCGGGCGATTTCGAATCGCCAGTTGGGATCGAGCAACGGCGTTTCGTTGATTACTGGATGATCCGCCGCGAGCGGGATCTGTTGCACTGGCCCGGTGGTGTCGCTGGCCCACCAGACGGCGAGTGCGGCCAACAACGCGGAACTGGTCGCCAGAAGCGTGCGCCGCCGGGTGCGTTTGCGGCGGCAACGTTCGACCCCGTGGAGGATCTCGGCCGGTGTCGATTGCGATCGCGGCGCGCTAGCGTCGGCGGTTTGCAACAGGTTGACGAGGGGGTCGGGGCTCATTTCGGTGGTTCGTTGTCGGAGCGGGGAACTCCCTGGACTGTCGTCCAGGGCTCGCCAAAGACGACTAACAAGTTCGACGTAGCAGCGGTTCGAGGCGTTTTCGGGCGCGGCTTAAGCGGACTTCCACGGCGCCGCGGTTGAGGTCCAAGAGCGTGGCGATCTCGGCTACCGGCAGTTCTTCTAGATAGTGGAGCACCAGCACCTCGCGGTCGCGTGGCGGCAAGCTTTGCAGCGCTCGTCGCACTTGCTCGTTGCGTTCTTGGTCGATCGTTGCCGCACTCGCCGGGAGTGTATGTCGCGCGCGTGCTCGCTCGCGCAAATGTTCGATCATGCGATGTAACACACCAGATCGGCGGCGATGCGTGCGGCATTTGTTCAAAGCAATCTGCACGAGCCACGTCGACGCCTGGCTCGCCCCGCGGAACTTTGGCCAGGCATCGAGCGCCGCCAGAAACACTTCTTGCACCACGTCGTCGGCGTCGCTTGACCAGCCGAGCAGCCGCTGCACCAAGCGAGCGATTCGCGCATGGTGCTCGGTCACCAACTGCTCAAAAGTTTCGCAGGGTGCGGCGGGCTCGGGCGCCGGGGCACAGCGGTCCAGGGTCCTGCCCTCCAGCAGCAAGGTCGCTCGTTCGCCAAGTTGGTCTGCCATGATTAGACGCGCGAGCCTGGCCGCGGCTTACAGGCTAGGCCGAAAAGATCTAGGACTGTGAGAATTAAGTGAAAGACAGCAACTTCAGTCCGAACAAGGCTCCTAGAGGGGCCGCTAGCGGACCTAAGTCCGTTGCCGCACGGGGCGTTTTGACGTAGCATACGGCAGCGGACTTACGTCGGTTCACTGCCCTTCCTTGGCTCGCGGCTGCCTCCATGCTTCAGGCACAAATTGGTTTCCTTGGTGCAGGCCAAATGGCCCGCGCGCTGGCCCAGGGATTCTTGCGTGCCCGGCTGGTCGAAGCGAACCAGTTGTCCGCCGCCGATCCTGAGCCTGGAGCGCTCGAAGCCTTCCGTAGCTTCGCGCCCGCGGCCCGCCTCGAGGCCGACAATCAGCCGATCGCCGCGGCGGCCGACGTGATCTTCTTATCGGTGAAGCCCCAGCAGATGACCGCCGCCCTCGGCGCGCTCGCTGGCAAGCTCGGCCCCGACAAGCTGATCATCTCGATCGCCGCCGGCGTGCCGCTCAAGGCCATCGCCGCGGGGCTGGGCCAAAGCAAGGCAGGTTCGCCACGGCTGGCCCGTGTGATGCCGAACACCTGCTGCTTGGTAGGGCAGAGTGCAAGCGCCTATTGCCTGGGGCCTGGGGCTACTGAAGGCGACGCCCGGCTATTGGCTGACCTGCTCTCGGCGGTGGGACGTGCCTGGCCGGTCGACGAAAAGCTGCTCGACGCCGTGACCGGTTTGTCTGGTTCGGGCCCCGCCTACGTGTTCCTGGCGATCGAAGCCCTGGCCGACGGCGGAGTCCAGGCCGGGCTGCCGCGGGCTACCGCGCTCGCCCTGGCGGCCCAGACGGTGCGGGGCGCCGCGGAAATGGTTTTGACCGGCGGAGAGCACCCGGCCGTGCTCAAGGACCGCGTCACCAGCCCCGCGGGGACCACGATCGCGGGGCTCGACGTGCTGGAAAAGTCCGGAGTGCGGGGGGCGCTGATGGGAGCGGTGGCGGCCGCAGCCCGCAGATCGGCAGAATTGTCCGGTGTATCATAGAAGGTGGGGCGGGAATGCGTGCCGTGAGAAACACAGACGGCGGCGTGTTGCTGGCTGCAAGTTGGGTTGCAAGAGGGTCTGCTGCCATGTCGGTCTTCTGCCTGGTCGACGACAAACACATTCCGCTGTACCGAGTGATGTGGATCAGCGCGGTGCCGCACTTTTGCGGCGAAGATGATTGCGAGCGCGAAGGGCAATACGAAGTGCGGCTCGAGCAAGGCGAAGTCGTGTGGGCCAAACGCCAAGAACGCGACGAGCTGCTCGAGGCGCTCGAGAACTGGCAAGGGGGCTTGGGACCAGAAGGTCAGGAAGATTGGTAGCACGGCCGTCGCCGGCCCAGGCGGGCCGGACTTGCGACGCTTATCCCGCCGACCCTGCTCAGGAGTTTCTGCCCGGTGTCCACTTTCGAGAACAGCGACTACCACTGGCGGGAAACGTATTTCATTCTCTTCGAATCGTCGCGCCGACCCACGCAAGAACGGGTCGCGCAGGCACTGCGGGGCCTGGGCAAGCGCTACGAGCTCACCAACGAGCGGTGTGAAGACGACGGCGCCTTCGGCTCGCTTACGGTGATTTCGCACGACGACTTCGCTGCCCTCGACGTCAGCTATCTCGATGGCGAGGAGGTGACCGAGGTCGTGGAGCAGATGATTCAAGAACTCAAGCCGATCGCCAAGACCGAGGCCGAGAAGGCGCGGCTCAAGCGGCTAATGCGCTGCGACGCCCGCTTCGACGTGCTGCACTTCGAGCACATCATGGCCGAAGGGGATCCGGACGACGCCGATGACGACCTGCTCGACCCCACGACGCTGTTGATCGTGATGGAAACACTGACCAAGCTCTGCGACGGCCTGGCCATCGACCCCCAGTCAGGCGCTTTCTCTTAGGCTTACCGGGCGCGGGTTTCTTGGCCTGGAGAAGTAGGGCCGGCACGTGCTAACCTGGGACTTTCGCGGTTCCGAGAAACGCCCTTCCTTTCGCTTATGGCCGAAGACTACTACAAGACCTTGGGCGTCAATCGCGACGCCAGCTCGAGCGACATCCAAAAGGCGTACTTCGACCTTGCGCGCAAGTACCATCCCGACCTGCACCCCGACGACAAGACCGCGAAGCAGAAGTTCCAAGAGGTGCAGCGGGCGTTCGAGGTGCTGAGCGATACCTCGAAGCGCGAGATGTACGACCGCTATGGCTCGGCGTTTGAGCAGGCGGGCCAAGGCGGCCCCCCACCACGAGGCCCTCGCGGCGGCCGACGAGCGGCTGAACCGGGCCCCGAGTTCCAGGACTTCGACTTCAGCCAGATGTTCGGCGGCGGGGGCGGCTTCGAAGGCTCGCCCGGCGGGGGCGGCGGTTTTTCCGACTTCTTTAGCCAGTTTCGCCGCGGCGGCGGGGGCGGCGAGTCGCGGGCAGCCAAGCCGGCTCCGGCCCAGTACGAGATCGAGATCCCGTTCCAAACGGCGGTCACCGGCGGCGAGGTGCAGCTCGAGCTGACGCGCTCGTCCGGCAAGCACGAAACCGTGGCGGTGCGGATCCCGGCCGGCATCGAAGACGGCAAGAAGATCCGCCTGCGAGGGCAAGGGGAGCCGCAGGGCGAGGCCGACCTGCTCGTGAAGATCAATGTTGCGCCGCATCCCTACTTCCAGCGCCGCGGCGACCATTTGGATGTCAAAGCCCCCGTGACCGTGGGCGAAGCGGCGCTCGGGGCCAAGATCGACGTGCCTTCCCCGCATGGTACGATTACGGTGCGGGTGCCTGCCGGATCGTCGACCGGCTCGAAGCTCCGCGTGAAGGGACAAGGCGTTCGCGCCAAGAACCGCGACCCCGGCGACCTGTTCGTCGAAGTGCAGGTCGTGTTGCCCAAGCAACTCGACGCCGAGAGCCAAGATCTGATCCGCCAGTTCGATGAGCGCAACCCCCAGCAGCCCCGAACCGACCTCCGCTGGTAACGCAGCGCGCGTTGGACCTGCTTGTGGACAGCGCTTTCCCAAGGCGATGCGGCTGCTCGGCTCCGCCGATTTTCGCCGTGTCTACGCGCGCCGCCGCTCCGCCGCCGACGGCGTGCTCCGCGTGCAGGCCTGCGAGAACGAGCTAAGCCACGGCCGTCTGGGGTTGGCCGTAAGCCGGCGGTCAGGCAACGCCGTGGTGCGCAACCGTTGGAAACGGCTGCTGCGCGAGGCGTTTCGCACCGACGAGCGGCTGCGGCAGCAAGCCATCGACTGGGTGGTGCAGCCGACTGCCCCTGCGCCCCCGACGCTGTCTGAAGTTGCCCAGGCGCTCGACCGGCTGACGCGGCAGCTCGCCAAGCGATTGCAAGGGGGCCGCCGATGACCGCCGTGTGGCGCTCAGTGCAAGGCCTGCCGGCGGCGGTGTTGATTGCGCTCGTGCGCTGCTACCAACTGCTGATTAGCCCTTGGCTAGGGCCTTGCTGCCGGTTCGAGCCGTCTTGCAGCAAGTACTTCGTGGCGTCGGTCGAGAAGTACGGAGCGGTGCGCGGCGCATTCCGCGGCACGCGCCGGCTGCTCCGCTGCCACCCCTGGGGCGGCAAAGGCTACGACCCCCCGTAGTTGCTGAACTCCAGGGCGAGCGGGGGACGAAAGTCCCCCGAGCTGAACGCCAAAAACCGTTTCCCTCGACCGACTCTCATCGGCCGCTCGACCAATGCGATCTCGCCGTTACGCGCCTACGGCACGTCGTGCGCATGGTGCCGCACGATATCCCCTTCGATCATGTAGATCACGTCCTCGGCGATGTTCGTGGCCATATCCGCCAACCGCTCGAGCTGTTTGGCCACGTTGTTCAGGCTCATCAGTTCCGGCGCGCGATGCGGCGAGGCGATGATCTCGCGCTCCACCTGAAGCTGAATTTGCTTCCGCATCGTGTCGACCTCGTCGTCGTCTTCGCGCACGCGGCGCGCCAACGTCGTGTCGGAGTTCACCAGGGCGTCGAGGCTGCGCTTGAACATCGATTGCGCGGCGGTGGCCATGCCGCGGAAGTTGCCTGGCAGCTCGATCGGCTCCGACTTGCTGAGGAACACCACGCGTTTGGCGATGTTCTTGGCCATGTCACCGATCCGCTCGAGATCGTTGTTCATCTTCAGCACGGCGACCACGAACCGCAGGTCGGCTGCCACCGGCTGATGCAGCGCCAAACACTTCAGGCATTCTTCCTCGAACTCGACTTCGAGCCGGTCGACTTCGGCATCGGCCTGAATCACGCGACGGGCCAGCTCTGGGTCGCGCTCCACGAGCGCCGTAACTGCCCGCGCCACCGCTTCTTCGACCAGGGTGCCAACGTAGAGCAGCTTTTGCTTGAGCGTTTCGATCTGCCGTTCGAGATGCTTGGACATCGGGTTCACCGCCAGGAACGCTGAATGGGCCAACCATCAAGATTAGCTCGACCGTGAGTTTTGGCCCAGAGGAACGCTAGCGCAACCTTAATGAAGCCGTGCCCAATCCTCGAGCGGCTCGCCTCCTTCGCGGGTGAGCAAGCTTGCCAGGACGGCGGGCGACAGCGTGTCGGCCAAGAAATGCACGGAGCCGTCGGCCATGGCGGCCTGCGCCCCGCCGGGGTGAAAGGAGAAGAGCCCCTGCACGTTGTCGCGGTTGACGCCCAGAGCGCTGTCGAGGTGATTGATCTCGGCCGACAGCCACGGCCCGACCAAGACATTTGCCGTCGGCGTTTCTATGCCCTGACGAAAGACGGTCGGCAGCCCGGCGTGCTCCACGAGGATCGCCGTGTTCGACAGGCCGTCGGTCAGCGTCCGCAGCGAAGAGGGCGCCGCGCGAAAGCCGCTGGCGACCTCACCGCTTGCGCCCTGCAAAGGGAGCCAGGCGCCCGGCTCCGCGGTGCGCCCCTCGGGGCTTGTCACATCGACCAGGGCCACGGCCCCGTAGTCGACCACCGCGAACGGCACGTCGGTCGGCGTGCCTTGGTCTGCAATCGCCAGCGTCATGGTGCGGGGCGACTCCGGCGTGCTAGGGCATTGGTGCAGGCCTAAGATCGTCTTCGCGATGGGCCGATTCGCCTTGGCCTGCGCCGACTGCAGGAAGTCGATCTGCGAGAACAGCGCCTGCTGTTCGTGGAATGGCAGCAGCGTTGCCCGCCAGGAGAGCGACTTGCTGTCGTCCGGCGTTTGGCTGCCGCGCTGCCCTTGGGCGTCGAACGAGGTGTGGATCAGCGCCGGCAGATGCTCGGCATGGGCCGTGGCGTAAGTCTGCAGCGCCAGAGCCACTTGCTTCAAATGGTTGGCGCATTCCAGCCTGCGTGCCGATTCGCGCACCGCCTGCACCGCAGGCAGCAAAAGCGCGATCAGGACGCCGATGACGGCGATCACAACCAGCAGTTCGACGAGCGTAAAGCCAGCCGGCTTGCGCATCTTCTGGCACTCCCGGGGCGAGGCCTGCCCCCTGGTTTTAACCCCGGCCGCGGACTGGTGGCAAGTTGAGGGAAGTGGCAGGAAGGCAAACAGGCTGGAAGCCTGTTCCACGAAGAGCTTCCCTGGGAAGATGCGCCCTTGTGGCACAAGGCTTCCAGCCTGTGTTGCCCCACCACAACCAGGCAGCAAACGCCCACCAGCCCAATCGAACCTGGAAAGGCCGTTCCGCCCCCTCCTATAATGGTTTGGGCCGCTCGAGGCCCGGTCCGCATCCCCCTGGAGTTCCGAATTCGATGTCCGAACGCTTTTCCTCGATCGAGCAAGCCGCTGAGGCCATTGGGCGGGGAGAGGTGATCATCGTCGTCGATGCCGAGGACCGCGAAAACGAAGGCGATTTCGTCGCCGCCGCGGATCGGGTATCGCCGGAAATCGTCAACTTCATGATCACGCATGGCCGCGGGCAGCTTTGCATGCCGATCCTGCCCGAGGTCTGCCAGCGGCTCGACCTGCCGCTGATGGTGAACTCGAACACGGCCCCGCTGGGCACCTGCTTCACGGTGCCGATCGACCACCGCACCTCGCGAACCGGCATCACGGCCCAGGAACGCGCGACGACGATCCAGGAGATCATGAACCCGGCCAGCCGCCCCGGCGACTTCGTGCGGCCAGGGCACTTGTTCCCGCTGGTGGCTAAGGAAGGCGGCGTGCTGCGTCGCGCCGGACACACCGAGGCGGCCGTCGACCTCGCCCGCCTGGCGGGGCTCGCGCCGGCCGGCGTGCTCTGCGAGATCCTCGACGACACCGGCAACCGCGCCAGCCGCAACGAACTCTTCGCGCTCGCCGACCGCTTCAAACTCGAAATCATCTCGATCGAGGAACTGATCCGCTATCGCCGCGCCCGCGAGCAACTCGTGCAACGGCTCGACGAGGCCCAGTTGCCCACCTGGTATGGCCCCGCCAAGGTGGTGACCTACGAGGTGAAGTACGAGAGCCAGGAGCCGCTGGCCGTGGTGTTCGGCGATCTCAAGAAGGCCGAAGCGCCGCTCGTGCGGCTGCACTCTTCGTGCTTCACGGGCGACCTGCTCCATTCGCTTCGCTGCGACTGCGGGGACCAACTGCACATGGCCCTGCAGATGATCGCCGACGAAGGCGCAGGCGTGCTCGTCTACTTGCTGCAAGAAGGCCGCGGCATTGGCCTGCTGAACAAGATCCGCGCCTACAAGCTGCAGGACCAAGGGCTCGACACCGTCGAAGCGAACAATGCCCTCGGCTTCCGCGCCGACATGCGCGACTACGGCGTCGGCATTCAGGTGCTCAAGGACCTGGGGCTGACGAAGGTGCGGCTGCTGACGAACAACCCCAAGAAGACCGACGCCTTCATCTACGGCAGCTTCGATCTCAAGGTCGTCGACCAGGTGCCGATCGTGCCGCCGGTGAATGAACACAACGCGCGCTACCTGGCGACCAAGCGAGATAAGCTGGGTCATCGGCTGCCGGCTGCGCAGTAGGTAGGGCGTTCAATCCCACTCGTCGCCGAACATGATGTTGCCCGGTCGGGGATCGAGATAGTAGATGCCGTACACGAGCTTGAGTTCTCGAAGCAATGCGAGAACTCGCGGAGCCTTATCCTCGAATAGTTCCTCGACTTCCTCGGTCGAGATGCCCGGAATCTGACGTGGAGTTCGATCAAGGTAAGCTTTGCCGAAGTCGATGAGAAACGGTGGACTTACAAGTTGCATCTCAATTATCATCAAGACCGCGTCATTGGCGATGAGTTTGGGCACCCAGAATCCGGCAATCGCGTCGGGTGCGAAGCGTGCTCGCAGCCGCTCATAGCATTCCAGCTCGGCTAGGTAATTGGCTTCTCGGTAGAACACCTTCACCGCCGTTCGCGACATCCGCCAAACATACCCGTCGGTCCCAGCGCCCAGCGGACTTTCGAGATCGAGTTCCCCAAGACGATTGCTGACTTTCGCGTAGCGTAGGATTCGAGCCCTCAGTTTTTCGGCTTCATTCGTCATGGGCATCAATTGGCGCGATGGTTACTCGGCGAATCTTCAGATCGCCCTCATCGTCGATGGCGTTCGCTATCGCGTGGGAAAGTTGGGGCCTGGCTCCATGGTGCTCGATGACACCGCCCAAATCAGCCCGGGGACTGCTGGTACGTTGGTCGTCTCGGTAGACGGTCGGTCCACCGACGAAGAAGTCATTCTCATCTATGGTGCGACTGCTGGGCGCCAAGAGCCCGTCCCCTTTTTTTAGCTAGGGACCGGCGCCGCGGCTATCCACCGTGTCGATCGCATTCTAAGGCCCGCCCATGCTGCTCATGTTGTTTCTCGCGGCTGCTGTCGGCGTTCAAGCGGATGCGGCCGAGGCGCCCAAGCCGGCCAAGGAGTTCGTTCGCGGTGACCGCTTGCTGATCATCGCGCACCGGGGCGCGAGCGGAGCCTTCCCCGAGAACACGTTGCCGGCGTTTGTCGCCGGGGTCGAGGCCGGCTCGGATCTGGTTGAGCTCGACTATCGCCATTCGGCCGATGGCGTTCCGGTCGTGCTGCACGACGATTCGCTCGATCGCACGACCGACGCGCGGCAGGCAATCGGGGGCGAGAAAGTCATGGTCGCGGCGCAAACACTTGCTACGCTCGAGACGCTCGACGCCGGCCGCTGGTTCGACGCCCGCTTCGCCGGCACGCGCTTGCCGACGCTCGAGCAGTCGCTCGCGGCCATTCAGCCCAAGTCGGTCACGCTCATCGAGCGGAAGGCCGGCGACGCCCAGACCTGCGTCGAGTTGCTGCGCAAGCTTGGCCTGCTCGAAGCCGTCGTGGTCCAGGCGTTCGATTGGGACTACTTGTGCGACTTCCATCGCCTGGCGCCGGAAACGCCGCTCGTGGCGCTGGGCGAAAAGGCGCTGACCGCGGAGAAGCTCGCCCAGGTGCAAGAGTTCGGCGTGCTGGGTGTCGCCTGGAGCGCGAAATCGCTCACGGCTGCCGAGATCGCCGCGGCGCATGAGCGCGGCCTGAAGATCTGGTGCTGGACCGTCGACGATCCGGCCCGTGCCCGCGAGCTAGTGACCGCCGGCATCGACGGCGTCATCACCAATCGACCGGCTGAGTTGCGCCAGGCGCTCGCCCCGCACTAGCGAAACGCCTATTCTAACGGCCATCGCCCCGGGTTCGCCCCATCACCCCCCGCGCTGGACTTGCCATGGATCTCGGCTTCGACCAACCGCTCTACATTCTTCCCTTCGACCACCGCCATTCTTATGGCTCCGAGGTGTTCGGCTTTCACGAGCCGATGTCGGCCGAGGAAACGGCGATCGTGGCCGATAGCAAGCGGCTGATCTACGAAGGCTTCGAGCAAGCCGTGGCCGGGGGCGTGCCGAAGGATCGGGCAGGAATTCTTGTCGACGAAGAGTTCGGCGCGGCGATCCTGCGCGATGCCCGCAGCGCCGCCTATTACGTAGCGATGCCGGTCGAGAAGAGCGGCCAGCACGAGTTCGACCTCGAGTACGGCGCCGACTTCGGCCAGCACATCGAGGAGTTTCAGCCCACCTTCGTGAAGGTGCTGGTGCGTTACAACCCCGAGGGGGAAGCCGAGCTCAATCGCCGGCAGATGGTGCGGCTCAAGCAGGTGTCCGACTACTGCCATGCGCATGGGCATCGTTACATGTTCGAACTGCTCGTGCCGCCCGAGCCGGCGCAGCTCAAGGCGCTCGGAGGCGACAAGCGGGCGTACGACCTCACCGTGCGGCCCGGCCTGATGGTCCGCTCGATCGAGCAGATTCAGGACCTAGGCATCGAGCCTGACGTGTGGAAGATCGAAGGGCTCGATCGCCGCGAGGACTGCGAGAAGATCGTCGCTGCGGCGCAGCGCGGCGGCCGCAGCCACGTGGGCTGCATCGTGCTCGGGCGCGGCGAAGACGAACAACACGTGCTCGATTGGCTCCGCACCGCAGCCACCGTGCCAGGCTTCATCGGCTTCGCGGTGGGCCGCTCGAGCTTCCTGGACGCGATCAAAGGCTGGCGCGCCGGCACACTAACCCGCGCGGCGGCGATCGCCGAGGTGGCCGGTCGGTACCGCGAGTGGGTGGATGCGTTTGAGGGGGCGCGGAAGTGAGGCGGAGCGTTGCAGACAAGCTGGTTCGTGACCTATTAACGGCCGCAGTTGAAGCAGCCAGGGGGGGCCGGTGAGCGACGAGCTTGTCTCCGCTATAGTCGGCGGCCTGATCGGGGCCGTTGCAGGGGCGTTGATTACAGCCCAATACGCTTTTCATTCTCAGCGACTTGATCGTTTGCTCGTGTCATTGTCTGAGTTGCTCAGAAACGGCCTAGTACTCAAGGACGCAACCAAGACACTGATCGCGTCACATCGGCAGTACCTGCCTAATCCGGATGCTCTGAAAAGCCAAGCTGAGGCGATTGATGCTATTTACTCTCACGCTCTCATCCTCAGATTGCTGATTCCTGAGCATGAGAGTCGCATTTTCCAGATGGTTGCTCGCTATTTGGAGGCTGCGAAAGAATCGTTTACCGACCGCGACCAGCCGACCGATCTGGCGTTAGCAGCGATTGAATCGGGATTTCTTTCGTTTGTCGGCCAGTGCACGGAACTTTATGCTTTGGTCCAAGCCAAGGGCCCGTTTCGTCGTCTAGTCGACCTTGAGGGTTTTCCTCCGCTAAGCTAATCCTCGTAGCCGATTGCATTCAGCCCTTTGCTTTGCCGCTTTCCGCCCCATCTCGCGCTGCGGAAATGTCGCGTTCAAGCGTAATGCCCGCCTCCCTCAAAGATCATCCAAATGCCTTGGCCAATCATCCTTGAGCAGTCGCGATAGCGACCGATCCGCCAAAATCCGCCCGCCGGTTTGACACCCGGGGCAGTAGTTGGTTTCGTTGTCGGCGTAGCGAATGCGTTGCACCGGGGCGCCGCACACAGGGCACGGCGCGCGGAACTTGCCGTGGACGGCCATCTCGGGGCGGAACGCGGTGACGCGTTCAGGAAAGCCGGCGGCCGTTTCGCGCCGCAAGCGGTCGATCCATTCCTGCAGCACCTCTTGTACGGCCGAATGGAGCCGAGCGCACTCATCGTCGTTTAGCTTCTGCGAAAGCGCGAGCGGCGACAGTCGCGCTCGGTGCAGGATCTCGTCGGAGTAGGCGTTGCCGATCCCGCTAAAGAGCCGCGGATCGGCCAGCGAGCGCTTGAGCGTGTGATTCTCACAGCGCAGCCGCGCGGCGAACTCCTCGAAAGGCGCGCCGAGCACTTCGAGCCCACCGCGGTCATGCTCGGCCAGACTCGACTCGCCTGCAACGAGCCACAGCCCGGCACGCCGCTTCGTGCCCGCCTCGGTGAACAGCAGGCAGCCGGTGTCGAAATCGAACGCCGCCAGGTTCTGTTTGCCGGCCAGCTTGGCCCCCGCCGGTTTCCAGTGCAGCCGGCCGGCGATCATCAAATGGATGACGATCCACAGGTCCCCCTCGAGCCCCAAGGCGATCCGCTTGCCCAGTCGCCGCAGGGCGACCACCTTGCGGCCAGCGGCGGCCTCGAGCGGCGGTTTGAAGGTCCGCAGCAGAAACGGACTCAGCACCCGCACGCGCTCGAGCGAGTGCCCCAGCACGCGCCGTTCGAGCGCTTCGAGATACACCGTAGTGTCAGGCAGTTCAGGCATCGTGGCAGCCTTCGGCCCTTGACGACGAAACCGGGGCCCGGATACTCACAGCTTGGCCGCTGCTTGCCCCTTGCAGGCAAGCGGCCCCACGTTTTCGGCACGGCGCGAGCCGCCTGTCGCCGGCCGCTGCGGAGGTCACTCCGCTCAAGCACCCTCCACGAAAAAACACCGTCTGTTCCGTTCTGGGAGCCCCCGAGTATGCGTCGTGCGAAAATCACCATTGTTGGCGCCGGCAACGTAGGGGCGACAACCGCCCACTGGTGCGCCGCCGCGGAACTCGGCGATGTCGTGCTGCTCGACGTGCCCCAGACCGAGAACATGCCCAAGGGCAAGGCACTCGACCTGATGCAGGCCAGCCCCGTGATGGGCTTCGACTCGAACATCGTAGGCACGACCGGCTACGACGAAACGGCCGGCAGCGACGTGGTGGTGATCACCGCCGGCATCGCCCGCAAGCCGGGCATGAGCCGCGACGACTTGCTCGGCACCAACGCCAAGATTGTCGGCTCGGTGGCCGATCAGATCAAGAAGACGAGCCCCGAGGCGGTGGTGATCGTCGTCAGCAATCCGCTCGACGCCATGGTGCAAAAGGCGCTGCAAGTAAGCGGCTTCCCGCCTGCCCGCGTTTTCGGCCAGGCAGGCGTGCTCGACACCGCGCGGTATCGCACGTTCATCGCCCAGGAGTTGGGCGTGAGCGTCGAAGACATTTCGGCCCTGCTCATGGGCGGCCACGGCGACACGATGGTTCCGCTGCCGAGCTGCACCACGGTCGGCGGCATTCCGATCACGCGGCTGATCTCGCGCGAAAAGCTCGACGCGATCGTCGACCGCACCCGCAAGGGCGGCGCCGAGATCGTGGGCCTGCTGAAGACCGGCAGCGCCTACTACGCCCCGGCCGCCGCGACGGCGCAGATGGTGGAAGCGGTGGTCCGCGACAAGAAGCGGCTGATTCCGGTGGCCGCCTACTGCGACAAGGAATACGGCGTCGGCGGCTACTACGTGGGCGTGCCGGCCATCATTGGCACGGGCGGCGTCGAGAAGATCATCGAGCTCGACCTTGATGCTCAGGAGAAGGCCGACTTCCAGAAGAGCGTCGACGCGGTGAAAGAGCTGGTTGCCGCGATGGCGAAGCTGGGCTAGAAGCCGTTTGGCTCGAGCGGGGGGTGGCGGGGGGCGGGCCCCCAGGGGGCGCCCCCCCATGGCCCCGCCCACA
>JAESFN010000960.1_pt1 | contig 17271 bp, 12 predicted proteins | sample 9269411 | NCBI WGS metagenome assembly JAESFN01 (sample SAMN14505399, study PRJNA617100) | algae metagenome | isolation source: Iphinoe sp. HA4291-MV1 and co-occurring heterotrophs from trail next to... | place: USA: Maunawili Falls, Hawaii | collected 2009-07-25
GCCACCTCGCTGGTCGGGCAGAGCGTCGGCGCGGGGAGGATTCGTGAGGGCGTGATCGCCAGTCGCTACGCGCGTTACTTCGCGCTGCTCTGGATGCTGCTCGGCACGGTGCTCTTCATCACGCTCACCACGGTCATTCTCGAACTCTTCACCAACGATCAAGAGGTGATCGACAACGGATTCAACGCGCTGCGCGTAGTCGGTATCCAGCTGCCGATCTGGGGTCTGGCGATGGTCGCCACCGGCTCGCTGCGCGGGAGTGGCGATACCCGCTCCCCGATGCTCCGCGGAGTTATCAGCACCTGGATCACGGTCACGATCGCCTGGGTGGGGGTGCATTACTTCGATCAGGGAGTCGCCTGGATCTGGGGTGCGTACATCTTTACGATGCCCTACATCTTCTTCGGCAATCAGCGCGCGTTCGGACGCCGCGCTCGCGATATGGCGCTCGCGGGGTCGTAATCGCTCGGGGGATAGCTCTGCATGGAACTTCACGTCGTTCTCCCCAGCGAATCTCCGCAACTCGCGCCCAGTGCGCTCATCGACATCACGAGGGAAGCGGAAGCGCTCGGCTATGCCGGCATCATGCTGCCCGATCACCTTCTGCCCGGTCCAGGGCACAACCGCACCTACGGCGGCGTCTACGAGCCGCTCGTGACGATGAGCTATCTCGCCGCTGTCACCACGAAACTCACCCTCGGCACGTCGGTGATCGTGCTGCCGATGCGGAATCCGTTCGTCGTTGCCAAACAATCGGCGGCACTCGCGAAACTCAGCGGCGACCGCTTTGTGCTGGGCGTCGGCGCGGGCTGGGATCGCGCGGAGTTCGAGGCCGTCGGCGCCGATTTCGCGCGACGCGGCGTGCAAACCACCGAAGCGCTCCGCCTCATTCGCCACCTGCACACCGTCGGTCATGGACCGTTCGCGAGTTCGGAGTACCCGTTCCAAACCGGCGGGTTCGCCCCGATCCCAGACAAACCGGTGCCGTTCCTGATCGGCGGCATCACCGACGCCGCGCTCAAACGCGCTGTCGAGATCGGCGATATCTGGCAGGCGTTCGCCATGCCGGTCAAGCAGTTCGAGCAACGCCTCCACGGTCTGCGCTCGATGACCGATCGTCCCGTTATCGCCGCCACCCGCACCGAATGGACGGCTGAGGAGAGCTCGTTCGAGCGGGTGATGGACGAAATCGAGGGGTTCCGAGCTGCCGGTTGCCAGCAACTTGGGATTTTCTTCGGAGACGCTGATGGCTTCATTGATCGCATGCGCGCGATCGCCGAAGCCACCAAGCTCGTCTAGTTGTTTGCGCTCGCTAAATCTGCTTGACGTGCACCAGATTGGTGCGACCCGAGCGCTCCTGCATCGGGAGCGAGCCAACGATCAGGGCGTAATCGCCGGGATTGGCCAACCCCGCCTCGATTGCGGCTTTCGCACCGACGCGGAAGGCGGTATCGGGATCGGCGTGCATCGGCGCTTCCACCGCGCGCACTCCCCACACCAGGTTCAACCGCCGCGCCGTTTCCGCGCTCGTCGTGACCGCCACGATCGGATCGCGCGGGCGGTACTTCGCGATCCGCTTGGCCGAATTCCCGGTCAGCGTGAACACGATGATCCGGTGCGTATTCGAGTTCTCCGCCAGCTCGAAGGTGGCGCGCGCAATCGAATCGGCAAAGTTCAGCGATGCTTCGTCGCTCTTCGGGAGTGGCTTCATCGAGGCGGCGGTGCGCACCGGTCCTTCGCGCTCCGCTTCCTGAATGATGCGGTTCATCGTCTGCACCGCTTCGATCGGATACTGCCCGATCGCGGTTTCCGCTGAGAGCATCACTGCATCCGTGCCGTCCCAGACGGCGTTGGCGACATCGCTCGTTTCGGCGCGCGTCGCCATCGGCTGCTTGATCATTGATTCCAGCATCTGCGTGGCGGTGATCACCGGCACACCCAGCTCGTTGCCGCTCTGGATGATCGCCTTCTGCGCGCGCGGCACCCGCTCCGGCGGAAGCTGCACGCCAAGGTCGCCGCGCGCCACCATGATGCCGTCAGACGCCATCGCCAACCCGTGCAGGTTGTCGAGCGCGCCGGGACGCTCGATTTTCGCGATCAACTGCGGCGCCTCGCCGCTGGCGAGGTATTGCACGATACCGCGCGCTCGTGAGAGATCGTCGGGGCTATTGATAAAGCTCAGTCCCAGATAATCGACGCCCTGCTCGACCGCGAACTTGGCATCCTTGAGATCGGCATCGGTCATCGAACCGCCGCTGATCGCCGCCCCTGGGAGCGTCACACCCTGCCGCGAGAGCAACGGACCGCCGCGCCCAACGGTGCAGTGCGCGCCTTCCGCATCGACACTCTCGACAAAGAGCTCGATCAGGCCGTCGGAGATCAACAGGCGCGATCCCGGTGCGAGATAACCGCGTAGCCCGGGCAGGTTGATTCCGATCACACCTGGACGGGTCGGGATATCACCCTCGACAACGAGCACGCTATCGCCACGGGCGATACCGATCGACCCCTCGGTGCCTTCCTGCAGCGCCGTGGTGCGAATCTTCAATCCGCGCAGGTCGAAGAGAATCGGCACGCGCAACCCGAGCTCCTGGGCCACCGCGCGGACATCCTCGATGAGAATCTTGCGCTCGTCGTCACTGCCGTGCGCGGCGTTCACGCGCACCATGTCGGCGCCGGCGAGGAGCAACTCTCGCAAGCGGTCGCGACCCGAGGTCGCCGGACCGAGCGTGGTCACGATCTTTACTCGCCGATCAAAACGCTGGTTCACCCTCATTCCTCCAGCAATCGTGGACGCGGGTTCCACGGCCGCGCGGTACGCTTATCAGTTGGTGCGATACCGGGAAATTCACGATAAGCTTCGCCGCAATCCGGCCACCGGGCAGCAACACGCTCCCGATCATGGTAAGGGTAATTCATCCGAGAATTCCGGGAGATTTTTCGATGGACTCACACAATCGTGTTACCGGGAAACATGATCGCTGGGACAATTCCATCCCTCCCGCGCTCACCATCAACCCTGGTGAAACAGTCGCTTTCGAAACGCCCGAGATCACCAACGGGCAGATCACCCCGAATTCAACCTCTGAGGTGATGGCGGCGCTCGACTTCGGCCAGATTCACCAGATCGCCGGTCCGGTGGCGATTCGCGGCGCCGAACCGGGCGATACGCTCGTGGTCGAAGTGATCGATATCGTTCCCAAAAGTTGGGCCTGGAGCGGCATCATCCCGGGCTTCGGTTTGCTGGCGGATGACCCGGCATTCCAGACACCGTACCTCCACCTCTGGGACCTGACACAGGGCAACAAAACCGCGCTCAAACCGGGAGTGGAGGTTCCCTTCGAGCCGTTCTGCGGAGTGATGGGTGTCGCCCCGGCCGAGCCGGGCTCCCTCGTCACCACCCCGCCGCGCCGTAACGGTGGCAATATCGATATCAAGCAGATCACGAAGGGGACCACTGCCTACTTCCCGGTGCTGGCGGAGGGGGCGCTCTTCTCCTGCGGCGACGTCCACGCGGCGCAGGGCGACGGCGAGGTTTGCGGCACCGGCATCGAGTGCGAAGCGACCGTGACGATCCGCTTCGACCTCCTCAAGGGGTACGAGATCCAGGAATTGGAGTTCATCACCGCGGGCCGGATGACCGGGCACTGGAACCGCGCCGGTTGGTACGTCGTCACCCGACACGGTCCCGATCTGATGGAAAACGCCCGCAATGCCATTCGCGGCATGATCGCGCACCTGGTGCGCACTAAAGGATTGACCGAGCAGGAGGCCTACGTGCTCTGCTCGGCGGCGGTCGATCTCAAAATCAGCGAGGTGGTCGACGCGCCGAACTGGATCGTCAGTGCCGCCCTGCCGCTCGGGTTGTTCACCTGATCGCGGCGGCAAGCAACGAACCGGCGCGCGCCCCCTCCGAGCGGGCGCGCAAAACGCCCTCGACCAGCCCGAACGATCCGGTGAGCATCATGTCGCCAAACGGTGCGGCCTCGTAGTATCCGAGCGATCGCGCCAATCCGCGGTTTGGTCCGGTGATCGCCACGAACGGGAACGGGCCTTCCTGGGAGTACGCGCGGTCAAACGCCGCACCGTGCCCATCAAATTCGGCGGTGAAGCTGGCCGGATCGAGATCGCCACGCTGCAACGCCGCTACTAGCCGCGCCAGCAACGGAGCCGACATCCCGCCGCTGTGATGCTCGAACAGCCCGTAGAGCCGCTCCCCGCGCGCGAGGGCGGCGAAGGTGTGCATGTTGCCGATGTTGACGATCACGGCGCCAGCACCGTTCACGGCATCGGCGACCACCGGATCACCGAGCACCCCGAGCACTGCTGCCGCGCCGGTATCCATGACGTAGGCATCGGGGATCGCCGCCAGCAACGATTCCATCCGCGTCATTCCCGCCGGTGGCGTGGTGAAGATCATGCGGTCGAGCAACCCGCCGTCGTCGATCAGCGATTGCAGGTACTCGAAACGGACCTCGTTGTTGCCCGCTCCGGGACGATAGCCGTGATCCTGGATCGCCACCGCGATCGTGCCCGGCAATTCGATCCCGAACGCATTCAGCGCGCTCCGCAACGCATCCAGATCGAGATCGCCCAGGCGAATCTCGGCCGCACCCTCCGGCGCGACCTCCTGCACCACGACGCCAGTGGCCGCAATCCGCTCTGGACGGTTGTGAATTGTCCGCGCGGCGTCGGCGGTGGCGGTTACCGCCAGGCCGGCCGCAGCGTGGGCCGCGATCGCGTCGCTCGACGCACCGCCGCCCATCAGGCGACCGGTCAGGTGCAGTGGTCGCCTAGCCGCCGTCACCGCGCGAATCCGGCGGGCGACAACCTGCGTCTGCGAAGGTAGCACCAGTTTTTCGCTATTCTCGATCGGTCGTCCCGGCTCGAACAGGAGAATGTCCTGCGTCCCGGCCCCGATATCGACGGCAAGAATCCGTTCGTCTGCTTGCATCTGCGATCTCCACGCGAACGCTAGCTGGTATGCTCAAGTATTGATTTCGGCCGCTGTGAAGGTGAGAAACGGGTGCGTCTGGTCAGCTATCGATTTTCCGCTCACGGTTCACAGGTAATGGCCGGTCTGCTCGATGGCAGCGCCATTATCAACGCCGGGCTGCTGCTCGAGCGATCCCCTGAGCTGACAATGCAGGGGTTGCTCAACCTCGGTCCCGGCGCGCTCACCCAGCTCGACCGCGCGTTGCAGGCATTCCGCGAGCGGTTCGCCTCCGAGATGGCGCTGCCCGAGGAGATGACCGCGCCGGTCTGGCTCAGCGAGCTCAGCGCGCCGCTGCCGCGTCCCCGCTCGTTTCGCGATTTTTACGCCTACGAGCAACACGTCGCCGCAGGGTACGCCAAGCGCAATCGTCCGGTACCGCCAGTCTGGTACGAACTCCCGGTCTTTTTCTATCAGAATCCGCTGAACACCTTCGGCCCCGATCAAGCAATCCCCTACCCGACCGGTTCGCAACAACTCGATTTTGAGCTGGAAATCGCGGCGGTGATCGGTAAGGGCGGTCGCGATATCGCCGAAGCCGATGCCTGGAATCACGTCGCCGGGCTGACAATCCTCAACGATTGGAGCGCCCGCGATCTGCAGCTACGGGAAATGAGCGTCGGGTTGGGACCGGCGAAATCCAAGGATTTTGCCTCTTCGATCGGCCCGGCGATCGTGACCCTCGACGAGCTGACTCCCTGGTTCCGCGATGACCGGCATCACCTCGTGGCGTCGGTATCGATCAACGACGAAACCATCGCCGAAACGAATGCGGGCGACCATTTCTGGTCGCTGCCGCAGATGCTCGCCTACGCCTCGAAGGGCGTTGATCTGGAGCCGGGCGATCTGATTGGCTTCGGCACGATGGCGCGAGGCTGCCTGCTCGAATTGGGTGAGGCAGTACACCCCTGGTTGCAACCAGGGGACGAGATCGTACTCGATGTTGAGGGGTTGGGACGGCTCCGCTCGATCGTCGCGAGCGAGTAGCGCTTACTCCTCGGAGTCGTCCTCGCCGGATTTGCCGCGTTTCGCGCGGTCCTCGGCCAGCAGGCGTTCCAGCGCCGATGGACGGCTGAGCGGTTTCGCATCGCGGAATTGATCGATCGGGTCGTCCTGCGTGCTGCCCTGCCGCTCCAGATCGGTCTCCAGATCGTCGAACAGCCAGGACGGCGCGTTCCGCATCGAACCCAGCCGCGAATTGCTCGGCTCGATGCGCACCGCTTCATCGATCAACGCGTCGTCCATCGGCATTGCGGTCGTCGTGACCGGCGGCGCGGTTCTCGGTGGAGCGGTCGTCCGCACGATCGGCGCCGTTGTCGTGGTTGTGCTCGGCGCCAGTGTAGTCCTCGGAGCGGCTGTGGTGCTCGTGGTTGCCGTCGTGCTCGTGGTTGTGGTGGCCGCGGCGACCGGCGCCGGGGTAATTTCCTCCGGCTCGTCGACTGGCGTCACACCGGCATCCAGGTCCTCCGAATCGTCGACGAAGTCCGGCCCCTCTTCTTCGGGCGGCTCCGGCGCCTCGAATGCGCGTGGCTCATCGTGCCAATCTGGGAGCGGAGCGTCGAGGTCGTATTCCACATCCTCGAAGTTTTCGTACGAGGATGGAGCTTCCGGCGGCTCGGGTTGAGCCGTCTCCGGTTTCTCGACCGTCACGGATTTGGCTGCTTTTTTGCTCGCTGCTTTCGGCTGCGGCCGCATCGCGCGATCACGGGCTTCACGCGCCTGAATGCGCGTCCGCACCGATTGCTCCTGCGTCGTCACAATATCCATCGCGGCGCGATACCGCCGCAGAATGTCGTAACTCCAGGCGCCCACCCCGACCGCCGCGAGCACCAACGACATGCCGACAACAATCGCGCCGATCCGATCGGTGGTTTTACCGAGCAGCGCCGCGATCGTCACCAGCGCCACGCCGGCGCCGGCCGCGGAGATCGCGTTGCCGACCGACGCAAGCGTTTGCTTGCGAATCGTTTTCTTGGCGTCCTCGAACTCAGGAAGGGCGTAGGCTTCGGGTGTGTTGCCAAACAGCCACGGGCCGAGATCGCGCAGCCCGAAACCGGCTAGCATGAGCAGCGCTCCGACACCGAATCCGAAGACAACGAAGTCCACCGAAACTCCTCTTCCCCTGAGGCTTCTCGTTCACCCGGCCGCACCACGTGACAGCGGCCACGCTTGTGCGGTCGATCCCAATCTACTGGGCACGGACCGGCGCCGCGACCTGGAAGCTGGCTTATTGTACTGGCGAACGATCATTGTGACCGCTCTGAACGAGCAATCGCGTCGAAATCGCGCATTTTTGTGCCTCCAACATGGCAGGAGAGGTGGTATGGGCAAGCGACCGTTGAAGGTAGGTCTCTATATTCCGAACGGCGACGGCGTGATGGGAGCGGGCACCGAGCGCTGGAGTGATGTGTTGCGCATGGCTACGCTCGCCGAGGATGCCGGACTCGATTCCGTCTGGGTGGCCGACCACTTCATCTTCCGCTTTCCCGACGGCGATGAAATGGGTCGCTGGGAATGCTGGTCGCTGCTCGCCGCCCTGGCGGCGGCAACCAAGCGCGTGGAGCTCGGGCCGCTTGTCGATTGCATGAGCTTCCGCAATCCTGCCCTCCTGGCCAAGATCGCGGAAACGGTTGATGAAATCAGCGGCGGCCGCCTGAATCTCCTGGTCGGCGCCGGGTGGCACGAACCGGAGTACAACGCCTTCGGGTTTCCCTACGATCATCGCGTCAGCCGGTTCGAAGAGGGATTTGAAATCATCCGCTCGCTGCTGAAAACCGGCGAATCGACCTTTTCCGGTCGTTTCGAGCGCACCGATCACTGCGTGATCCGCCCGCGTGGGCCGCGCCCCAATCAGATTCCCCTCATCATCGGGTCGAACGGACCGCGCATGCTGAAGCTGATGGCGGAAAAGGCCGATGGCTGGAACACCACCTGGGTGCTTTCACCGGAGGAGCTGATTCCACTCAATGAAGCAGTGGATGCGGCCTGCGAAGCCGCGGATCGCGATCCAGCCACGCTGCATCGCTCGGCGTGCATCTTCGTTGACACTCCGCAACGCGTTGGCCGCAACCTACCGACCTGGACGAACGCACCTGAAGCACGCGATGCATCCGCCCTGGCAGAGCTGTTCCAGGGCTACGCCGATCAACGCATGGATCACGTCATGCTCTGGATCGATCCGAACACCGGCGCCGGAATCGAGGAAGTCGGCCGGGCACTGGAGCAACTCGACGCGTAATCGTCCGATGTACGTACACACCTGTTGACAGCAGAGAATGAACGTACTATTCTGTCCGTACAGTCCCGAGGAGCCGCACGATAGCAGGCTTCCCACCGGATTCGAATACTGCGATCACCTACGCGGGGTACGTGTGATCGAAAAGAGCGAATCCGGGATCTGACTCACACCGATGAAGACGTGCGGGGCGTCGATTCGGCTCAGGTGGTCAAATCACGGGAGGCTCGCTGTACGGCTTGTCGGGACATTTTCTTTGCCTTCCTAGTACTTCGAGATAAACTGATCGTCACGGAAATAAGGTACCTCGCTCCAACTCCTGGTCCGGGGTGCAGCGAGTATCATTCCGCCAGAGTGCATAGCGCCCAGGGAAGCTCACACCGCTTGACACGGCTCGTTGTCAGGCGCCGGTGTGCGGGGTCCTGCGGCCCTCCTTTCCTCACGCTGCTCTCCGCGGTGCTCGCGTGTTTTGGTGCGGAACGTGGACGGCCACGCAGTTTCACAACCAGCAAACCAATCGGAGCGTTTCGATCGCCGTTCCGGCGCGGACGCCGATCCCACCGAGCTTGCCGACAGCCGGCTCATCGCCGACGCCGCCGGTGGTGATCTCGCCGCGTTTAATCAGCTCGTGCTTCGTTACCAACGCCAGGTCTTCGCGATCTGCATGAACCTCCTCCGCGATCGCATGGCCGCGGAGGATGTCGCCCAGGAAACCTTCATTCGCGCCTGGTCTGCCCTCGATTCGTTTCGTGGCGATTCCGCGCGTTCATGGCTCCTGCGCATCGCCTCCAACCGTTGTCTCGATCTCCTGCGCCAGCGGCAGCGCCAGCTCACCAGCTCGCTCGATGCCCAGGTCACCGAATTCGAGCCGCGCTGGTCGACGCTCGTGGGCGATTCCTCGCCCGAGGAGAATGCCGAACAGCTGGAACTGAATGACCGGCTGGTGGCGGCGCTAGGTGAACTGCCGGACGAACAGCGGGTCGCCCTGTTGATGGCCGATGTGCTCGGCTACGACTACGTTGAGATCGCCGAGCTCACCGAAACAGCTATCGGCACGGTAAAATCACGCATTAGCCGGGCCCGTGGCCGCCTGCGCTTGACGCTACTTTCGGACGATACATCTCGGGAACATTTCGATCGTTTTGCTCGTTCTTGACTGTAGAAACCGCGGTTCGCGGATCCCCGACGATTGATTGGAATGGTGGACGATGACGATCGGCACAAGTCCGGCGCAACCAGAATGGAGTAACTGGCTCCACGGGGAGCGTGTCATCGCCTGCCCGCCATTCGAAGAGCTCAGCGCCTACTTTGACAGCGAATTGCCTGATCGTGAAATGCGCGCAATTCGCGGCCACATCGGCAGCTGCGATCGTTGTGCGGAACTCCTCGCCGATTTCCGCCGCGTCCACGATCGCGTCAATACCGATGATAGCTACGTACTACCGCGATCGTTCGTCCTCACCGAGGAGATGATCGCGCCACGCCGGCAACCGGCGCCGATTTCGCGCTTCAGCGATTTCGCTCGCCGCACCGCCGCACTTCCGGTGATTGCCGCAATCGCCGCCGTGCTTCTGCTGGCGGTAATCGGTGGCGATGTCTGGACGCACCGTGGTAGCTCTCCGACCAGCCAGGAAAGCGCTCCTCGCGTTGTCATGATCGGCGGCGTGCCGGTCGAGGTCGACGAGGATGACAACGCCAGCTTCGGCGCAGCGTCCGCCGGTGCGATGAACGGTAACGGGGCATCCGCCGAGGCTGATACCGGCCCATCTACAACAACACCAGCCGCCGATTCCGGCAATTCCACCCCCTGGTGGAACTGGTGGCGGGCGATCGAGCTCGCTCTGGGGTTGACCGTGGGCTCGCTGGTTGTCACCATTCTGTCGCGGCGACAACCGCGGCACCCTCTCGGTTCCGAAACGTCGCCAAGCTGACATTCGTTGACGAGGAGTGAGCGGGTACTATCCCGCCTGGATCGGCGCAGTGTCGCGCCGCTCACCGCTCGTCGCACTTCAGGAGCTGGCGATGAAAATCCGTTTCGCGCTCGGCATTGCCGCCGTGTTTGCGTTGCTTTGTTCAATGGGCTTGGCCCGACCAGGTGTGACCATCGCTCAAACAGCAGCAACGCCCGCCGCCGGGGAACCGGGGCAGGCCACGATCACCGTCAATGGCACCGGCACGATCACCATCGAGCCTGACTCCGCGGTGATCTCTCTCGGGGTCACTGTGACCGGAGAAAGCCTCGTCCAGGCGCAGCAGGATTCCGCCACCAAAATGCAGACGGTGCTGAATACCCTGAAGGACGCCAACGTTCCCGCGGATCTGATCCAGACCACCAGCTACTCGATCAATGTCATCAACGAATTCGACGACAAAGGCAATCTCAAAGGCGTTTCCGGCTATCAGGTCAGCAATCAGGTCGATGCCACCATCACCGATCTCGATGGCCTGGGCAAGCTGATCGACGATCTCGTGGCCAACGGTGCGAACAGCATCAACGGCATCCAGTTCATGACCAGCGATGCCACCGAGGCGCTCAGCCAGGCGCGCTTGCTCGCCGTCGCGGACGCCAAAGCGAAAGCAACCGAGCTCGCCAAGGCGGCCGGCGGCACCCTCGGCGATGTGATTTCGATCACGGAATCATCGATCGGCGCGGGTCCGATCGCCAAAGGCTCGTACGAAGCAGCCGATATGGCCGGCAGCACCCCGATTCAAACCGGATCGCTGCAAATCCAGATCAGCGTCACCATCACCTACAGTCTCGATTCCTAATTAGACACAAAAGAGGCGAGGCCGCGTTTGCGGCCTCGCCTCTTTTTGTTCCCGCGTCAAATTTCTGCGAGCAGATCGCCGAGCTGGTTGATCGGTACCGCGAAACTCCACCCCTGCACCGCGCCATCGCTGGTAGTCGTCACGCTGCCGACATTGATTCCGACCACCACTCCATTGAGATCGATCAGTGGGCCACCCTCATTGCCCCCGTTGATCGCCGCATCGTGTTGCAGGATGCCGCGGATCGGCAACCGGTCTCCGCTCGCTGGCAAGGTAGCGTCGCGAGAGCTCACGACCCCGCCGGTGACGGTGCTGAAGTAATCGTCCAGCGCTGACCCGATCGCCAGCACCCGCTGCCCGGGAAGCGCGTCGTAAATCGCCAGCGATGCAACCGCCGGTGGCGCGCCGTCGATCTTGAGCAGCACGACCTGGAGTGCATCATCGATGGCAACGACCCGCGCCGAAGTGGTTGCACCATCGCCGAACACCACCTGCAACTCGCGATCGCCGTTGCCGGTCGTGCGCAAACTCGCCAGCACGTAACCATCCTCGCTGATGATCACGCCCGATCCGATCGCCTGCCCATCATCGTCACTGGCGCGATCGCCCAACGAGCGCTGATTCTCCGCCCGCACCACCGTGACCACCGCCGGCTGCACTCGGGCGACCGCCGACACCGCGAGATCCGATTCCTCGGCATCGCTGAGCCGCGCCACATCAGGCGGCAGTTCGTCGCCCAGCGCGCCCGTCGCCAGCGCTCGCACCGGGGTGCCGGTGTGGCGTACCAGGACCGGCGAATCTTCGCGGCGTAATTGATCGGTCAGCGACACCGCCAGCGCCACCACCGCCAGGATCAGCACGAGCGCCAACAACCCATGAGGACGCCGGCGTGTCAGCGATTCCAAACCCGCAACTCCATCTTCTCAGTCCGCTCCGGCTACACTGTGGCTATGATGCGGCGAAGCGAGCGGACATTGCCACGACGACGCGCGATCGAGCTCGCTCTGGGCGCGGCGGCGGTCGTAACTACGCGCCCGGCACTGGTTGCAGCGCAGGCGACGCCGACCGCACAGGGTGAGTATCCCGGCAACACCGAATCTCCGCTCCTCGTCTCCGCCGATTGGCTCAACACCCAGCTCAACGAGCGCACCCTCAATCTCGTCGTCCTCGATCTCGGCGACTGGCCCGATTACCGGGACGGTCACATTCCCGGCGCGGTGCACAGCTACTGGCAAGAAACCATCGAGCGTAACTACGATGTTTACGGCGCCGTCCTGAACCAGAAGGATTACGACACCGACGAGGACACTCAGATCAAGCGCATCGACTGGCTGAAGCGCTACGGCATTGCCGATGATGCCACCGTAATCGCCTACGATCACGGCGACGGTCGTCACGCGGCTCGCACCGTCTGGTTCCTTCGCTTCCTCGGACACACGCAAAGCGCGGTGCTCGACGGTGGTATCGACGCCTGGCACAAAATGGGAGGTTCGGTCCAGAAATCGGATGTCAGTCCGTCAACACTCGCCGCGGCTCCGACAGTGGCTCCCCAGGACGGGTTCTACCTGGTGACATCGCAGTTACAGGAAGCTCTGACCGACCCTGCGGTTGTGCTCGTCGACATCCGCTCCGACGAGGAGCGGCGCGACACCATCGACGATCAATACGATCTCGGGCAGATCCCCGGTTCGATCTGGGCGCCGTGGACTGACTTCGTCTCGGGTGAGCACGGTCAGTTCGTGCCCGCCGCCGACGCGCTCCAGAAGTGGACTGCTCTGGGGGTCACCCCCGACAAGCGAGTGGTGCTCTACGGCCGCTTCGGCACCGATCCCGATCAGATGTGGCTGCTGCTCAAACTGCTCGCCTACTCCAACGTGCTGATCTACGACCGCGGCTGGGTCGAATGGAGCAGCACCAGCGATCTGCCGGTTGATCCCATCTGATAGACGTTCGCGGATAATCAGTGTACAAATAGAGTGTACGTACACTTTGACTCGATGCTGAGGCGCGTTGTACGGTCGCGGCATGGGGAGTACCGCGAGCTGGCTCGCTTGCTTTTTGGCGGTCTATTCGCCAAGATGGCAACGAACGATAAGCAGATTCGGCATGTCTCAACGCTGAAACGTGGCTGTTGGCGTTATTCGACGTGTTCTGTAATCCGCGTTCGTTCGCACGATTTCCAGTTGTTCGAGCACCGGTGGCCAGAGCGCCCCGGCGCGGAGGTGGCACCTCCGCATGCTCGCCGCGCATGGGGCGCCTGGACGGAGTGCAGGGGCAGCTTCACACCGAACAGGGCGTTCCCCAACGCCTGACGATGGATCGCCCTCACGGCTGCGGCTCCGGCCGCGCGAGATGGTGCGAGACCGGAGAGGGGTCTCAATGAATCTCGACGTTCGCCGCCCGCAATGGGCGCCGCGCCGGCTGGGGCGCGGCGGTACCCGTCCGCGGCGGTTCACGTTTATCCTCGCTTCCCTGGCGTTGCTAATCAGCAGTCTGGGCAACCTCATGCCATTGCCGGCGATTTCGCCGGTGCAGACGGCATCGGCAAACCACACCAATATCAAGTTACCGGTGAAGGGCGGCGAGACCTGGGTTGTCACGCAGGGGTACAACACCAATCCCGCCAACGGCGGGAGTCACTACAGCTGCAATCCCACCACCCTGCGCGATCAACCCTCGGGCACCGTTTCGTGCAGCGCCTACTGGCAATACAAATATTCGCTCGATATTGCGGTCTCTAACGGGGAAACCACGGGCCGCAATGTGCTGTCTCCGGTGAACGGCACGATCCGCTGGATCGACCAATCGTACGGAGGCATGAGCATTGATCTGGGCGATGGCTATGCCTACGCTTTTTTTCACGTCGAGCTCGCCTCCAGTCTCGCCGCTGGCCAAACCATTACGCAGGGTCAATTTCTTGGCACGGTGGCGGCCCCGGGCAATCGTGGAAACGGCGGTTTCGCGCACATCCACGTCACCCTCTGGCGCACCACCGACGGTGGCAACTGGAGCCGCATCCCTGAGCCATTCACAGGCGACCACGCCATCGATGGCGTTAGCCTCCCGGCGCAGGCCGATAGCTCGGTCAATCAATATCGCGGCACCTCGATTACGTCGACCAACAGCTCCACGACCAATCCCTCGGCGACCGTTCCGGATGTGCCGCAGCTGACCGCACCGGCCAACGGCACCACCTACGCCACGGCGCCCCAGGCGGTGACGCTCGCCTGGACCGCCGAAACCGGCGCCACTGGTTATCAAGTCGTGATCAATGACGGAGCGATTACCAGCCCGTGGGTTTCCACCACCAGCTGGACTACCTCTGCACTCCCCTCCGGGCAATACGCCTGGCAGGTGCGTTCACGCAACAGCTCGGGGCAGAGTGCGCTGAGCGCCAAGCTCGTCTTCTGGGTCGATCCTACCTCCGGCGGAGGCACGCCCACCCCAGGCACGACGCCTGGTCCGCTCGCGACCTCGGTTCAGACCACGTCGGGCGTCCCGGGATTCAGCACCTACGCGCTCGGCTCGGGCATGACCGCCGGTGAGACGGTGGAGGTCTTCTGGGATTCGGCGACAGGGACCAAACTCGCGACAACCACGGCGAATTCCGCCGGAAACTGGGTGGCGGCGGTCCAAATTCCAGAAGCACCCGGCGGTAGCCACAATCTGGTGGCGAAGGGCAAAACCAGTAATAAGAGCGCCAATGCTGCCTTCACCGTGAAGCAGCAACTCCAACGCAGCCCCTACCAGGCGCCGCCAGGCACGACGATCAGCGTGACGGTGCGCGGGTTCGGCGCGAGCGAAGTGGTGAATTTCGTCTTCTATCACACCACCAGCTCAACCTCAACGCTGGCGTCGATCACGACGAATAGCGCCGGCACCGCCTCAGTCACCTTCCCAATGCCGGAAGCAACCGTTGGCGATCACGACTACAAAGTCACCGGCGCCACCAGTGGTCTCTCCGCTTGGGGAGCGCTGAATATCCAGCCATCGGTCACCCTCTCCGCTACGCAGGGAGCTTCCGGCACGAGCGTGACCGCAACCGCAAAGGGATTTGCCGCGTCGAGCAGCACTCGCTTCGCCTGGAACCAGACGAGCGGCAGCAACGGCACCACCCTCTGCACCGTCACGACCACATCGAAGGGAACCGCCTCCTGCGCCTTCACCGTCCCCTCCGCCTCGGCAGGTGCCTATCCGGTGGTCGCGACCAGCAGTGACGGCTCGACCGGCAGCGCCAATTTCGGGGTCGCCGGAGCTGCCTCGATCACCCTCACCCCAGCGAACGGGACCGTCGGGGCGCCGGTGCAGATCAGTATTGGCGGCTTCCAGGCGAATGAGACAGTGCGCCTGACGATCGATGGCGCATCGACGACCTGGCAATCGGCGACGATCGGGAGCACCGGAGCGGCCTCACTGCCCTCCACCATCCCGTTCCTGACGCAGGGTTCGCACACGATCCAGGCAAAGGGAGCGACGAGCGGTAAAACCAGCTCCGCCACCCTCACCGTGCAACCGAGCATGAGCGTCTCTCCGTCAGGTGGCGCGCCCGGTTCGAGCGCCACCGCCTACGTGCGCGGTATGAAGGCGAACGCATCGGTTTCCGTCCGCTTCAACGCCACCTCGTCCTCCACCGGTAGCAGCGTCTGTTCCGGCACCACCAGTGGTGATGGCTCGTTCACCTGCAACTTCACCGTGCCGAATCTCAATCGCGCCTCCTACCCCGTCTTCGCCGCCTCCGGGAGCAACAACGCGACCACGACCTATGCGATCACCGCGACCGGCACCGTCGGCGGCGGAGTCGTGATCGGCCCTGGTACCTACCAGATAACCGCCACCCGCGAAGGTTTGGTCGGCCAACAAACATCCAACGGGCACATAATCACTGACAACGATCACTTCGTCTCGCTGCCTGCCTGTACCCCGGCGAACTGCGATTGGCTCGCTCCGGGTTCAGTCGACCCGAAACTTGGGTACGTCGCGAATTGCTCCGCTAGCACCACCTGCTTCGTGCGCGTCACCAATCCGGCAAACGGCGAATGCCGCGTCGAACCGGTTTGGGACACCGGCCCATGGTTCACCAATGACAACTGGTGGGATGCCGCTGAGCGACGCAATCTCAACAACCTATCGTCGACCGTGAACATCCTGCCGCAGGGCTACACCGGCGCCGATGCGGCTCGCGACGGTCTGAATGTGGGTTACGGCATCTCCAACGGCATCGGTGTCTCGAACAAGGGTTATCAAACCGGGAATCGCGCTTCCATCGACATCGCCGATGGCACCTGGGCCGATCTCGGCTTCGATTACGGTGCCGGCCCCGTGACCGTGGTCGTTTCCATGCTCTGGCAGACCGGCGAGGATGTTTCCGCGGCCCGCGCTGCCTGCAATGGCGCCACCCCGAACGAACCCGCCGTGATCGGCATCAACCCGAACTACGGCGCGTCCGGAGCGAGCATCGCCGTCACCGGATCCGGCTTTTCAGCTGGGGAATCGGTGACGATCCACTGGGATACCACCAGCAGCACTCCGCTCAAAACCGTGACCGCGAATAGCTCCGGCGGATTCTCGACCACGATTGCGGTTCCCAGCACGACGACCGGCAACCACCTGGTAGCGGCGAAGGGGGCGACCAGCGGCGAAAAAGCGTCGCGCACCTACACTGTGCTCTCCACCCCGAAGATCACGTTAAGCCCGCTCACCGGCCCCTCTGGCACAACCATCACGGTTACAGGGCAGGGGTACAAACCGAGCGAGCAGGTCCAGGTCTACTGGGATTCCACCGGCTCGACAGGAACCCTATTGAAGACCGTGACCGCAACAAGTCTCGGCACCTTCTCAACCACCGTGACCGTGCCATCTGCCACTGCCGGCGATCACCGGTTCATCGGCAAGGGCGTGATCTCGGGCAACAAACCATCGCGCACCTTCACGCTCACTGCGCCGGTTGCCCCGAGCATCAACATCACGGTCACCAGCGGTCCGGTTGGCACCTCGGTACCAGTCACCGGGCAGGGATACGCACCGGGCGAAACGGTCGATATCCGCTGGAATCGCTCGACTGGCACCGTGCTCCGGACGATCAACGCGAATTCTTCCGGTGCGTTCTCGACAACCATCACCATCCCCAACGCTGAGGCCGGCAAGTACTACATCGTCGGCGTCGGCCGAACATCGGGAGCTAAGCCATCCCGTAGCTTCACCGTTGTTGAAGTCTCACCGGTGACACCGGCGATCTCGATCTCACCATTGAGCGGCCGCACGGCGACGACCGTTG
>JAESFN010000961.1_pt1 | contig 17241 bp, 11 predicted proteins | sample 9269411 | NCBI WGS metagenome assembly JAESFN01 (sample SAMN14505399, study PRJNA617100) | algae metagenome | isolation source: Iphinoe sp. HA4291-MV1 and co-occurring heterotrophs from trail next to... | place: USA: Maunawili Falls, Hawaii | collected 2009-07-25
ATGGCCAGTGCCTGCCGGGCACCCTCCAGCACACGCGACTTCCGCGTCATCTTTGGTGGCTCCTGGTACTGCTGCCGCGGCGCTTCGATCGGGTACGCCAGATCCTCGGCAGGTTGGTCAACAGCGCCCGCAACTCGTTCCGTTCCGACTGCGATAGATCGGCCCTTGATCCTTTGCTGTAGATGTCGAGCAGAAACACCGGGATGTCCTCAGCCGCAAAGAACGTGATGACCCGATAGCCACCACTCTTGCCCTTTCCCGGCATGGGGAACCTGACCTTTCGGGCGCCGCCGGTGCCCGGTATCAGGTCACCCGCGTCGGGATGCGCCGCGATATAGTTGACGATCCCGAAGCGTTCGCCTTCGTCAAGTCCCTCATCCCGCGCCGAGGCGAGGAATGCCGGGGTCTCGATGACCGTCTGCATGACACCCTATACGGAATCTCCGTATAGGGATCAATGGGCGAGGCGATCGGGTCGATCGGGCGAGGTGTGACCGGCTTCCTTCCCCGGCGACCCGGACTCGGCGATAACGGCGGCCAGACGTCGGAGGTGCAAGGTATGGTGACCTGGATCGTGCTCGCGGTTGCAGCCGCGATCGTCATTGTCGGCATCGTGCTCTACAACCGGCTGGTCCGCTCGCAGCAGATGGCGAGCGAAGGCTGGAGCGGCATCGACGTCCAGCTCAAGCGACGGGCCGACCTGATCCCGAACCTCGTCGACACCGTGAAGGGCTACGCCAGCCACGAGCGGACGCTGTTCGACGAGATCACGAGGCTGCGTGCCGAGGCCTCGCGCATCCGCGAGGACGATGTCGCCGCGCGCGGCACGGCCGAGAGCAAGCTGTCGGCATCGGTCGGCAAGCTGATCGCGCTCGCCGAGGCCTATCCCGACCTCAAGGCCAGCGAGAATTTCGGCAAGCTCCAGGCCGAGCTGTCGACGGTCGAGGACGAGATCCAGATGGCGCGGCGCTACTACAACGGCGCCGTCCGCAACCTCAACATCCTGATCGAATCGTTCCCGAGCAATTTCGTCGCCCAGCTCTTCGGCTTCCGGCTCCGCGACTATTTCGAGATCGAGGATAGCAACCGCGCCGTCCCGCAGGTCGCGTTCAAGGGATGACGGCCATGGTCTTTCTCGCCCGACTCGCACTCGCCATCCTCGTCCTCGCCGGCCTCGCCGCGGAGGGCCGTGCGGCCGAGCAGATCCTGTCCTTCGATTCGACCGTGGTGGTGCGGAGCGACGGCGTGCTCGACGTCACCGAGACGATTCAAGTGCGGGCGGAGGGCGACGAGATCCGCCGCGGCATCTACCGCGACTTCCCGCTCACCTTCGAGGACGACGACGGCACCGTGCACCGTGTGAGCTTCGACGTCGTCTCGGTGCGCCGCGACGGGGTGCCGGAGCCCTATCACACCAACTCCAACCGCGAGGGCATCCGCATCTACATGGGCGAGGAAAGCACCTTCCTCTCGCCGGGCAACTACACCTACCAGCTCCGCTACACGACCGGGCGGCAGCTTCGCTTCTTCCCCGACCATACCGAACTCTACTGGAACGTCACCGGCAACGACTGGTCCTTCCCCATCCTTTCGGCCACAGCGCGGATCGCGCTGCCCGACGGCAAGGCGCCGGTGCGCTGGACGGCCTTCACCGGCTATTTCGGCGAACGCGGTGGCGATTACCGGGGCGAGATCCTCGGCGACAACACGCTCGAGGTGACCACCACGCGGATGCTCAAGCCGCGCGAGGGGTTCTCCGTCGTCATCGAGATACCGCCGGGACTGGTGCTGCCGCCGAGCGGCATGCAGGGTTTCTGGTACTGGTTTCTCGACAACAAGCGGATGGCCATCGGCGGCATCGGCTTTCTCGGCGTGCTGGGCTTCTACATGGCGGCCTGGAACGCGGTCGGCCGCGACCCGCCACCGGGCACGATCATCCCGCTCTATTATCCGCCGAAAGGCATCTCCCCGGCGCTTGCCGGCTACATCGACAACTGGGGCTGGAGCGAGGGCGGCTGGCGGAACTTCACCGCGGCGACGCTGTCGCTCGCTACCAAGGGGCTGATCGTCTTCAACGATTCGGGCAACAACATCGTCCTCACCCGGACCGACAAGCCCGAGCCTTCGGGCGATGACCGCCTGCCGACCGGCGAGAAGGTGATCTTCGACTGGGTGGTGCGGCGCCACGGCAAGGTGACCATCGACAAGAGCAACGGCGCGAGCCTCGCCTCGACCTTCTCGACCTTCAAGGAGCGGATCGAGACGGAGAACCGCAACCGCTTCTTCCAGCGCAATCTCGGCTATTTCGCCGTGGGCGTCGGGCTGACCGTCGTCGCCTTCGTGGCCGTGCTGATATTCGGCGGGCTCGACGAGGGCGAGATCTTCGTCCTCTTCGCCTGCGGCTTCGTCGGCTTCTTTCTCGGCGTCTTCGTCGTCCCCATCATCCGCGCGCTGGTCGGCAATCGCGGCGGCAAGTCGGTCATCTTCATCGCGCTGCAGCTCGTCGTGCTCGGCTATATCGGGGTGACGCTCTTCTCGACCTTCACCTCCGGCCTCCAGTCGCTGCCCGACAGCTTCGCGCGCAGCGCGGTGTGGGGCTTCCTCAACAACAGCTTCCCCTTCGTGCTGGTCGGCGGCTTCGCGCTGCTCAACGGCCTTTTCCTCTATCTGCTCCGTGCCCCGACCGCGGCGGGAAGGCCGATCATGGACCAGATCGACGGGCTGGAACTCTACATCCGCACCGCCGAGACCAACCGGCTCAACCTCGCCGGCGCGCCGGACCTCAACAGCGAGCAGTTCGAGCGGCTCCTCCCCTATGCGGTCGCGCTCAACGCCGAGAAGCCATGGTCGGAGGCATTCCAGGCGGCGTTCGCCCGCGCCAACCCGACCGAGGCCTTCGATCGGGGCTACCGGCCCGGATGGCACGGCAGCCGCGGCTGGAGCGGGCAGAGCTTCGGCACGTCCATGGCCTCGGCGGTGAGCGCCGCCGCGGGCTCGTTCCAGAGCTCGGTGCCGGCCCCGAAATCGTCGTCGGGGTTCTCCGGCGGCGGGGGAGGGGGCGGCTCGGGCGGGGGTGGTGGAGGCGGTGGCGGCGGCGGATGGTAGCCGGCGCGTCTACGGCGTCTCCTCGGGCGCGAGGTACTCCGCGATCTCCTTGAAGACGTCGGTGCTGGCGTTGCCGCGATAGTCGCCCTGCTCGTCGAAGCCGGCCTCGGAGAACGTCAGCGCCACGGCGATCGCGATGTCCTTCGCCGGCAGATACCCCTCGGTCGCCGCATAGCCGCCGAACAGCGGCGACTGCGCGATCCAGGGCCCGTAGAGGAAAACACCGAGGCCGTAACTGAAGGCCGTGCTGAGCGTGCGGCAGGTGTTGCAGCCGTCGACCGGCTTGCCGAAACCCACGAGATGCGGGCCAACCATCGCCTCGTACGACTCTTGCGAGAGGAGCGTCCCCTTGCCGACGGCGATGGCAGAGGTCGCAAGATCGTAGATGTTGCTGGTCTGGACGTCGCCGGCGGCCGTGGTCCAGGACGGGTTCCAGAAGCTCGATTCCTCGTAGAACCGGACGCCCGGGGCGATGCCGAGCGGCAGCCTGCGTTCGGAGCTGAAGGCATGGAGGACCGGCTCCTGGATTTCGGCGCTCACGGTGGCCACGGTGTCGCGGAGGCCGAGCGGCTCGAAAATGCGTTCCGCCATCACCTCGCCGAGCGGCTTGCCGGTCACCTTCTCGATGACGCGGCCCATGATCACATAGCCGGTGTGGGCGTAGCCCCAGTTGGTCCCGGGCTCGAACATCAGCGGTTTCGAGACGCCGATCTCGATCAGCTCCTCGGGCGTCCAGTGCTGGAACGGATCCACGTAGAAGGCGGTGATGAAGCCATCGTCATGGACATAGTCGGCATAGCCGGAGGTCATGTTGAGGAGCATGCGGAGCGTGATCCGGTCGGCATGCGGCAGGTCGGGAAGGTAGTTGGCGAGCTCGTCGTCGAGGCCGAGCTGCTTTTCCTCGGCGAGCTGGAGCGCCACCGTCGCGAGGTACGAGAACGCCACTGCGCCATTCCGGAAATGCATGTCGGTCGTCGCCGGGACACCGGTCATCGACTCGCCGCGGGCGAAGCTGACGACGACCTTGCCGTCGATCACCACGCGGACGATGATGGCCCGGAGGCCATGCTTGGCGATCGCTGCGTCGGCGATGGCGGTGATCTGCGATGCGCGTTCATCGGCGGCCCGCGCCGGGAGGCTGATGGCGGTTGCCGCGACGAGCGACATGAGCGCGAGGCTGACCGGCCGACATCGGTGACGGATCATCGTCCATTCCCCTCTTGTGGTTCAGGATGCCCGGAGCAGACTTCGGATCGCCCGCACGGTCAATCGGGTTGTCAGCCCGCCCGGGCGTAGCGATCGGCGGACCGGGCGCGGGCCTTGGCCGCCTCCTCCTCGCGGTTCTTCGGCGGCGCCGCCGTCTCGAGCGCGGTGATCAGCCGGCGCGCCGCGTCGGCCACCTCGTCGACCGCGCGGTCGAAGGCCGCCTCGTTGCCGCGCGAGGGCCGGGTGAAGCCGCTGATCTTGCGGACGAACTGGAGCGAGGCGGCGCGGATTTCGTCCTCGGTGGCCGGCGGCTCGAAATTGAACAGGGGGCGGATGTTGCGGCACATGGTCGTCTTCCTCGTTCGGTCCGTCCCGCTTGCCGGCTGGCCTTCGGCAGACCGCGGCCGGTGGCGGGACCTCAGGTCCAGCGCGACATATAGGTCGCCGCGGCGCCCAGCATACGCTCGCCATGCGGGGTCAGCCGTGCGTGCCGGGCGATCAACGCGGCGCCGTCGCGGTAGTCCTCGCAATTGCGGGCCAGCGCCGCCTCCGCCTCCGCCCGCTCGGATGCGGTGAGGCTGTTCGAGGCCAGCATGCGCTCGGCAACGTAGGCCATCCGTGCCAACACGAAGGTGGCGTGGGCGATGCCATCGAGCGGGCGCGCATCGTCGCGGAGCGGCGAGACGTGTCGCTCGCCGTCGTCGTTCTCGACGACGCGCTCGCCCCCGGACTCGCCGAAGAGGAGGAGATGGGCCGCCTCGTGGACGAGGCCTTCGGCCATGGCGACGCGGCCAAGGTGACGATCGGCATTGAGGAAAACCGCGCCCCACAGGTGGAAGCTGGAAGCGCCGCCGAAATCGCGCTCGCTGCCCTCGGCCGCGCGGACGAGCACGACCTGGCGGACGATCGCCGCGATCTCGCCGGCGAGGTCAGGCGCCGCGGCCGCAATCAGATCGAGCGACGCCCGGACGCGGCCGGCGGCGTCCGACAGCCGGTCGGGCGCGAGAGGCGCGAGCGACACCCCGGCCTCCGAATCGTCGATCGCAAGGCTCGCATAGAGCCGGCCGGCACCCGCGGCGCCGAGGATGGCATCGTCGGTGGTGACGAAGTCGATGCCCGTGCCCGCGGCGAAGCCCTCCGGGCGGTCGAAGCCGGCCAGCCACTGCGAAGCTGCGGCGGTGTCCTCGTCGAGGATCGCCTCGACCAGTCCGGTGTGGAGCGCGAAGAGGAGCGGGGAGACCGGTGCGGTCGCGGAATCCGCGGCGCGACGAACCGATGCGGCGTCGATGCCCGCCTCGGCGAGCGCTGCGGCGACGCCGGAGAGGCTGTCGCGAAGGCCCAGGCAGACGCGCCGATCCAGGCGTTCTCCCCGGTCCGGATCGGGGAGAAACGGGTCGAGGCCGGCGCGAGGCGTGGCCACCTCAGGCGGCGCGTCGCGCCGAAGCGGCTAGGCCCGGATCTTGGGGATGCCGACCTTGGCGTCGGTGGTGCGCACCAGAAGGGCAGGCTCCTGCGACTTGACGGTGCCGACCTTGGCGGCGCTGGTCCGCTCCGAACCGGCTGCGGAGGTGCGATAGCCAAGGATGGACTTTTCCACGAGGGCGGTCTTGGCGAGGCGAATTTCGTTGCTCTTCATCGCGTTGTTCCCGTCAGCGGTGTTGCACAAGCGCGCCGATCGCCCGCGAGAAGGCAGGGTGATTTGCGCCAACGACAACGATAATTATACAGGCTCGCTCGCCCGGTCCACCCCATCCCCCATATCCCAGGAAACCGATGATCATCTTCCTCACCACGCGCGGGCACGAGTTCGGCGTCAAGTTGCTGGTCGAAAAGGCGTTTCCGAACCTCCCCGAGTGCCGGACGATGACCTACGAGGACATGTTCCTGGCCAAGTCGCTTCCCGCCGCGACATACGTCTTCTGCGACATCGAACGGCTCGCTCCGTGGGAAACGCGAGTCGCGGCCGAGCGATACCGCGCCTTCAAGGCGGCGGGGTTGCGCTGTCTCAACGACCCAGCAAGGGTCATGGTCCGCCGCGAGTTCCTGCGCAAGCTGTTCCGGCGCAAGATGAACCCGTTCAACGTCTATCCCGCGGACCTCCGGCCGAAGCCGAAACGGTTCCCGGTCTTCATCCGGTCGGAAGCGGAGCACCAGCAGGTCTTCCTCGATCTCCTCCCCGACCAGGCGACGCTCGACCGGAAGCTTCGGGAACTGCGGCAGCAGGGCTGGGCGCTCCGCCACCTGCTGGTGGTCGAGTTCGCCGCCACGCCGATCGCCCCCGGTGCCTGGCAGCGCACGGGCACGTTCCGGATCGGCGATGCGCTCTCGGTCGATTCGTTCGCCATCGAGAATCACTGGCGCGTGGCGAACGGCACCAAGGGCCTCGCGACCGAGGCGATGTTCCAGGCGGAGTCCGATGCGATCCATTCCAACGCCCTGGCGGAGGCGGTCCGACCCGCCTTCGCGATGGCGGAGATCGAGTACGGTCGGTGCGACCATGCGACCCACGAGGGCCGCGAGGTGATCTTCGAGATCAACACCAACCCGACGATCTCGCCGATCGCCGGTCAGCGCCTGCCGATCCGCGAGCAGACGCTCCTCCATTCCCGCGCCCGGATGGCCGCGATGCTCCACGCCGTGGACACGCCCGAGGCGGGCGATCTCGACTTTCCACCCTCGCCGGAATTGCGGAAGCTTGCGGTGGTCGAGGCGCGGGCGATCGAGCGGCCGTGACCCGCCCGTCGGCCGCGGTTCGGCCCGGTTAGCATGATGAGGACAACGGGAGCGATACTGAGATGACCGGGACGGCTGACCAGAGGCTCGCCGAGATCGAGCGGCGCATCGCGGCGATCGAGGAGCCGCACGGCCTGATGCGCTTCATCGAGGAGAATGCCGACCTTGCCGGCGTGGCCGGCGAGACCGGCGTCCGCTATGCCGCGGCGCGCGGCGTCGTGCTCAACCGTACCGGCCTCCCCGGCTCGGCCCGGCTCGAACTGCAGAAGGCCCGCGACCGCGCCGAGCGCGAGGACGCCGCGATGCTGATGGCCGGCATTTCGCGGGAGATCGCGCGCATCCATGTCTGGCGCGGCGAGACCACCTCGGCGGCGCTCGAACTGCTCCGCTCGCTGGTCGAGGCGGATGCCACCGGCAACCGCGCCGACATCGCCGCCTCGATCGCCGAGTATGGCCGGCTCAATCTCGAGACCGGGCGCTACGAGGCCGCACTCCGCGTCTTCGAGCGGCTGCTCGATCCCGGCCAGGGTCTGCTGCCGCACCTCTCCACCCGGGAGCGGTCACGGGTGCCGCTGAACCGGCGCGAGTCGATGGTCGGCCTCGCCGACTTCGATGGCGCGCTCGACGGCATCGACGCAGTGATCGCCGCGACGCCGGGCGAGTTCCGGCGGGACAATTTCGTGCTGCGGCTGATCAAGGCGCGGAGCCTCGGGGCGCTCGGGCGGGGCGATGCGGCGCTCGCCGCGCTCGCCGAGGCGCAGACCTTCATGGCGAGCGACCCGCTCAGCTACGAGGTCAACGAGAAGAACCTGGTCGAGGGCTTCCTGATCCGGAAATCCGACCCGGAGGATGCGGTGGACGCGCTCGAGAACGCGCTCGAGCGTTTCGTCGACGACGACCTGCCCCGCCACGAGTTCGATGCCCGCATCGTGCTCGCGAGCACGCTCGCCGAGCTCGGCCAGCGGGAGAAGGCCGAACGGGTGGTGGTCGAGGCGCTGCAGCGCGCCGAGGCCCGCCAGCTTCCGGCGATGGCGGATGCGGTGCGGGCGGCCGCGCTCACCTTCTGGCAGGACGAGATGATCGCCGAACTCGCGCCGGGCGACCGCGTCGGCGCGCGGGAGACGGAGGGCGCGCGCTTCCTCATCCTCGGCACGCTCGGCGCCGGCGGCTTCGGCGCGGTGCAGCGGGCGATCGATCTCGCGACCGGGTCGGAGGTGGCGGTCAAGAAGCTCAAGCGGCGCGCCGACGCGACGCCCGAGATGATGAAGATCGCGATGAACACGGTGCGGAACGAGATCCAGGCCGCCGCCCGGCACTCGAGCCGCTTCGTCGCCCGCACGCGCTATATCCATATCGGCGACGACGGCGAGATCACGCTGGTCCAGGATTTCGTCGATGGGCCGACACTCCGGAACGCGCTCTCCGACGGGTCACTGACGCTCGGCCGGCGCCTCGCGGTGGCCGCCACCGTCGCCCGCGCCGTGGCGAAGCTCCACGAGGGCGGCATCGCGCACCGCGACCTCAAGCCGGACAACATCATCCTCCGGAACGGCCGCCAGCCGGTGCTGATCGACCTCGGCCTCGCCCGCCTGAAGGGCATGGTCGACACCGCCGCCGGTCTCGCGACGGAATCCTACGCCCCGCGCGAGCAGAAGGAGGGGCGGAGCGAGGAGCGCTTCCTCGGCCGCGAGGATGTCTATGCCCTCGGCAAGATCATCGCCGAGATGACGAAGGATGCGATGCCCGAGGCAAAGCCGAAGGGCGGCCTGTTCGGCTTCGGCCGGAAGGCGGCCGAGGAGGAGGGTTCCGTCGCCGACATCGTCATGAAGATGACGGTCGAGGACGCGGCGCGGCGCGAGGTCGACCTCGCCGCGATCGCCGCCGCGCTCGATGCGGCGAGCCATGCGGCGGAGAAGGGGTAACGCGCTTTCATCTTTGCGCAAGTCGGTGCGATGACTATGCGCTGGACTGCTCGTTGTGGGTCCTCGAAGGACGCACCGCGCAATCCCAAGTGCTTACGTCTTCACCGCCTCGGCACCGCTCTTCGGCCCAATGACGTCAAGCGTCATCCCCCTGTGTCCACCGCCGCCGACGGGTCGCCCTTCGCGGCCCCGGCTCGGTAGACGTAGAGGGTGTATTTCTCCGAAGGGTTCTTGGCGAGGCCGAGCACCCGGACGCGGATCGACTTCTCGCCGGTGACGTCGACATCGACGCTGGCGAAGGACGCGGCGCCGCCGTCGGCGGCCGGGGTCTCGCCCTCGCGATAGACGATGAGCGAGATCGGCGCGCCTTCGCTGCCATAGACCAGGAAGGCGTATTCGCCGTCGGCCTCGATCGGCACCTCGTGGTCGATGAAGCGCTGGAAGCCGTTGTCCTCGAAGCCACTCGCGGTCAAGGAGCCGTCGAAGGACGCGACATCGACGACCGCGCCGCCGCCGGCCTTGGAGGCAAGGTGCTCCTTCACGTCCTCGATCACGCTGTTCCTGTGGTTGTTGAACTTCTCCGCCACCGCCGTCCAGCGCGTCTCTTCGTCGACGAGGTCGAAGGTGGACGGCTCGCCGAGGAGCGGCGCGACGAGGTCGATGCGCTGGGCGAAGTTCCGCATTACCGCGTTCGAGGCGATGCCCTCGGTGGTCTCGACCACGTGGCCGCCGGACATGATCGCCACCACCTCGCCCTTGGCGTTGATGATCGGGCTGCCGCTGGCGCCCTTGAAGGTGGGGAGGCTGTGCTGGATCAGGTAGGCGTGGGCGGGATCGGTGCCGAACATGAAGAAGTCGGTGACCGAGGTGATGCGGCCATATTGCACCGTCGGCGTCGGCTTGAGCTGGGCGGAGCCCTGCTCGGCGGTGCCGCCGATCGGGTATCCAGCATAGGCGAGCGGCATGCCCGAATCGAGTGCCACCACCTCGTCTTCCGGCGCCCGCGGCAGGATCGGGCCGAGTTGGTCGCCCCGCTCGACGCTGAGGAGGGCGACGTCGTAGCCGGTGCGTCGCGCGTCGTTGCCGAGCGCGGCATAGCTCGAACTCGACGCCTTGGTGTCGGAATCGAATTTCGAGAACAGCGAGTAGCCGTCGTGGATCACGGCGCCGGTGACCTTGAAGTCCCCATCGCCGCCGGGCTCGCTGCCGGGCTTCCGGACGATCAGGTCGCCGCCATTGCCCTTGGTGAGATTGGCGACATGGGCGTTGGTGGCGAGGATGCCCGGCGCCACCGGCCAGGCCGTGCCCTGCAGCACCTCGCGGCCCTGGCGGTCGACCTGGATCACGGCATAGGCGGCGCTCTTCAGCATCTCGATGGCGTCGTGGTTGACCATCTCCTTCTGGACATCCTCGGCGACCGCCGCCACCACGTCGCCCATCGAGGCGAAACGGCTCTCGGCGAGGACGAAATAGGCGGCGACGCCGGCCGCGACGACGAGCAGCCCCGCCGCCACCGCGCCCTGGATGCGGCGCATGCGCTTGAGCGACTGGCCGGTGGTCTCGAATTTCGGCTGGATCAGCGTCTGCTCGAGGTCGGCCACGGTCGGGCCGGCCTTGGCGAGGGCGGCGACGACCGTCGGCCCCTCCTTGCCGCCGAAGCGGAGGCGGGCGCCATTCGGCACCGTCTCGCCGGTCCGGGCCGGGGCGTCGTTGATCTCGACCGCGCGCTCGCCGAAGATCTCGATGCGGTAGTCGCCGGTCGGCTGGCGGAGGAACTGGCAGTGCTTCCGGCCGACGGCACGATGCTCCGGCCCGAACACCACGTCGGAGGTCGTCTCGCGGCCGAAGACGATGGTCTCCTTGCCGGCGTCGAAGCCGATCGGCGCGCCTTTCGATCCGCCGTCCGGCGCAGGCCCCGGGCCCTTCCAGATGTTGACGCCTGCCGTCGGCTCGATCGTGACGCTGAAGTCCATGCCTGTCTCCGCCTTTGCGGCCCCGTGACCAGCCGAGAGCATAGCACGAAGCCGGCGCCGATAAGGCGGCTTCTGGCCGGAAACCGGGCAGAACGGCTCCCGCCCGCCGGGGGCGGTCTCGCGCGCCGGTTGTGAATCGATCCAGGGAATCCGCCGATCACGCCGCTGTCTTCCCGGAGTGCCACCGACGACTGTGTGGCCTCGGTCACACGGTGGCCGGCGCGGGGGCGAATCGACACCCCAAGCGCTTGCGAAGGCGACGATTTCGGGTAGGCTCAGCCGGCTATCCAGAGGTCGGGCGGAGATCGAGCGGAACTGGCCATGGCCTTCGTGCATGGTTTCGAAAACGACGTGTTCATCAGCTACGCCCACGCGGACAACGAGGTGGACGCGCTCGGTGACGCGTGGGTTCATCAGTTCCAGCAGAATCTGCGCATCGCCCTGAAGCAGCGGCTCGGCCGCGGCGACGAGATCAACATCTATTTCGACGCCCGCCGGCTCCAGGGCAATCATCCGCTCGACGAGATCCTTGACAGCGTCCGCAAGAGCGCGGTGTTCCTCGCGGTGGGGTCGCCGAGCTACGTCAACCGTCAGTGGACGCGGGACGAACTCGCCGCCTTCGTCGCGATATCGGACGATCCCAGCCGGCTGTTCGCGCTCGAGCGCCTGCCGCTCGATCCGGGCGAGCGCTATCCCGACCCGCTCCACGACTATTTCCGCATCAATTTCTGGCAGCGCGACCAGAACGAATCCGACATCCCGCTGACGCTGACGCCGCGGCTCAACACCACCCTCTATTATGTCCGCCTGCAGACGCTGGCCGAGCAGATCCGCGGGCAACTGGCGCAGATGGCGAACCGCAGCGCACGCCCGCCCGTGGCGGTGACCCCGTCGCCCTCGGCCTCGGCCCATCCGCCGCCCGCCCATGGCGCGAGCCATCATGGCGGCGGCCATGCCGCCCATGCCCATCCCGCCCCGGCGTCGGCGCGGCCCGAGCCGGTCCCCGCCGCGCCGGTCGCCCACGACAGCGGGCCGCGGCCGGTGCTGGTGGCGCAGGTCACCGAGGACCTCGAATATTACCGCGAGCAGGTGATCAGCCACCTGTCGCAGTACAACATCCCGATCCTGCCGCTCGACATGTATCCGCAGGGCGGCGCCGACTTCAAAGAGGCGGTGCGGGCCGATCTCGCGCGGGTGAAGTATTTCGTCCAGCTGCTCGGGCCGACGTCGCCGCGGAAGCCGCGCGACATGCCGGAGGGCTACCTCGTCGCCCAGAGCGACCTCGCCGCCGAGGCGGGCGTGCCGATCCTCCAGTGGCGCTCGCCCGACCTTGTGCTCGACACCATCGCCGATCCCGCGCACCGGGCGCTCCTCACCGGCGACCGGGTCGAGGCGGTGGGGCTCGAATCGTTCAAGGCCAAGGTGGTGAGCCTCGCCACCGCGCCGCCGCCGCCACCACCGCCCCCGCCGCCGCCGGAAGGGATGGTCATCGACTCGCCGATCTTCATCAACGCCAACCCGGACGACCAGCCGATCGCCGAGGAGGTGTTCGAGAAGGCCCGGCTTCGGAAGCTGCCGCTGGTGCTGTCCCACCCGGTCGGGACCGCCGAGGAGGTCCGCCAGGATTTCGAGCGCAACTGGCGCGAATGCGATTCGGTGGTGCTGATCTATGGCAGCGCGCCCCAGATCTGGGTGCGCAACCAGATCATGCTCTACAACAAGCTCAAGCGGGAGCGTGAGAAGCCGCTCCGCGAATTCATCATGCTCAACTGCCCGCCGCAGCAGAAGCCGCCGGTGGGCATCGCGCTCCCCGAGGTCGAGGAGATCGACTGCCGCGAGGGGCTCTCCCCCGAGATACTGGAAAGCGTGGTGCTGGACCTCGCCACATGACCGCGGTCTTCGGGTCGGGGCGCGTCGCCTATCCGGGCCTCCGGGCGTTCGGCCGGGAGGAGTTCGACCTGTTCTTCGGCCGGGAGAGCTGCGTCGACGAGATGGTCGACACGCTCGGCCGCACCTGCTTCCTCGCGGTCCTCGGCACTTCCGGCAGCGGCAAGTCGTCCCTCGTCCGCACCGGCCTCCTCAATTCGCTCGAACTGGGCTTCCTCGCCTCCGCCGGCTCGTCCTGGCGGATTGCCGAGCTGCGTCCCCGCGGCCATCCGATCCGCTCGCTCGCCATCGCCCTTCTCGAGGTGCAGGGCAATGCCAAGCCCGACGAGGCCGAGATCGAGATCCTCTCGGCCTTCCTCCGCCGCGGACCCCGTTCGCTGATCGAATGGGCCAATACCGGCCACCTGCCGCCCCGCGCCAACCTGATGGTGCTGGTCGACCAGTTCGAGGAGCTGTTCCGCTATCAGGACTATTCCGGCCGCGAGGAGGCGGAGGCATTCGTCGCCCTCCTGGTCACGGCGGCGCGCGAGAATGCGCCGATCTATGTCGCGATCACCATGCGCTCCGAATATCTCGGCGCCTGCACGCTGATCGACGGCCTGCCCGAGGTCATCAACCGCGGCCTTTACCTCACCCCGCGAATGAGCCGCGACCAGTGCCGCCAGGCGATCGTCGGGCCGGCCGAGGTCTGCGGCTTCCGGATCGAGGAGGGCCTGGTCAACAAGCTCCTCAACGATCTCACCGACTTCGCCCCGTGGGAATTCGGCGGCGGCCACGACCAGCAGCGCCGGCTGGGGCGCCGCGCCGACCAGCTGCCGCTGATGCAGCACGTGCTCAACCTCCTGTGGCAGAGGGCGCGGGCGCGGAACGAGACCGACATCGTCCTGACGCTGGCCGATTACGAGGCGGCCGGCGGTCTCGGCGGCGCGCTCGACCGCCACGCCGACGAGGTGGCCGCGACGGTCCCGCCCGAGCATGCCGACGTGATCGACACCGTGTTCCGGGCGCTCGTCACCGGCAAGACGGTCGCCGACGCGGTGCGGCGCCCAACCCGGTTCGGGGAGCTGGTCGAGCTCGCCGGCGGACGGCGCGACTCGGTCACCGCGGTGGTGGATGCGTTCCGGGCGCCCGGCGTCAATTTCTTCACCCCCGGGCAGCCGGACGCGATCCACGACGACACCATCATCGACATCTCGCACGAGAGCCTGATCCGCCAGTGGCGGCGGCTGTCGCGCTGCCTCGAGGAGGAGGCGCATTCCGCCGACGCGTGGAACCAGCTGCTCTCGCGCTCCGAGCGGTTCAAGACCGGGGCGGGCGGCCTGCTCACCGGGCTCGATCTCGACAACCTCGTCGACTGGTGGGAGCGGGCAAAGCCGACCGCCGCCTGGGCCAACCGCTACGGCAACAATTTCGAGGAGGCGCAGCAATACCTCCGCGACAGCCAATTCGCCGAAGCCGACCGCAAGCGGCGCGACGAGGAGGAGGAGCGGAAGCTCCTCGCCGCCGAGGAGGCCGCGAGCACCGGCCGACGCTTCAAGCGGCTCGCGGTGGCGCTCGCCGCGGCGCTGATCATCGCCTTCGGCGCGACCGGGTCGGCGATCTACCTGTGGCGTGAGTCGAATGCCGAGGCGCTCGCTGCGCTCCAGGCGCAGCAGGAGGCCGAAGCGGCGCAGGCCGAGGCCGACCGCCAGCGCGAGCTCGCCGAAGCGGCGCGGGCCGAGGCCGAGCAGCAGCGGGTGATCGCCGAGGCCGAGGCTGCCTCCGCCGAGGCGGCGCGGGCCGAGGCCGACCGCCAGCGCGAGTTCGCCGAGGCGGCGCGGATGGAGGCCGAAAGGCAGCGGGTGATCGCCGAAGCCGAGGCCACGGCCGCCGAGGCGGCGCGGCAGGAGGCGATCCTCGCCCGCCAGCAGGCCGACCAGATCATCGACACCTCGATCGCCTATTTCGCCAAGTCGCTGGGCGACGAAGTCGCCTCGATCCACGCCGACCCGAGCCTCGTCACCGATCTCGGCTATGCCGGCGGCCTGCTGTCCCGCCTCGCGCAGGACACCCGCGCCGACACCAGCGAAGAGGCCGGCGCCGACACGAGCTTCATCGGCGCGCTCCGCCCGGCCTTCGTCGTCCAGGGTGCGCTGTCGGCCGGGCAGGTGCCCTCCGTCGAGCCGACCGCGGCGGACGACGCCACCCGCTGGGTCGATCCGCCGGGCGGCGCGGGCCTCGGCGCAACCATCGACTGGAACGTCCGCTCGCTGCGGGTGGTCGATCGCACCGGGCGCGTCATCGCCGGATATGAGCTGCCGCAGAGCTTCTGGGGCGCGGGCCGGGATACGCCCTTCGCCGCCGCCGACGCCAGGGGCAGCGCGGCGGTGGTGCTTGCCGACACCGCGGGCCAGCTCTGGGCGGCCGCGGGCGGCAGCGGCGCGGTGGCCCCGGTCACCGGTGGCGACCTCGGCATCGGCAGCATCGACGACATGACGGTCGATGCCGCGACGGGCGATATCGTCCTCGCCTTCAGCCTCGGCAAGACCGGCGAGCGCGGCCAGTCGCTGTTCGGCTCGGCCTATCGCGTGGCCGTGCTCGAACGCGCCGGGGATGCCTGGCAGGTGGCCCAAACCTTCCGCCTGCCGCGCGGGCCGCTCGCCGGCAATGGTGGCCCGCTGCGTCTGGTCTCGGCGAGCGGCGATACGATCTTCACCGTCGCCGATGGCGCGGTGATGCGGACCGACGTCGCGGCAAGCAAGACCGTCGCGGTCGACATCCCCGGCGCGGTCGTCGATGCCGGAATGACCGCCGACGGCAGGTACCTGCTCGCGGGGGGGCTTCGCGACGAGGCCGGTTCCTGCTTCGAGCCGGCGGCACGGAGCGGCTTCCTCGACCCCTGGCTCGCCCGCGATCCCGAGGCGCCGCAGCCGGCGGCCGCCGTTGCCATCGATGGCGGCGAGAGCGAGGGCGGGGGAGGTGGCGCGCCGGTCATGCCGTCCCCGGGTGCGCCGCTCGAATGCCTGCTTCTCCTCGATCTCGAGGCCGCCATGCCGCTCTGGCGCGGCGTCGCCACCGGCACCATGCTCGACACCGTGCGGGCGACGGCGGACGGGGCGGTCGAGGTGATCGAGGGCAAGGCGCCGAATCTCGACGTGCTCCGTCTCGCCGCCGGGACGATCGGCTGGGACCACCAGACCGTCGCCTTCGACCCGGCGGCATGGGGCCTCGCCGGGTTTGGCGAGGCCTATGCGGCGGTGGTCGCGAGCGGCTCGGCCCTGCCGGCGTCGCTCACCGCCGACTCGGCAGGGAAGCTGATGCGCGAGGGCGTGCTCCGCCCGATTGCCGAGGCGGAGCCGCTCGGCCGGCTGGTCGCCTGGCGGATAGGCGACGACGAGGTCCAGATCGCGCGCCTCAGCGGTGCCGGCGAGCCCGAGAGCGGGATCGATATCCTCGTCTACCGCCCGGGCCAGGAGGGGTTCATCCGCGACGACCGGATCGATGCGCGCCGCATCGCCTGCCTGCCGCGCGAGAGCGACGGCGTCTGCCGCTTCGATTCGGCCGCGCTCAGCCCCGACGGCAAATGGCTGCTCGTCACCTCGAACGGCAGCCATGCCTTCGTCGGCCGGAGCGGCATGCTGTCGGAGTGGCAGCCGAACGTCGACAGCGAGAACGGCGACGCGACGGCGGGGTCGCTGACCTTCACCGCGCTCGCGCCCCTCGACGGCGAGGGCCGCTCCTTCATCGCCTCGACCGAGGGTGGCGCCGGCCTCCGGCGGATCACGCGGCTGACCGGCACGCCGCAGTCGCAGTGGATGCCGCAGGATCGCTCCGTCCGCCAGGCGCCGCGGGGCCTCGATACGACCGCGCCGGACGGCGGCGCCATTTCGGGCAGTGTCGGCGGGACGGCCGGCGGCGGCGGCAGCGCCGGCGGCGCGGCGACGGTGGTCAGCGAGGTTCGCCTGCCCGGCCACGTCGAGTCCGACCTCGCAGGCTTCGTCACCGACCCCGGCCGCGGGATGCTCTATGTCTGGGGGCCGCGGATCGGCCTCCGCGCCCTGCCGCGGGCCGACGGCGACATGGAGACGGCATTCGTCGATTTCGCCTCGCCGGTGGCGGACGTTGCGCCGATGGCGGGTGGCGACGTCGCCGTGGCGACCGTCGACGGGCAGATCGTCATCGTCCGCGCCAGCCGCTTCGCCCGCAATCCCCTCGACGTGGTGGCGCCCGAGCCGCTGCCGATGGTCGCGACCGGCCTCGGCAGCTTCGGCGCGATCGACCTTTGGGCCGACAAGGACCGCATCGTCGTCAATGCCGGCAGGATGTTCGTCGACGGCGCCGAGATGGCGCCCGGCGCGGTGTCCGCGCCCGGCGCGGCGGTGGACGTGACCAAGCTCCGCGCGCTCGGCTTCCAGCTTTCCGCCGACGGCAGGCTC
>JAESFN010000962.1_pt1 | contig 17131 bp, 12 predicted proteins | sample 9269411 | NCBI WGS metagenome assembly JAESFN01 (sample SAMN14505399, study PRJNA617100) | algae metagenome | isolation source: Iphinoe sp. HA4291-MV1 and co-occurring heterotrophs from trail next to... | place: USA: Maunawili Falls, Hawaii | collected 2009-07-25
CTTGGTGCCGATGCCTTCCTTGATGACCTGCACCAGCACTTCGTCGCCGCGGCGGAAGATGTCTTGGATGGGCGGCTTGATGCGAGGGCGAGCGCCGGGACGCAGGTTGCGAGCCCGCGGCTTGGTTGCCGGCTCCACTTCGCCCTCTTCATCGCCCAGATCGATGTCTCGGCCGCGGCCCGCGCCTCCCGGCTCGATCGCTTCAGCCGGGTCGTAGCCCCCCAGGCGAAAGTACTGCGGCTCCACATCGCTAATGTGCAGAAATCCATTTCGGCCGACGCCGAAGTCGACGAAGGCGGCCTGGATACTGGGCTCGATGTTGACGATCTTGCCCTTATAGATGTTGCCGACGAAGTTGTCTTGGCTCGTACGCTCGATGTAGAGCTCTTCAAGGATGCCATCTTCGACGATCGCGATCCGGCATTCCTCCGGCTGCGATACGTTGATCAACATTTCCTGCTTCATGGAATTGCTTTCGGCTGCGGTTCGACGCCGCTTCCGGATCGCGGACCTGGGGAGCGGGAGCTAAGGCCGCGCTCTGCAGGAAGGTGGGCTTCATGGGCCAAGCTCCACGCGCGTCCGCACCAAGGTGCAGCCTTGCGCTTCGAGGTCGGCCAGCCCAAGCGCATCCAAGACTTCGCGCGGGCGAACGCCTTGGGCTTGGGTGACTTTGAGCCGCATCCGCAAGATGTCGGACTCCAGTTCGAGATCTTCCACCAGCGGACGCACGTCGAGGAGATCAGAGCGGCCTTCGCGCTCCACCTCGAGGCGCTCGGCGGCGAGCAAGCGGGCCACAGCCTCGCGAGCCGCCGCTTGGTGCGGGAGCGGAACCTGCGTTTCGAGCGTCACACGCGAAACTTGCACCTTCTTTGCGCCCTCGGGCAGAGCCTCGGCGGAAAGAAAGGACAGTCCTGGCGGCGCAACCGCAGACAGTCGCCGCAAGAGGGCGTCGACGTCGTCGATGTGCTCGGAAAGCTCCAACTCCATCACCTCGTCCAAGCCGACGATGCCGACTGCCAGAGCGGCCGGAAAGGTCATCCGCGGCTTCGGGTGGAATCCTTCGCTCATGCTCAACGGGAGCGAGGCCCGGCGGAAGAGGCGTTCCATCGTCCGCATCAGGTCTCGGTGGCTAATCAGCCGTAGGTCGCCCGTCTTGCTGAACCGGATCCGTACACGTTGTCGAACCATGGGTTGTGGTTTTGTCCGCGGCTTGGTCGCCACGGATTCCGAATCAGGCGTTCGCCGAGCCCGCCCTTGATTTCAGAGCGGTGAGTCGGCGACCGTTTTTCGCTCCGCCACGAGCCCCGACGGGGCCGGCGGCGTTGCAAGCTGACTGCAATGGTCCCGGCAGGCGGCCCTTTGGACACGCGCCAAACAGCCGGTCGCTCGTCGCCCGATTAAGCGACGAGGTCCGGAACCGCTTTTTTCAGTTCCTCGCGCAAGTAACTTTTGATCTCTCGCGCCCCATCCATCTCCATGACCCGCCGGGTCACGGCCTCGCACTGCGCGAGGGTCACGCTGCGACACACCTTTTTGACTTCGTAGAGCGCAGCCGGCGTCACGCTGAGCTGCCGCAGGCCGAGCCCCAGCAACAACATGGTGTACACGGGGCTGCCGCTCATCTGCCCACACACGTTCACCGGCACCTCAGCCTTTTGCGCCGCCTCGACCGACAGGGCGATCAACCGCAACACCGCTGGATCGCACGCGTTGTAGAGGCCCGCCACGTCTTTATTGGCCCGGTCCACCGCCAAGGTGTACTGGATCAAGTCGTTGGTGCCAATGCTGATAAAATCCACCTCGGCCACGAACCGGTCGATGAGCATCACGGCGGCCGGCACTTCGACCATCATGCCGATTTCGACCTCGCGGTCGAACGGAATGCCATGCTCCTCAAGGTCCTCCATCACGTCCGCGAGCACCATCTTGGCCTGGCGCAGCTCCAAGACCGTGGTGATCAGCGGAAACATGATCCGCACTTTGCCCAGCACGCTTGCCCGCAGCACGGCCCGCAACTGAGTGCGGAATAGGGGCAAATTACGCAAGGAAAGGCGAATACTGCGCAACCCGAGACACGGATTGCGCTCATCGTCCGGACTGGGAGACTGTAGCAGTTTGTCTGCTCCCAGGTCCAGCGTGCGAATCACGACCGGCCGCGGCGCCATCGCCTGCACTACGCGGGCATAGGCCTCGTAGTGGGCTTGCTCGTCGGGCTCGGTCTCTGCCCCTAAGTACAAGAATTCGGTGCGGTAGAGGCCGATCCCGTCGCTGCAGCGGGCCAAGCACAAATCGACTTCCTGCGGGAACTCGATGTTGCCCGCCAGGCAGATTGGCACGCCGTCGCTCGTCACCGCTGGCAGATCACGGAGCGTTTCGAGCTGCTCCGCGATCGTTCGATGGGCTTCGGCCGTGCTGCGGTAGCGGGCGACCGTTTCCTCATCGGGCTGCAGGATGATTACGCCCTGATCGCCGTCGATGATCACCAAATCGCCGCCGGCGACATCGTTGAGGAAGTTGCCGACGCCCACGACCGCGGGGATTTCCATGCCTTCGGCGACGATCGCCGTGTGGCTGCCGGGGCCGCCGGTTTCGGTGACGAAGCCGACGACGAATTCGCGGTCGAGATTCGCGGTTTCGCTGGGCGTCAGGTTGCGGGCCAGCATGACCACGGGCGAGGTGAGCTTGGCAAGCTCCACCTTGCGACGGCCCAGCAAGGCGTGCAACAGGCGCTTTTCGATGTCGAGCAGATCGTGCGACCGCTCGGCGAAGTGGCTCGCGGCCAGCGACTGAAACACCTTGGCGTAGCGGCGAAGGGTGCGGCTGACGGCGTACTCGGGCGAGTAGTTGCGCTCGCGAATCAGTTGTTCGATCTCGCCACGGAGCTTGGCGTCTTGCAGCATCTGCAAGTGGGCCGAGAAGATCGCGCCGTACTCGGTTCCAAGCTCGCGCGAAACCGTATCTCGATTGCGGGTGATCTCGTCCGCCACGGTCGCCGTGGCGTGGCCCAGCCGCTCGAGTTCCTGCTCCACCATGTCGCGGGCAACGAACCGCCGGGGGATGCGGAATCCCTCATGATCCATCACGAGCGCTTCGCCAATCGCGATGCCCGGTGAAACGGCGATCCCCTGGAGCTTCTGCATGACCCGACGGACTGGTGCGCTGATTGTCTGGCTAAGGGAAACGGGGTCGGCAGCCCGCAGGCTGATTAGGGGAGGGCCTCCGCCTCGGGCTCTCCAAAATTCGAGTCCACGAGCGCGGCAAGCGCCTGCAGGGCGTCGGCGGCGTCGGGGCCTGTCGTGACGATGATCAGCGCACAGCCCTGCTCGGCGGCGAGGGTCAGAACATTGAGAATGCTCTTGCCGTCGACGCGCTCCGAGCCCTTTTGGATCTCCACCTGGGCTTGGTATTGCATGGCGAGCCGCACGAACATGTCGGCCGGGCGGGCGTGCAGCCCCTGCCGCCCTTTGACCACGACAGTTCTGGAAAGCTGCTCGTGCATCGCGTTGCTTCCGACCTGCTGCGCGCCGCGTTCTTGGGGAACGTGGGAGTTAGCTGGCAAAGCCCTGGCCGTCTGCTTCTTCCAAGAGTTGCTGAATATCGGCGCCGCTGCGGGCCGCTTTGAGGAACTTGCAGAACGTGTCGTCGCGCAACTGGCGCGAGATGTTCTCCAAGGCCCGCAAGTGGTCGCCCGGCCGATCCGGCGGCGAAATCAGCAGGAAAAAGAGCTGCACCTTCTCGCCGTCGAGGCTGTTGAAATCGACGCCGTCGTGACTGACGGCGACGGTTCCGACCAGGCGATCGACGCTCGGATGCTTGGTGTGCGGCACCGCCACGCCCCGGCCGATGCCGGTGCTGCCTAGCTCCTCGCGCTTGAGGATGGCTTTGACGATGCTGTCCACTTCGGCGTCGGCGATCGATCCGGCGGCCCGCAACGATTCGGTCATCTCGCGGATGACCCCTTCCTTGTCGTCGGCCTCGAGCTGCGCTCGAATAGCCCCGACACTCACGAAATCGGCAAACTTCATCCGCGGTCCTTTCTCCGCATCGCGGCCCTCACACTGTGGGTAGGGCCAGGAGATGCGCTGCAGTCCGTTGGTCTACTCGCCGGCCGGCTCGCTCTCGACGACGCGGGGGCCAGGGGTGCGACTTCGGTCCTGCACCTTCTCTTTGTATTTGCGCAGTTGCTGCTCGATTTTCGGCAGAGCGCCGTCGAGGGCGGCCATCAATTCCGGGGCCTTTTCGCGGGCCACGAAATCGTGCTTGTGCTCGGCTGAAACGAGGATTTCCACTTCCGGATTGTCGCTGTGCTCCAGGTCGAGCGTCACCTCGATCGACGTGAGACGCTCGAAGATCCTGGCCAGTTTCTCGACCTTGGCACGCACTTTGGCTTGCGTGGCTTCACTCACATGCCCGTGCCGCGCCGAGATGCTGATCTGCACCGCTAACCTCCTTTGGGAACGTCCTCGATTTCGCCGCAACGGCTCGCCTAGGGCCGCTGTCAGCGAAACCGCAGATTATAACCGGGTTCGGTTCTCTCTACAAATGCGCCGCCCGACGCGCTCAAATCTAGGCCACGGACCGGCGACGATCTGGAAACGCGGCCGCCGCAACTCGGGGCGGCGCAGGGCGTAAGGGATAGAGCGATGCCATCGGGCAAATCCGCGGGGCCGATTTTAACGTTGGCAAGGGTGTTAGACGGGGCCACTGCAAAGTTCCCCGCAGAGCAACTTTCGGGCCCGGCTTTCGCACTATAGGCTCGGGACAGATGACGCAGCGACAACGAAGCCGCCCAAAAAGCCCACCAGAAACCTGCATGCCCAGCGACCTGCCCGCGAGTGAGCGCCCCCTAAGTTCAGAGTCCGGCTTCTTGACCCGACGGCGAGGCAAGGCCTTGGCCCTCGCCGTGCTCACGGCTTTGGCGCTCTACGTGTGCTACCTGATGGCCAGGCCGTTCTTGGCGGCGCTCGCCTGGGCGGTGGCCTTGGCCGTGGTCACTCGCCCCTTGCCGACCTGGCTGCGCCACCGCGGAATTCACGGCGCGACGAACGCGATCTTGTCGGTGACGGCCGTCAGTCTGCTGTTGCTCGCCCCGACCGTGTTCGTCGGCTACCACCTGGCGCGCGAAACCACCCATGCAATCCAAAAGCTCCAGGAGACGGTGCCCGTTGCGAATCCTCAGGAAGGCGAACCGACGGAACAGCCAGCCTGGCAGCAGGAACTCTCGAAGCATCCTTGGGTGGACAAGAACTGGCAGTGGGCTCAAGAGAACCTTGACCTGCAGTCACAACTGATGGGCTTCCTGCAGCAGGTGAGCCAAGGCATTGGGGGCTTCATTTCCGGCTCACTGGTGACGGGCATTCAACTGCTGCTGATGCTCTGCATTCTCTTCTACCTGTACCGCGACGAGGCGCTGGCGCTGCGAGGCGTGCGGCTGCTGATGCCGCTGTCCGATCCCGAAGCGGATCTCGTGTTTCGCCGGGTGAACGACGCACTGTTCGCCACGGTCTACGGCCGGCTCGCCGTGGCGTTTCTTCAGGGAGTTCTCGGCGGACTCATGTTTTGGTGGCTGGGCCTGCCGTCGCCGCTATTGTGGGGAGTGGTGATGGGCCTGCTGTCGGTGCTGCCTTACCTGGGCTCGTTTGTGGTCTGGGCGCCGGCGGCGCTGCTCTTGGCCGGCCAGGGGCAGTGGATCAAGGCAGGCGTGCTGGCGGGCTGGGGCGCGATCGTGATCGGCTTGGCAGACAATCTGGTCTATCCGATCGTCGTCGGCGATCGGTTGCGGATGCACAGCCTGGTGGCGCTGTTCTCGCTGCTGGGCGGCATCGCCGTGTTCGGCGGAGCGGGACTCGTGCTTGGACCGGTGATCGTGGCCGTGACGCTCGCGCTCTTGGAAATCTGGCGAAGACGCACCACAGGCAACGCGGCGGCCGAGGCGGCGGCCTAACCGACGACGGACGCAAACTTGTTTGCTCGACCGTCGATGCCGTCGTCGCAAGCGACCGCAGTCTACAATTTGCCGCCGGTTTCAATTCTGATTGTGGGTGGCAAGACAGCCCGCAGTTCGGCGCTCGCCGCGTCCGACTCAACGTCTACTTGTTTGAGACCACGCCAGTCGATGAGGGCCTTGATGGCGTCAGGGTCGACATCAACGTTCCTTAAGCCCAATACTCGAACGTCATTGATCGCGGGAAAAGCGGAGAGGTGCTCGAGCTGATCCTTGGAGAGTCGCTTTCCCGAAAGATTGATCTCGATCGCATCCGAGTCTGGCCCGACAACTACGGTGCCCCCGAGGTCTTGCACCGCGGATTGAAGCTGCAGCGTTGCCAAGGCGGATTCCAACCGGTTGTTGAGAGACTGATTCCAGGCGGCGCTCTTGTCCTCAAACTGCCGCTGCACGCTCTGCTCGACCGCCGGCTGCACCTGTGCTGGCAATTCGGCCTTGATCGTTTCCTGCGCAACTTGTTTGGCCCGCTCTTCGACGATGCCAGGAATCTGCTTGCGAATTTGCTCGTCGATGTAAGAGTACGTATTGAAGCCCAGCGCGCTCACTACGGCTGCGAACGCGACGAGACCGCCAATGAGGTAAGCCCGCTGAATCTCCAGTTTCCGTACCCGACGCTCGAGGTCGGACAAGTAGGTGTGCGGGGCAGGAGAGGTCGGCGACGGAGTAGGCAGACTCATCGAATCATCCCCTCTAGACTACGGGCTGAACCCCAAGCGCCGTTCGACCGGCAAAGCTACCGGTTGCACAATCGGCATGGCCGACAGTCAAGTCTAGGGACGGTCTCGTAGCCGCTGATACACAGCGGACAACGAAGATGCGACGACGCGCCGACGAGAGTCTGCCGACGCGAACGGACGCCCGGCAAAGATGGCCTGGGGGCGAAAGGAGTGCGTCTCTCAAAGGGAAGCCCGTTCGGGGCGGGCCCCTACGCCAGCAACTCCGGAATCACCCGCCCGTGCACGTCCGTCAGCCGGAAGTCTCGGCCCGCGTAACGGTAGGTGAGCTTCGTGTGGTCGAAGCCCAAGAGGTGCAGCAAGGTGGCGTGCAGGTCATGCACAGGCACCTTGTTCTCCACGGCTTGGAAGCCAAATTCGTCGGTTGCGCCGTAGACCTGGCCCCCCTTCACGCCGCCGCCGGCCAGCCACATCGTGAACCCATACGGGTTGTGGTCTCGGCCGTTGATCTTGCCGGCGTTGGCACCTTCTTGCGGAAGTTCGACCGTGGGCGTGCGGCCGAATTCGCCGCCCCACATGACGATCGTCTCCTCGAACAGCCCTAGCCGCTTGAGATCGGACAGCAGCGCGCCGATCGCCTGGTCGCATTGCCCGGCGAGTCGGCGATGGTTCTCGGCGATGTCGTCGTGGTTGTCCCAAGGCTGCCCTTCGCCGTGCCAGACCTGCACGTAGCGCACACCCCGCTCCACCAGTCGACGGGCGATCAGAATCTGCCTTGCCTGCACGCCGTCTCCATAGGCCTTGAGCACATTCTCGGGCTCGCGGCTAATGTCAAAGGCGTCGCTGGCCTCCATCTGCATCCGGTAGGCCAACTCATAGGAGTGGATCTGGGCCTCGAGCGCGCCGTCGCCAGGCCGGGCCTGCGCGTGATGCTCATTCAGTGCCCGCAACAGATCGAGTTGCTTGCGCTGAGTCTCCGGCGAGAGGTGTGGGTTGCGAATGTTCTCGACGAGCTTCTGCACGTCGGTGTGCTGGGTGTTGATGTGCGTGCCCTGGTACACGCCTGGCAAGAACGCCGACTGCCAGTTCTGCGAATCCTTGATCGGATAGCCGCCGGGGCACATGGCGATGAAGCCCGGCAAATTCTGATTCTCGGTGCCCAGGCCGTACGTCACCCACGAGCCCATGCTGGGCCGCACGAGCCGCGCCTCGCCGCAGTTCATGAGCATCAGCGACGGCTCATGGTTGGGCACCTCGGCCTGCATCGATCGGATCACGCACATGTCGTCGACGTGCTGCGCGGTGTGCGAGAAGATCTCGCTCACTTCGATGCCGGACTGCCCGTACTTCTGAAACTTGTAGGGCGACGGAAACGCAGTTCCGGTTTTGCGCTCGGTCCGCAGGTTCTCGAACGGCAGCATCTTGCCGGCGTATTCGGCCAGCTTGGGCTTGGGGTCGAAGGTATCGACCTGCGACGGCCCACCGTTCATGAACAAGTGGATGACGTGCTTCGCCTTCGCCGGAAAGTGCGGCGCCTTGGGGGCCATGGGGTTCACGTAGCCGCCGGATGCGGCCTGGGCGGCGCTCGGCGAATTCAGCAGGCCGGCGAGCCCGAGCAAGCCAAGCCCAGTCCCCCCGCGCGCAAGCATTTGCCGCCGCGAGAACACCGGCTCCGGATTGAAATGCGGAACGCGGCCGTCCTCTCTCATGGCTAGACTGGCGAGCGGGGGACGAAAGTCCCCCGAGCAGTCGTCTCCCGAGCGATTGACTCGCGAATTGTCGTGATCCCTCATCGTTCAGCTCCTTTACTGCCCGCTGATCTCCAAAGCCACGGCCGGGCTCACAGCTTTGAGCATCCGGCCGCGAACCTCGTACGTCGCCACCGCGCGAAGGCCGTGCGGGCCCTTGGGGGCATCGGCCGTTGCCGTGAATTCCACTTCGATCTCCGGCTTGTCGGCCGCAAGTTCTAGGGCCGCCGCCGTCACGCCGGCCGGCAGGCCATGCCACTCGATCTTCGCCGAACCATGCCCTTCGCCCAGCCGCGCGAGCGAAACCTTCACCTTCTGCGTTCCGCCGGCCGGCAGCGCTCCCGCCGGGGCTGCACTCACACTCGCCGGCGCCACGATCCGCAGCGGCAGATCGAGTTCGAACTTGCCGGGTTGATTCTGGTGAACGGCCGTGCCGGTGAGCTTGATCGCGAACTCGCCCGTGGCCAAACCCTCGGGCGCTTTGATCGCAAGCGCCACCTCGCCCTTGCCCTTCTCGATCGGCTTGGCCTCGAGCAAGATGCCGCTCGGCAGGCCGCTGACGGCCAGAGCAACGTCGCCTTCAAAGCCGCTCGTGCGCTCGAGCTTGACCACCACATTGCCAGCGCCGGCCAACTGCGGCAGCACCACCGCGCCGCCGTCAACCGTGAGCTTCACGAACTGCGGGAACGGTCCGCCGACGCCCAGGCCGATCGTGCTCGCCAGGTCGGCCGGCGGAAATGGCTGACCGCCGAGCGGCTCGCGGAGCGCTTCGCTGGCCGTGGCGGTCGCGCTCAAGGTCTGCTCGCCGACCTTGGCCGTGCCGAGGATGTGCAGCGCGGCGAACGTTCCTGGCGCAACGCCGGCGGGTACGGTCACGCGTAACGTCGCCTCGTTCTGCCCCTCGGCGATTGTCGCCCCCTCTACCTTGCTCCCCTCGGGCAGCCCTTCCACGGCCAGCGCGATCGGGCCGTTGTAGTCGCGGCGGGCACTGGTGACCTTGGCCACGAACACGCCCCCCTGCGGCACATCGAACTTGTCGGTCTCGACAGCGAGCGCGAAGCCGGGCTCGTACGGCCGGACTTCGAGACGATACGCGTGCTGCGGACCGCCGCGGCGATTCAGGTCTTCGACCGCGAGGCGGAATTGGCCGTCGGCAGGAGCCGTGAAGTCGAGCACGGCGTCGTCGCGACCGGCATCGTCGGATTCGGCGAGCTGGCCACCTTCCGCATTGTAAACGCGTAAGTAAAGGTCGCTGGGCGAACCTTGCCGGCGCGTGTGGGCCGTGAAGCGGAAGCGCTGCCCCGCCTTGGAGTCGAAGCGGTACTGATCGCGGTCGCGCGGCTTCTCGAAGCGGCCATTTACCGCCGAAGGCACAACGATCGCCACGGCCGTCTCCGGCGTGTCGTTCGGCTCGAACTCCAGGCACTCCGGCAGATCGCTGATCTCGAGCGTGGCAAAGGCCGAGCCCAATCCCTGCGGCCAGCGCAGGGCCACAGGCTTCAGTCCAACCGCGGTCGGCGCGTTGATCGGCTGCGGATCGACGACGAGGTCTTCCGCTACACTGCCGCAGAACTCGAGCGTGCCCTGGGCGCCGGCGCGAACTGCCAAGGGATAGGGGGTCGAAACGAGCGGGTAGTCGCCAATTCGCAACCGGTAGCGATGCTCGCCGCCGCCGTCGTAGCGAATGTCGCGAATCTCGACGACGTACGTGCCATCGGCCGGAATCGTCAGCCGCACGCGGCCATCGGCCCCGATGCCCTCTTCATCATCGCTATAGGCGAGCTCGCGGCCATTGGGGCCAAGCACGCGAAACGTGGGGTCGAGCTTCGAGCCCAGGCGGCGGGCGACGGCTTCGATCGTGAGCTTCTGGCCTGCCCGTGCGTCGAACTTGTAGTAGTCCATCGCCTGAGGGTCGCAGGCGCCGTCGATCGCCACGGGGATCGGCGCTGCCTGAGCCGTTTCCGGCGAGTGGTTCTGGCCGTTGTCGGCAATGCTCGGCAGATCGTCGACCATGAACAGCCGCAGCGGCGAGATGCCGCGCTGCGTGGCCACGCGGAGGCCGTAGATGCCGACGGTCGCTTCATTGGGCGAGACGACCCGGTAGACAACGCGGTCGGCGGTCTTGCCGTTGTTCTCGATGCCGGGGGCCAACTCGGCACTGCAGGCCAGATTCGTCCACAGCCCGCTGGCGTCCTGCAGATTGCCGCCGGCGATCACCAGGTCGGCCGAACCACCGGGCGGAACGGCCCAGGGCGTGATCGACGACACCGCTGGCGGCTGGGCCAGGGCATTTTGCGCAGCGACCGAAGCCAGCAGCCCCGTCGCCAAGAGCGCCATGCGAGCGCGCGAAGCGAACCGGCAGAAATGGTCGAGAGCGGCGTGAAGCGAATTCATACGCCGAAAGCTCCAAAGGTAGGCGGGCCAAGCAACGCGCTGTACACGATTGCTTGGAGGGGGACGGCAGGCGGGGATCGGCAGCGCTGGCAAACCTTGCCGGCCGCCAGCCAATCTCCCTTCAGACTAAGCAACTCGAACGCGGGGGGCAAGCTACAGGCAGGCCTGGCGTGGATCGGGCCAGGCTTCAGAGTAAGATGACGGAATGAGAACGATCGCCACCCTTTGTTCGTTGCTCGGCGTACTCCTGATCTTGGGATTTCCGCTCTTGGCGTTTGCGCTCGATCTGGGCACTACGCAGAAACTGGCTGTCCTGGCCGCCGCGTTTGCGTGTTTCAGCTACCGCTTGGGACTAATCAGGATGTCCGGCTCGTGGGCCCAGGCACCTGCGCCGTCGCGCTCGGCATTCTGTTTGCTCGACTCGGCGGGAGTGTGGAGCTCGGCGTGTGCTGCCTGATCGCCGGCGCTGTGCTCCTCGTGCGAGGTTTTTTGCTGATGATTGTGTCCTGCACGCTCTACCCCAGCTCAAGATTCCCGGAACAGTCGCTTTCATCCGTAGTCCGAAATCTTAGAGCAGGAACGCGGAAGGTTGCGGGATCTCCGTAAACGGCTCTCAGCTTTCATCGCCACGAGCTACTCGGACCTATTGCGAGTCGCCGAAGTCAGGCTGGTAGCGCGCAAGGTGCCAGCCGTCGCCGAGAGCGGCCGAGCGAACCAACTCGTGGCGATCTTCGAGCCCGCCGGTGAAGGACTGTGGGGCGTGTCCGGCCGGATGCCATTCGAGCCAGTCGCCCCGTTCAGGGCCTGAGAGCGCAAACCGCAGCCCGCCACTCGGACTGCGCTCCACCAACGCGAACTTCGCGCTGTCAGGTGCAGTTGGATCTTGCAGCATCATCAAGGTGCTCGGGGCACCGATCGGATAGGCGTTGTACGCGCCGAAACCTGCTAGCTCGCCGTCTTGCCCCGGCCAGCGGTTTTCGAGCAGCTTGCCGGCTTGAATAAACGCCGGCAGTTCCCGCTTCAAACGCTGCTGCTTAGCCCACCAAGCAAATCCCTCCCAGCCCGTGCCCAGCGCAAGCCAGGCCGAGCAGAGGGTGATAAGCGTCAGCCAGGCCCGCGCGCCGCGCTGCCGGCTGGGGCCGACGAACAGCAGCACGAAGGCGGCCAGACCGCTCAAGGCGCCGAGCGCGACCAAACCCTTGATCGCCAAGAGCTGCCAGCCGAAGTGAGTCCACGCACGCACGAGCGGCAACGCATCGGCGCCAGGCCGCAGCCCCAACTCCACACGCTGCCAATGCAGCACGCGGGCAAAATCGGGGTCGACTGCAATCCACACGACAACGGCCGCGAGCGACACCAGGTTTGCGCCAACGCACACCGCCCTCCACGGAAACCCGCGTTTCGGCTGCTGGCTGGTCATGGCCGTCGCTCCCGAGAGGGCCGCTCGATCCCCGTCGGCCGCGGCGTTCAAGGATGAAGGCAATAGAACAACACGTTGATCGCCAGTCGCGCCGCGTCCTCGCGTACATAGCCCAAGCAATCAGGCGACTCGTGCCCCGCGAGCGCGCAGCTCACATCGAGCGGCGAAAAGATCACGACCAGCCGGCCGTCGATGGAGATGCCTTCTAACTGCGGCTCACCCGTCACGCGGCCGCCGACCGTTGGATCGATGCCTGGGGTGCGCGACGACGCCCGCCGAGAAACTTCGTGAATCGTCTCCCCGCCTCCGCGCGGCGAAAACAGCCGGTGGCTCACCGGAATGCGTTCGAGTTGGTGATTGGGGAACAGCACGCGCATTTCCGCGCGCAGCGATTCGCTAAAGGCCGCATTGCCGCAGATGGCGTCGGCGAAGAGCGTGCCGCCCCGCTCGAGATAGGCCTGCAGTTGCTTGCGCTCCGCGGCGGTGAACTGAAAGGCGCTGCGGCCATTCAGAAACAGGATGGGAAACTGGAACAGTGCGGGGTCGGTCAATTCCACGCGCCCGGGCTCGCCCGCGGGCAACAGGCCGAAGCGCTCGCTGGCCAAACGCGTCAAGTTGCCGAGCGCGGCCGAGGCGGTGCTGCAGCCGCCGGCATGCACGATACCAGCCAACCGCAGCGTGCTGCGGTCGACCGTAGCCGGCACAGGCATCTGCCCCGGCAGCGCCGGGTTCTTGTACTTCACTTCGCGGTTCGTGGCATACGCGAGCACGTTCAGCCCCACGCCGCGCGCCGCGGCGATCTTGTCGCGCACTTTCGTCGGATAGCCCCGTTCGCGACCCGGGTCGTCCAGCTCCCAATAGCAAGTCAGATCCTCGGGGCAGTAGATCACGCCGGTGCGGCAGCCGACATCGATCCCCCAGAGTTCCGGCAATAATTCCGCCTCGACCGGTTGCTCGAGCCGCCAGGCCGGATGGTCCGGCGGCAGCAGCTTGAGCTGCGCCTCGGGCTCGGGGAACAGGTCGGCCATGAGTTGTCGGAACCCGCGATCGAACTCTTCGCCCTCGCAATTGCGCACGGCGAGCAAGAAGCCGCCGCGATCGACGTACATGCGAAGCTTCTGCTGCTGCTCGGCGGCTAACTTCGGCGCTTGGCGGCCGCTGAGAAACAGCACCGGCGATTCGAGCAACTCCTCGACCGTCGCCCGCTCGAGATCGATCACCTGATGGCTCAGGTTCCGCTCCCACGCGTGCTCAACCCGGTTGACCAGATTGAAGAGCGCATTGCGATGAGCGTTCCAGCCTTCTTTCGGCTGATGGCGCAGATGGCCGAGCAACACCGGCCAGCGCCCCTTAGCCAAGAACATGAGCGAGAAGCTCGTCGACACGTTCAGATCGTCGACTTGCTTGAACTCCTTGTCCGCAGGCCAAGCGCCGGAAAGGAATGAGCGCTGCGCCGCGACGAGCGCCCGCGCGCCTTCGCGGTACCAATCGTGTCGGCCGATGAAGCGCTGCGCCATCATGCGGCCGGCGCGCTCGAGCGCATACAGATAGTAGGAGTGCCAAAACTCCGAGGCCGGGTTGCGGCGCACCGAGAACTGGGCTTCGAGCCAGTCGAGCGCTTTCTCGAGCTGCGGATGGGGCTTTTGTTCACGGCAGCAGCGTACCACCTCGCCGTCGACGAGGGCGTCGCCGCTGGTCAGCCGGCGCGAAGCGATGATCAGCGCCGCGACGCCGGCGCAGGTCATGCTGCCGGTGCCGGGGTGGCCTGGACCCCAGCCCCACGAGCCGTCGGCGTTTTGCGTGCGATGCCAGAAGCGAAGCGCCAGCCTCCACAGTTCATCAGGCAAGATCGCCCCTTGCCGCTCGGCCTCGTGCAGGGCGAGCATGGCGAAGTGGGTCATCGAGCTGTCGACATGGTCCGGCGAGCCCAATTCCGGCGTGGCCCACATGCCGGCCTCGGGGCCTTCTTTAATTTGCTTGGCCTGCAGCCACTTGGCGTTGCGAAGGATCAGGTGAATATCGCGGCCGGGCTCGGCCGCGCAGAAGACCATCGTCTGCAGCGACGTGGCGTAGGTCGCCTTCGGCTCCTGTGCGCGCAGATGCTCGAGCGCGAGCTTGACGATCGGATCTTTCGCGTCGTAGCCGGCGTGCAGCAAGGCCAGCGTGCAGAGCGACGTGAGTCCGCCGCGATAGTGCGGCTGGTCGGGCCACGAACCTCCGATGAGCTGCCGCCCCTTGAGGTAGCTCGCGCCCCATTCGATGGCTTCGCGAACGTCGTCGGCCGAGATGGCCGGTTCGGCCGCATCGGCAGCTCGCTCGGGCCAAACTCCCCCCGAGAGCGCGCCGGCCGCCAGAACGCCGCCGGTGCGGAGAAGATCGCGTCGATTCGGGTGCGGACGATCCGCCATCAAAAAGCCCCGTCTCGTAAAACTACGGCGCCTCGGTCAATTCCACCGTTTCCGCCGGCTCTTCCGGCTCTTCCGCTGCTGCCTGAGCCTCCGGCAGGTCGAAGTCGCCGGCCGCGTCAGGCATGGCCGCCGCCGGGGCTCCAAAGTTATTACGCATTCCGGGGGCGAGCCGCGAGATGTTGATCGACACGAACTGGCCGCGATTCTCCTTGGCCAATTGCGAGAGCGTGCTTGCGGGCCGCTCCTCGAAGCAAAAGTGAATCACATTAATGCGGCTGCGGCGGCGGTTCAGGTTCCGCAGTTGCTTGAGCTCGGCCGACGTGGGGTCGTCCTTCGCTTCGCCGTCGGTCATCAAGTAGATCACTTCGGGCCGCAGCTTCAGCGCCATTTCGAGCGGCTGCAGGTGATACGTTCCGCCTTCGCCGGGCTGCTTCATCACAAATGCGTTGGCCCGCTTGCGATTGGACTCCGTGCCTGGAATCAGCGAATAAGCGAAGGAGTCTTGCAGGAAGGGCAAGGTTGTGTGGTTGTACAGGATGATCTGGAAGCGCTGCCGCGGATCAAGGTCCTCGAGGCTGCGCAGCAGTTCCGCCTTGGCGGCCTTGAGCGGCGTGATCGAGTTCACCACGGTCTGTTCTTCCGAAAGCCACTGCATGGCCGAGTTCATGCTGTCGGAGCGGTCGAATACATACACGAACGACTCGGCCTCTTCGCGCAGGCCGAACAATTGCGTCTTCGTGGGGGCGGTGCCGTAGCCAGAGCCCTCGCCGGAAACACCATCGCCGGAGCCGCGACCGTCGCCGTTGCCGGGATTGGCCGCGGTGCCGCCGCTAAGCTCGGCTGCGTCAAAGGTCGGAACGCTGGTGGTGGCCAACTCGAGCGGTTGGGTTGTCAACGATTCCACCGGCGGCGCCGTGAGATCGACCGCCGTCGGGGGCGCAATGTTGTCGAACGACTGCATGGCAGCCGCGGCGTCGACATCCTCGCCCCCTTGAGGACCGCCCGATCCACCACTCAGTTCCACGTCGAGGCCCAAATCGCCCTTCGGCGCGTTCACCACCAGCAAGCTGAGCAGCAACATCATCGACAGATGGAAGACGCCCGAGCTGAGCCAAGAGGGCACGTCTTCCAAGAACCGCAGCGCGACCGGTTTGCGAATGCCGGCATCGGCTTGGTCGGCGGCCGAATCGTCTGCGTCCAAAGGGGCTTCCGGAGGATCGATCACCGCCACGTTCGCGGCCGGGCGACCGGGGAACGCGGGTGGGCTTCCCGCCCGACGAGATTGAGGGGGTTCGAACGCCATGCCTGCTTCAGTTCCGCGCGCAGTGAAGAGAGCTGCGCGTCCCCGGCCTCACGGGGCGCGCCACCACGCTCTCATTATGTCATGTCACGGCTGGAAAAAGTCCCCACTGGCGAAAAAACGCCCGGATCGGCGAAAATACCGTCGCGGGATTCCCCCGGCTGAAACGTCGGTAGAATCACGGGCCGGCGCTGCCGCAATCCTTGCAACCGGAATTGTAGCCATGCCGCGCCGGCCGGGTGACTCTTGGGCGATTTTTTTCGCCTGATTGGTCCGGGCCGCCGACGCCCGGGCGACCTGTAGCTATTGATAAGCGATCCTTACAACGGCCGAGCCCTGTGCCCGACCGGTGACTTCTACTACTACGCGGTTCCTCGCAATTTGAGGGCTCTTCCCATGTCGCTGCTTCGAAAAAGTCGCAAGCCCCTGGGCCTGCTGTTGACCGCCCTGATGACGGGCTGGGCCGCTCTGCCAGGTCCCATCGCGGCCCAGGAAAAAGCGGCCCCTGGCGTGGCCAGCGAGCCGACTCAAGCCGCCTTCGAAGAGGCTGTGAAGAAGGGGGTGGCGTTTCTCAGCGACAAAGGCCAGGCGGAAGACGGCTCGTTCAGCAAACGCGCCGGTCCAGGCCTGACCGCAGTGGTAGCCACGTCGCTGCTGCGAAATGGCCTGACGCCGGCCGATCCGGCCGTAGCCAAGAGCCTTGAATACTTGGAAACGTTCGTGCAGCCCGACGGTGGCATCTATGCCCCCAATTCACGGTTGCGAAATTACGAGACCTGCCTGGGAGTGCTCTGCTTCAGCGCGGCCAACCAGGACGGCCGGTACAAAGAAACGATCGCCAAGGCAGACGCCTTCTTGAAGGGGCTGCAGTTCGACGAAAAAGATGGTCGCGCGGCCGGGGATGTGACCTACGGCGGCGTCGGCTATTCGGGCCGCGAGCGGCCTGATATGTCGAACACACACTACTTGCTCGAAGCCCTGGAAGCGGCCGGCAACCCGGCGGACGATCCGGCAGTGCAGCGGGCGTTGGCATTCATTTCCCGCTGCCAGAACCTGGAGACGGAGCACAACACCACGAAGTTTGCTCCGCTGAACCCCGACGGCGGCTTCTACTACACGCCCGCCGGCGACGGCTCGAGCCCCGCAGGCAAGACCGACAACGGCGGCCTGCGCAGCTACGGCT